>R22__coassemble_364_pt1 | contig 31259 bp, 25 predicted proteins | sample R22__metabat2_high_PE_030 | metagenome-assembled genome bin R22
AGGATGGTGATGCCGCGTTCGCGTTCGAGGTCGTTGTTGTCGAGAATGAGTTGGCCAGGAGCTTCGTCCGATTCCTTGAAGAGTTGGGACTGGTAAAGGATACGGTCCACGAGGGTGGTCTTGCCGTGGTCAACGTGAGCGATAATCGCTATATTTCTGATATTCTGCATTTTAGTATAAATTGCTGCAATATTTGAAGGTGCAAAATTACAAAAAAGCAGAAAAAGTGAGTCTATTTCATCCAGAAAAACTCCTCCTTAGCCACAATCGGCTTGAAATATTCATCAATAATCCCTTGCTCGACCAATTCTTTCGGTGTGCCTTGGCGCAAAGGCTGCTGGGGCGCGACGACCCACATAACATCGGCATGGCGGAGCAAAAGGTCAAGGTCGTGGCTGCTGAAGAGGATGGTCTTGTGCTTCTCGCGCGAGAGCTTGTGCATGATGTTGACCAACTCTATTTTGCTCGGATAGTCCAAAAAAGCCGCAGGTTCGTCCATGAAGATGAGTGGCGTGTCCTGCACCAATGCCTTGGCTATCATCACTTTCTGCTGTTCGCCGTCGCTCAAGGAAACGAAGTTGCGGTTGACCAAATGGCCGATGCCAACGGTTTCGAGGCTGTCGTAGATAATCTGCTCGTCTTCGGCTTTCAGTTTGGCCAAGAGGCCGAGATGGGGATAGCGACCGGCGGCCACGATGTCGAAGACTTTCAAGAAGAGGTCGTCGGGCTTCTCGGTCAGCACGAGACTGAACAATGAGCTGCGTTCGGAGGGGGAGTAGTCGCGCAAGTCCTTGTCGAACAGCTTGACCTCGCCGTCGACGGGCTTGAGGCTAGCCGACAGCGTCTTGAATAGTGTCGTCTTGCCCGAACCGTTGGGACCCGCCAAGGCTACGATGTCGCCTTCGTTGAGGCTCACGTCGATAGCGGGCATCAAGGCTTGGCCTTTGTAGCCGATGGACAGTTGATATGTATGAAGGACTTCGCTCATGGACAGGGATTGTTTATTAACTACAGATTTGACAGATTAAACCGATTTCTAGTCTGATAATTATTGAGATGCAAGCATCCAATTATTACAGATGGCTTGGTGCGGGTAGAAATCTGTGCCATTTGGACGCTTGTGTCCTTGAAATTATGTGGCGACATTCTGTACAATCTGTATAATCTGTAGTTAAGTATCTTCATTGTATGTGATTGACTTTTTGACGGTGGAAGATCACCCAAAGCACGATAGGCGCACCAATCAGTGCCGTGACCGAGTTGATGGGCAGGTTGCCTTCGAAGGAGGGCAGGCGTGCGATGAGGTTGCAGAACAAGGCCAGGTCCATGCCGAGGAAGGCCGTGGCCGGGATGAGCAGCTTGTGGTCGCTGCTGCGGAAGAGGAAACGTGCGATGTGCGGCACGGCCAAGCCCAGGAAGGCGATGGGGCCGCAAAATGCCGTGATGAGGGCGGTGAGGAATCCCGAAGCCAGGATGATGAGCATGCTGCTGCGACGGATGTTGACACCGAGGTTTTCGGCATAACGCTCGCCGAGGAGCAGGAGGTTCAAGGTCTTGAAGAGCAGGAACGAGCCTATGGTGCCGGCCGCCACCGCGATGGCGAAGAAGGGCAGCTGTGACTTGCTCACGTTGGAGAAGCTACCCAGGCCCCAGATGACGAAGGAGTGCAGCCCTTCCTTTTGGCTGAAGAACTTCAGGATGTCGGTGACTGAACCGGCGATGTAGGCAATCATGATGCCCACCAGCACCAGGCTGACCATGCTGCGGAGCCTCGAGCTGAGCGCGAGGATGAGCAGCAGCACCGCGAAGGCGCCCAGGAAAGCCGCTATGGTGACGCCGAAGGTCGACCACAACGACAGCGTGCTGACCGAGAGGCCCGTGGCGGTGCCCAACAGGACGACGAAGGCCACGCCGAGGCTCGCACCGCTGCTGATGCCCAGCAGGGAAGGGTCGGCGAGGGGGTTACGGAACAGGGTCTGCATCAAGAGGCCTGATACGGAGAGACCTATGCCCGCCAGCAGCGCCGTGATGGCTTGTGGCAGGCGGTAGTCGAGGATGATGGCGCGGTAGGTCGAAGTGTCGCCATTGAACAGCGCATCCCAGAATTCATTCCACGGGATCGACACCGAGCCGTAGCGCAGGTTCAGGACGAACAGCACGATGCCCACAGCCAGGATCGCGATGGAAACCAGCGCGATGGGTGGCGTTTTGCGTCGGAGGGTTTTATCGGTGTCGGATGCCATTATGGGGTTGTTTTGCGTTGCAAAGATAGGGTTTAATTTGATTGGTTTGTCTATCAATCATCGTCATCATCTTGCGGACCGGGGACAAGCAGCGTCGTATCGTCGCATCGGATGCCGTAATACACATCCCTCATGCGGCCTTGTTGTGGTTCGAGAACGCCTTTTTCGACAAGGTCTTTGATGTCGCGAGAGGCCGTGTCGACCGAAACCTTGCAATGCTTGGCCCAGTTTTTCACTGTCAATTTGCCTACATAACCATCCAAATAGATGTTCAGCACTTTGTTTTGTCGCTCCGTGAATGCGATGTGGGCGTGGTTTTGCCAAAATGAGGATTTCTGCAAGATGCGTGAAAGCACTTCGCCGGATGCGTTGATGGCACGTGCCATGCAGTCGAGATACCAGACGAGCCATTCCGTGATGTCAGCATCCGGTTGTCGGCTGACGCACTCCAGCACATCGTAATACGATTTCTTGTCTTTGTTGATTTGTCGCGACATGCTGAAGAAGCGCATGGCAGAGTCATCGGCTTGCGAGAGTGCCATGTCGGCGATGGCGCGACCGATGCGCCCGTTGCCGTCGTCGAACGGATGGATGCAGACAAACCAAAAGTGGGCGATGGCAGATTTCAGGTAAGTGGGCGAGTCGATGTCGGTATTGAACCAATCCAAGAAAACATTCATTTCCTTCTGCACGTCTTGAGCGGGAACGGCTTCATAATGCACTTTTTCGCGACCGTAATTGCCCGAAACCACTTTCATTACGCCTTTGCGGTATTGTGCTACGTCGATTTTCGAATAACCGCTCATCCCCGAAGGAAACAGGCAGTTGTGCCAGCCGAAAAGTCGGTCGTGGGTGAGGGGTTGGCGGTAATGGCTCACGGCGTCAAGCATCATCTCCACGACGCCTTCCACATAGTGGCTGGCGGGTTCATCGGCATCAGAAGGGATGCCTAACTTTCTGGCGATGGAAGAATGCACTTGTTTGGCATTCAATGCAATGCCTTCAATCTCGGAGGAGTTGATGATGTCGTTGGAGAGCATCTCAGCATTGGCCGACTGGCGGGCGTCGAACCCGATGGCGTCGAGTCGGCCCATAAGGAATCCCGAGTCCTTGTTGACTGAAGCCAATCTGTCTGCGACAAGATCCTTGTTCCAGGTGAAATGCGGCCATTGTTTGCTCTGATGGATGTAGGATGTCATGTTTAATCGAATATTTCGGCTGCAAAAATACACATTATTTCAATAATCCGCAAATCTTGCGGTTAATTATCCGCAGAATTTGCGGATTATTGGCCGCAAAGGCCGTGCGTTTCTAAAGAGGAAGCTATTTCTTATATCGTTTTAATGCATTCGTCAATGCTTCGTGAATTGTTTTGCGCAACGATTCTGGCTCGATTACCTCTAGTTCGTGACCTTCTTTGAGAATGGCTTGTTGAAAATCGAAGGAAGGGATAAGGTGATACTCGAAATCAGAATAGTTCTCGGAAGTCACAATTTCTTTCTGGGAGGAATGTAAAGGAAGCGTACGTAATAAACTGACCATTTTCTTGTATGCACGCAAAACGATGCGTTGGACTTCCCCCTTTTCGCCAATGAAAATGCCAAAATATTTCTTGAAAAACACTTCTGCGTCAAAATCGGGATCCATTTCAAAATGGATGGAGGTCTCTTCCATTCCTTGAATTCGGTCAAGTGCATAGATTTGCAGTCGGCTATCTGTAAAGCTTTTCTTGCCAAGCAAATACCATCGTTGCCTGAACACTTTTAAACAATAGGGTTGAATAGGGATGGTGTAAGATTGAGGTTCGTCAAACTTGTGGTAAGTCATCGTTAATTCATGGTTGTCTTTTATGGCTTGGATGATGATGGGTAGGAATTCTAATCCGGCTGGGATTTCTTCTAATAAAAGCCGGTCTTTGATGGAAACGCTGTCAATTAAAATGTTGTTGACAGAGAGGGTCTGTAGCATCCAATTCTGTGTGGATTTGTCGCGGAGTGTTTCTGGGTTGCTGATAAAGTATTGATGATAAGAGTCGCATTCGATGACGATCCCAAACATGTTCTCGATAGCTTGACGAAGTCGGTAAAAAGTGGTTCTGGAAAGCGGCCTTCCATCATTCATATCGTTTTCAACCCACAAGGATTGAATGTGTTCAAAAGTGATTTTACGAGAACGTTGCAAGGTGTTGACAAGCCAGATGTATTGCCGGAAAGTGTCGGTGTTTCGCATGACGAAAAATTTCGACAAAAATAAGAAAAATATTACATGTTTCACGTTTTGAAACAGCTTTGATTGTAAATTTGCAGGCGAAAAGGAAAATCTATTTGGATATGGAAATCATTTCTCATGTTAGGTCTATAGATCGGGTCGTTCAGTCCAATGATGAACACCTACAAGGCGTTTCGGTAAGAGCATCGCAATTCGCAGAAGTGTTTGGTATGGGAAATTGGGGAATGGCTATGGGGTTGTTGCACGATAAAGGAAAAGAGAAAAAAGCCTTCCAACAGCATATTCAGAAAGAAAGTGGTCTCAATCCTCAAATCGAAGTGGAAGGCGATTATCGTCATGCTTATGTAGGTGCTTTGCTGGCAAAGAAACTTTTTCCCAAGCATCACCCATTGATGGATAATGCTTTGATGGGGCATCATCGGGGACTTTATGACGATGGCGACATGAAACAGGTGATGAAGATGGAAGTACCCAATGATGTGAATGTCGAACAAATTGATGTTCGGATGGAAATACCTAAACTTGAAAAGCCACAAGACATTCATCATCTTGAGCGTATGCTATACAGTTGTCTTGTGGACGCAGATTATCTGGACACAGAGGAGTTTATGCAGCCTGAACAAAGCAAGTTGAGAGGTAGATATGAATCGTTAGAGTTGCTGGAAAAGAAGCTAGATTCTTTTCTTAAAGGTTTAAAGAGAAATGCTCCTGACACCGAAGTAAACAAAATCAGAAATGAGGTGCAAGGTTGCTGTTTGAAGGAGAGCGTTAGTCAACCAGGGTTTTATAGTTTGACAGTTCCAACAGGTGGCGGAAAAACGATAGCATCGGTCCTTTGGGCTATCAAACACGCAGTAAGTAACGGTTTGAAACGAATCATCATTGCTATACCATACACAAGTATCATCACTCAAACGGCGAACGTATTAAGAAACATTTTCGGGGAAGAGAATGTATTAGAACACCATTCCAATGTGGATGGTTCGGAACGAAACAACAAAGAATTGTCACAACAATTGAAGCTGGCTACCGAAAACTGGGACTATCCCATCGTGGTGACCACCAATGTGCAGCTGTTTGAGTCATTGTTCAGTAACAGGCCTTCGGATTGCAGGAAGCTTCACAACATCGCCAAAAGCGTTTTGATTCTCGACGAAGTGCAAACTTTGCCGATGGAGTTCCTCCAACCGATTGTGGATTCGTTGGATACATTGCAAAGGGTGTTTGGCGTGTCCATTCTTTTCACGACGGCAAGCCAACCTGTCCTTTCGGGAAAGATTGTCGGGTCCAATCCATACGTTTCTTTTGACGGATTGCCAACTGTGCATGAAATCATTCCGCCTGATGCCAATCTTCACGCAAGATTGCGCCGTGTAGATCTGTGTTTTGATAACAAGCGGTGGAATTATGATGAAATTGCATTGGAAATTGCCAAGCATCAGCGTGTTTTATGTATTGTAAACACAAGAAATGACGCAAGGGAAATATACAACCGTTTACCCAAAGAGGGGATTTGCCTGCATTTGTCGCGGATGATGTGCTCCGACCATGTGAAGGAGGTTATTAATAAGGTAAAGTTGGCTTTAAAGCAGGATTCAAACACAGTCATTCGAGTGGTTGCCACACAGTTGATAGAGGCAGGTGTGGACATCGATTTCCCAGTGGTTTTCCGACAAGAGGCGGGACTTGATTCCATCTTGCAGGCAGCTGGAAGATGCAATAGGGAGGGAATGTTGGACAAGGGTCAGACTTTTGTGTTCGGGTTGGACAAGCCTCTTCCCAATGGATTCATTTCTCAGACCAACAATGCCCGAAAGAATATGGGAACTGGCTTGGATTGGTTTTCTCCTGAAGCGATGGAGGCTTATTTTCTGCAACTGTATTCTCGCATTCCGACGTTCGACAAGGCAAACATTAAGGATTTGTTGTACAAACCCGAAATGCAATTTGAAACAGCTGCATCCGTGTTTCGGCTAATTGACGACAAAACGACTTCCGTCATTGTCAATTGGAAGAATAGTTTGGAGTTGGTTAATCGGCTTAAGACAGAAGGTGTTTCGTATGCATTGATGAAAGCCTTGTCGCAGTACAGCGTCAATGTCCGAAACAACGACTTGAAGAAACTGACAGAAGCGGGCGCCATCGAAGAAGTTTTGGAAGGTGTGTATGTCATTATTGATCAAGGTTTTTATGACAAAGAAGTGGGTCTGGTGACAGACAATCATTGGTTAGAAGAATCATTAATAGTTTGAAATATGGAATATTACGACAAAGAATTTTGTTTGGAAGTATGGGGCCCGATGGCCTGTTTCACCCGACCAGAGTTGAAAGTGGAGCGGGTGAGCTACGATGTCATTACCCCATCGGCAGCGAGAGCTGTTTTTGAAGCCGTTTTTTGGAAGCCTGCCATTCACTGGCAAGTGACCAAAATAGAGGTGCTTAACCCTATCAAATGGACAACAATTCGACGGAACGAAGTCGGTGCCGTTGCGTCAAAGAATCCGATTTTCATTGAGGATAAACGGCAGCAAAAGAATTCGTTGTTGCTTCAGGATGTCCGTTATCGCATTTGGGCAAAATTGGAATTCATTCCCCAATGGAAACGGAAAGAGACCCGAAATGCTCAGATTGATGCAGAGGAGGCGGACTTGCTTCGCAAAGATGAAAACCCTGGCAAGTACAACGCAATGTTTGAGCGCCGCGCAAGCAAGGGACAATGCTTCAACCAGCCTTATCTTGGCACACGAGAGTTTATGGCATCGTTTCGTTTGGTGAACCCCGAACAAGAGGAATTGGTATCACCGATTGACGAAAGCCGCGACCTCGGCATTATGCTTTACGACATGGATTTTCAGGGTAATCCCGATAAACCTGAAGCCATGTTCTTCCGTGCCCAAATGGAGAACGGAGTGATAATTGTTCCACCCATTAACAGTAAGGAGGTCTTGAGATGATACTGCAAGCATTGTATGAGTATTACAATAGAAGCAAGGGTGTGCTCCCTGCTTATGGACGAGAATTGAAAGAGATAGGCTTCTTGATTGTAATTGGCAAGGACGGGAAATTCATACGGTTTGAAGACAGACGTATTGACAAGAAACAAGCCCAACAGTTTTTGGTTAAGAAACATGTAGGCAGGTCGAGTGCACCTGTTGCCAACTATTTGTATGATAATAGCGCGTATGTTTTTGGCTATTCTGATAAAGGTGATGTGGATAGTTGCAGAAAGTATTTGGAAACATTCATATCGAAAGTGGATGTCATTCATTCTAATGCCAAAGGTGATGAAACCGTTGAATCTGTCTTCCGGTTTTATCAACAAGACATGGATGCAGTTAGGGAGCAAATGTTTCAAGATCCATTATGGTCGGAAATCTCCAAGAATCTGAATAAAAAATACTCCACTTTTTCTTTTTTGATAGATGGAGATACCTCAATTGTTGCAGAGAAGGATGAAATCTTGGATTTGCTAGGTTATGATGATGTGTTTGGGAAGGAACAATTATGCTTGGTGTCCGGTCAAAGAGGCTTTAGTGTGGAAACTACAACAGCTACCATGATTCCTGGCAGTCAGGCAACAGCGAAACTGGTGGCTTTTCAAGTCAACTCAGGCTATGATTCATACGGAAAGGAAAAAGGTGGCAATGCACCAATCAGCGAAGAAGCTGAATTTGCCTATACCACAGCATTGAATTTCATGCTTCGCTCAGACTCACGAAACAAGTTTATGATAGGCACCCGCACATTCTTGTTTTGGGCCTCCAAAAATGACGAAGCAGGGAAACAAGCAGAAGAAAGCATTTTCAATATGTTTGGATTCAGCGAACAGGAAGATGACCCTAATAAAAATATCGAACAAGTTAGAAAGACGTTCAATGCCATCTATTCCGGTAGCTTAATAACTTCGTTGGACGACAAATTCTACATTCTGGGACTTGCACCAAATTCGGCGCGAATTGCAGTAACTTATTGGTCAGAACTGCCATTGAAGGATTTCGCTTTCCGCATCCTTCGCCATTTTGAGGACATGGAAATCGTTGACACCCGTAAAGAGAAGAGACCATACATGGGACTTCGTTCCGTCTTGGCGGCGGTCACATTGGGCGGTAAGTCATCAGATGCTACGCCGAATCTGCCCGAAGCTGTGGTGAAAAGCATCTTCCAAGGACTCCCATATCCTTATACGCTATTTGCCGGGTGTATTCGTCGGATTCGTGCTGAGCAAAGTTTGAACATTACCCGCGCCGCCATCATAAAGGCCTATTTGAACAGACAACAAAATGATAATCAACAAAAAATAGAAAAGATGTTAGACGACAAAAACACCAATCAAGGCTACCTTTGTGGCCGTCTGTTTGCCGTGCTTGACAAGATTCAGGACGAGGCAAACAGCCAACATTCCATCCGTGAACGTTACATGAACTCGGCAAGTTCAACGCCTGCCGCAGTTTTCGCAACCATCCTTAACCTGTCTTATCACCATTCAGAGAAACTGAATGAGGGACGGAAGGTTTGGTTTGAAAAAATCAAACAGGAAATCGTTGACAAGATTAGTCCCGACGGTTTCCCGACTCACCTTGACCTGCAAGACCAAGGGCGGTTCTTTGTGGGATACTATCAACAAACACAATGGTTCTATACAAAGAAAGACGAACAACAAACTGAAGATTAACAACTTAAAAAAATAATAGTCATGTCAGAAATTAAAAACAGAATCGATTTTGTTTACCTCTTCGATGTGCAAGACGGTAACCCCAATGGCGACCCCGATGCTGGCAACCTGCCCCGTGTGGACGCTGAAACAGGTATGGGCCTCGTGACCGATGTGTGCCTTAAACGCAAAGTGCGTAACTATGTGCAAGTGGCAAAAGATTGTGCCACTGGTTATGACATCTTCATCAAAGAAAAAGCCGTCTTGAACACGCTTATTGATAAAGCCCATGAAGATGAATCCGTTAAAGAAGCAAAAGACAAAACATCTGCAGCTCGCGATGTAATGTGCAAGTCTTATTATGATATTCGTGCTTTTGGCGCTGTAATGTCAACGGGTAAGAATGCAGGTCAAGTTCGTGGCCCCATTCAAATGACTTTTGCCCGTTCCGTTGATTCCATTGCCACCGCTGAACATTCCATCACTCGTATGGCAGTTGCCACTGAAAAAGAAGCTGAAAAACAGGGAGGCGACAATCGCACTATGGGCCGCAAGGCAACCGTTCCCTATGGCCTTTACGTTTGTCATGGCTTCGTCTCTGCCAATCTTGCTAAGCAAACTGGTTTTTCGGAAGAAGACCTCGAATTGTTTTGGGAAGCCTTGAAAAACATGTTCGATATCGATCGTTCGGCAGCCCGTGGATTAATGAGCGCACAGAAGTTGATCGTGTTTAAGCATGATTCTGCTTTGGGCAATGCCCCAGCCAACCAACTGTTCGATTTGGTGAAGGTCGAGAAAACCACAGTTGACTCACCGCGTTCATTCAAAGACTATCAGGTCACCGTCGACGAGGCAAAAGTGCCGGCTGGTGTGCATGTCGAATACCTGATTTGAGATGTACACTGAAGAAGAGATGCTCATGTTGTCGGGGATACAACACTATATGTTTTGTCCCCGACAATGGGCATTAATCCATATCGAACAGCAATGGAACGAAAACCGCTTGACGGCTGAAGGTATGCTACTTCATAAGAACGCCGACAACCCATCATACCGGCAGAAGAACGGAGATACGTTTTCGTTACATTCCGTTGCCGTGTCGTCGAAGACCTTGGGTTTGTATGGATTTACGGATGTCGTAGAGCTTCTCCCATCAGATACTCTCGAAAACAGCATCACGCATCCTTCCTATCCAAACGGCTTTTGGAAACCTGTTCCAGTGGAATATAAACACGGACGGACAAAACCTGATGACCGCGACAGGGTGCAGTTGGCTGCTCAAGTCATCTGCATGGAGGAACAATATGGAATTACCATTGAGAAAGGATTCCTCTTTTATGCCGCAGCGAATAGGAGGGAAGCCGTGGCGATGGACTCGGAATTGAGAGTTCTGACTCAGCGTTGTGCCGATGAGATGCATACATTGTTTCAGAAAGGTTCTGTTCCGAAAGCCGTCAAAAGACCTGGGTGCCCGAATTGCTCGCTTGTCGATATTTGCATGCCTGAAATGGGTAAAAAGGCTTCGGTTACCAAATACTTGAAAAAGACATTGTATGAAGAAACTGCTTAATATGTTGTATGTCACCACCCCGGAAGCCTATCTGAGTAAAGATGGTCAGAATGTGGTGGTTTCTGTCAAAAAAGAGGAGATGTTCAGGATCCCCATTATCAACCTTGAGGGGATTGTGACCTTCGGTTATATGGGGGCCAGCCCGGGGCTGATGAAACTATGTGCCGACAACGGTGTTTCGTTGACTTTCCTTTCGCCTAATGGACGTTTCATTGCGAGAGTTCAAGGTCCGGTCAGAGGTAATGTCTTGTTACGGAAGGAGCAATACAGAATTGCGGATGATGAGTCAGGAGCATTGCATTTTTCCCGATTGTTCATTGCAGGCAAGATTCAGAACTATCGTACAACGTTGCAGCGTTTTGTCAGAGACAATGGCGAAAATGTGAAGGTTGAAGCGGCAATAAAATACATGGAGCATAGCAAACAATGGGCGTTGAAGGCGATGTCAGCATCGCAACTAATTGGTGTCGAAGGAGATGCTGCCAATACCTATTTCGGCGTGTTCCCAGAGTTGATTTTAAACCAGAAAGAGGATTTTTCCTTTCATGGACGCAACCGTCATCCGCCTAAGGATAAAGTGAACGCGATGTTGTCGTTTGTGTACACTTTGTTAACTAATGAAACCGCTGCGGCACTGGAAACCGTTGGCCTCGACCCATATGTGGGCTTTTTGCACACGCTTCGACCAGGTCGGACTTCGTTGGCACTGGACCTGATGGAAGAGATGCGCGCATATCTTGGCGATAGGCTTGTGCTCTCTTTGATAAATAGAAAGCAGATGACGGTTAAGGATTTTGTTGTCCAGGGTGACGAAGGCGTGACGATGAGTGATGAGGGAAGGAAAACCTTGCTCACGGCATGGCAAAAACGCAAGAAAGAGACCATCATGCATCCATATTTGGAAGAGAAGATAGAACTTGGGTTGCTGCCTTATGTTCAAGCCATGATGTTGGCCAAGGCTATTCGAAACGATATTGACGATTACCCGGTTTTCACAATTCATTAACGGCAATGATGGTTTTGGTTACATACGATGTGGAGACGGTCATGGCGTCGGGGGCGAAACGCCTGAGGAAAGTGGCCAAGGAATGTCAGAATTATGGGCAACGAGTGCAGAATTCTGTGTTCGAGTGTGTTTTGACTGAGGCCCAATTTGTGGTTTTGCGCAACAAATTATCAGCTATCATCAAAGAGGAATCCGACAGTATACGATTCTATTTTCTTGGAAACAACTGGAGCAGGAGGATAGAGATGTTGGGTAAGATTACGTCGTTTGATGTAGCTTCCGAATTGATAATTTGAGGTGCGAATGTCAATCATTGCAAAAAAAGTAGTACTTTCGCGGCATCTGACATTCAATTAAATAGGGATTGGGTGTTAACTATAATAGGGTAGAGGGTGGTGCTTAGCATTGTTTTCGCGGAAACCATCCTCTAACGGATTGGTAATTTGTAAGTTAAACAAATTGCTGTCGCGCCCCATGCGGGCGCGTGGATTGAAACATTTACTCATCTTTTGGGCTTGCTGGCAAGCCAGCGGTCGCGCCCCATGCGGGCGCGTGGATTGAAACATTGAGTGAAACGAAGTTGTAGAGTAGGCACTCGCGTCGCGCCCCATGCGGGCGCGTGGATTGAAACATTGATAGTGTATCTTTCGAGCAACCAGTCGTTAAGTCGCGCCCCATGCGGGCGCGTGGATTGAAACAAGACAAGACTGGGCTGCAATAAACTTAGCAACGGTCGCGCCCCATGCGGGCGCGTGGATTGAAACTTACTGGTTCAAATCCTGTTGAAGTTCTCGACTAGTCGCGCCCCATGCGGGCGCGTGGATTGAAACATAGCCTTCCATGACTGCATCATAGCAGTAAGGGAGTCGCGCCCCATGCGGGCGCGTGGATTGAAACATTGAGTGAAACGAAGTGAAACGAAGTTGTAGAGTGTCGCGCCCCATGCGGGCGCGTGGATTGAAACTATCACTGGTAATGCTTCAGGTAGTTATACATTCTCGTCGCGCCCCATGCGGGCGCGTGGATTGAAACCTTTCTTTATCGTGCTTGCTGCCTCAGCTGTGAAAGTCGCGCCCCATGCGGGCGCGTGGATTGAAACCAAGCCTATGACGCAGCACGGCGGCGTGGTTTTGGTCGCGCCCCATGCGGGCGCGTGGATTGAAACTTTCGCGACGCCTTGGCGAAAGATGCGGCAGTCAAGTCGCGCCCCATGCGGGCGCGTGGATTGAAACGACAACTGGAACGGCTTGCCGTCCTTGTCGCGGTCGTCGCGCCCCATGCGGGCGCGTGGATTGAAACGTCTGCAAGTTTCTCCTCCTCCTTCATCCTTGCGAGTCGCGCCCCATGCGGGCGCGTGGATTGAAACGCCGATTAAGGCGATGCAGCCAGAAACGCCGACCGTCGCGCCCCATGCGGGCGCGTGGATTGAAACAACGCCACGTCGTTTGCTGGGTACACCGTGCCGCGTCGCGCCCCATGCGGGCGCGTGGATTGAAACTTAAGAGTCGTGGTGCAGAGGAACTACAGGCTTAGTCGCGCCCCATGCGGGCGCGTGGATTGAAACCTATAAGTCCTGTCGACTTCAGTCGATTCGTGTCGTCGCGCCCCATGCGGGCGCGTGGATTGAAACTCCGATGGATTCGCTAGCGCGTTACGCGCAATAGGGTCGCGCCCCATGCGGGCGCGTGGATTGAAACAATAGACTGAAGTATAATACCATGCTTAAAGAGGTCGCGCCCCATGCGGGCGCGTGGATTGAAACAGGACCTGCCTTCGACAGCTTCTCCATGCCTTCCACAGTCGCGCCCCATGCGGGCGCGTGGATTGAAACAGCCACCCTTGCTTCAATGCCATAGTCATCTGATGTCGCGCCCCATGCGGGCGCGTGGATTGAAACATTTTGTTTTGTGTTTTAGTGGGCGCAAGTCTTGTGGTCGCGCCCCATGCGGGCGCGTGGATTGAAACATCTTCAAAGTCCTGTCGTCATTCGTACACGACTGTCGCGCCCCATGCGGGCGCGTGGATTGAAACAAGCCAACCAATCTGTCGAACAAGGCGGCTTCCGGTCGCGCCCCATGCGGGCGCGTGGATTGAAACTGGGGTATGGCAATGGTGGTGACACAGGAACTTGGTCGCGCCCCATGCGGGCGCGTGGATTGAAACGCGCATGACCTCGCAGACACTGGAATCTCGCAAGTCGCGCCCCATGCGGGCGCGTGGATTGAAACACTGAACGATCCTTTGGCCAATGCCAAGTTCCTGTCGCGCCCCATGCGGGCGCGTGGATTGAAACAATAATTCCGTTTACAACATCATTAAGACGTCGTGTCGCGCCCCATGCGGGCGCGTGGATTGAAACCTCATCGCTGAGCGAAAGACATCGGCGGCATTGAAGTCGCGCCCCATGCGGGCGCGTGGATTGAAACCCGAAACGCGCAAGAAAAAAACCTCCATCCTTTTCGTCGCGCCCCATGCGGGCGCGTGGATTGAAACCTGCGGCCTTGGTTTATTCGTGTAACAAATCGGTGTCGCGCCCCATGCGGGCGCGTGGATTGAAACCCGCAGGTGCACGGAGTATTGGAGCCAATCGCAGGTCGCGCCCCATGCGGGCGCGTGGATTGAAACTTAACCTCATAGACAACCACCATTTGACCGGCTAGTCGCGCCCCATGCGGGCGCGTGGATTGAAACCTGAAGGTTTTGATCATTCTTGTTTTTCCCGGCATGTCGCGCCCCATGCGGGCGCGTGGATTGAAACCAAGCACTTGAACCAAAGCCACATCAGTCTGTTCTGTCGCGCCCCATGCGGGCGCGTGGATTGAAACTGCCGAGCCGTACTCACAAGTGAGGATGTAACGAAGTCGCGCCCCATGCGGGCGCGTGGATTGAAACTATCCTCACCTTGAGTATATCCAACATCAGGAATGTCGCGCCCCATGCGGGCGCGTGGATTGAAACTACCTACACCCGCTTCTGTTTTAAAATCCCATGTGTCGCGCCCCATGCGGGCGCGTGGATTGAAACAGCCAGTCGGATGTAATGCCGCTGATGCTGTGCGGTCGCGCCCCATGCGGGCGCGTGGATTGAAACATGGATAACCATGATGATTGCTCATATCTGCTTAGTCGCGCCCCATGCGGGCGCGTGGATTGAAACATCACTACCGCTGGTGCCGCAAAGGGCGTGCTCATGTCGCGCCCCATGCGGGCGCGTGGATTGAAACTATCCTCACCTTGAGTATATCCAACATCAGGAATGTCGCGCCCCATGCGGGCGCGTGGATTGAAACAGCAGTCGCATAGTTGCCGACATACGCAGCATCCGTCGCGCCCCATGCGGGCGCGTGGATTGAAACAACGGGAAGCGGTCGAATGGGTTGTTGCGTGTCAGTCGCGCCCCATGCGGGCGCGTGGATTGAAACTCATATAGACCATGCAGATGTCATCGACCATCTTGGTCGCGCCCCATGCGGGCGCGTGGATTGAAACACCTGCGCTGCCGTCTGCAACGCTGACTGCGGCCGTGTCGCGCCTCATTCGGGCGCGTGGATTGAAACTCCTTTCCTTGGATACCAAGCTTGCCGGCATCACGTCGCGCCCCATTCGGGCGCGTGGATTGAAACTTCCCTAACGATTATGCACATTATCCAATAATGTTGTTTCAAAGAGCAAAGATACAAGATAAATGCAAGCAATTCACAACTCAAAAAGTTTTGTAGTTTTGCAGTGAAAAGTTGTTTCAAAGAGCAAAGATACAAGATAAATGCAAGCAATAATGCCCTCAATAAAGACTATTTTCTACTTTTGTCTCCACTAAACATCCTAACACTGACGCTATGAACAAAACTATGCACCTCCAAGAAGAAGCTGCAAGATGCTTGCTCTGCGCCGATGCGCCGTGCAGCAAGGCCTGCAAGAATGGAGACCCGGCACGCGCCATTCGCGCTATACGATTCGACAACGAAGCCGTCGCCGGACAATGGCTCGACCCATGCAGCGACGCCGAGCTGCAAGCCGCCGAGGCGGCCTGCATCCACTACGACCGCCCCATCCGCATCAAAGAGATGGCGAAAGCCATCAAAGGCATAAAGCCGCAAAAAGACTTGCCAAGCCTTGCCATCGACTTCTGCGGCATCCCTTGCGAGAATCCCTTCTTCCTCGCCTCGTCGGCCATCTGCACCAACTACGAGATGGTGGCGCGGGCCTTCGATGCAGGATGTGCGGGCGTGTTCTACAAGACCATCTGCATGGAGGACATCCGCGAGGTGTCGCCGCGCTTCGATGCTGTCAACGAGCCGGGTCGCTCCGATTTCTTCGGCTTCCGCAACATGGAACAGCTGAGCGAGAACCCCGTCGAGGTGGACTTCGACATCCTGCGCAGGCTGAAAAAGGACTATCCCAACAAAGTCGTTGTGGCCTCCATCATGGGCAACGCCGAGACGGAGTGGATCACGCTGGCGAAAATGGCCGAAGAGGCCGGCGTCGACGCCGTGGAGCTGAATTTCTCCTGCCCACAGATGAAGTTGGCGGGCATGGGCAGCGACGTGGGGCAGAACTCGGAACTGGTGCTGTTCTATACGGCCTATGTGAAACATAATGTCAAGATCCCGGTCATCCCCAAGATGACACCCAACATCACCCAAATCAACCAGCCCGCCATGGCCGCCCATTTTGCCAGTGCCGATGCGGTCTCGGCCATCAACACTATCAAGAGCGTGACGATGAGCAGTCGCGGTTCCGTGGCCGATAAGAAGACTGTCTCCGGCCTTTCAGGCCGTGCCGTGAAACCTATCGCCTTGCGCCACATCCTCGAGATGGCGAAAAACCCCATTTTCACCGCCACCAACGATGGCAAACACATCGAACTGAGTGGCATCGGTGGCATCGAGACCTGGCGTGACGCGCTTGAGTTCATCCAGCTGGGCTGCAGCAATGTGCAGGTCTGTACCGCCGTGATGCAGTACGGCTACCGCATCATCGACGACCTCGTGTTGGGGCTGCAAAACTATATGGCGGAGCGCGGCATCGAGCATCTGTCGGATCTGGTAGGCGAGGAGCTGCCCAATTTCGACACCCCCACCAACCTCGACCGTGACACCATCGTGTATCCCACCTTCGACCGTGAGCAATGCATCGGCTGCGGCCGTTGCTACACCTCCTGCCAAGACGGCGGCCATCAGGCCATCACCTTCGATGCCGACCTGCGTCAGCCGCATCTCGATGGAAAACGTTGCGTGGGCTGCCACCTCTGCCGACTCGTCTGTCCCACAGGCGCCATCGGCGTGGCGAAACGTATCACGAAGAAGGATAAATAACACAAAAGAATCCCGCCCCCAAATGGGAGCGGGATTCTTTTTATACGTAACCGATCTGTTCAATCAGAACCTTAACGTCAGGTTGCCCATGACATGGAAACCTGCCATCGGGATGAAGCCGATCTGGTAGTAACGGTTGTCGTTGGGGTGACCGTAGCTGTCGCAGATGGCCGAATAGACCCAGCCGCTGGCGGCGTAGCGCTCGTTGAAGATGTTGTTGAAGTTCACCTTCACGATGGCTTCCTTGACGACTTTCTTGGGCTTCAGCGTGTAGCCGAGGCTGACATTGGAGGTGCTGTAGGCCGGCAACGAACGGTCGAGGTTCTGGGTGTTGTCGAGATACATGCGCGAGACGTAGTTCGTGTGCCAGGTGGCCTCGAAGCCCTTGTGATGGAAGGTGACGAAGCCGTTCAGGATGGCCGAAGGCGAGAAGGCCAGGGTGGAGTTGTCGTAGTGGATGACATCGTAGCCGTCACCGTCGTAGGCCTGGCCGTTGGCATCGGTGTTGCCTTCCCAGTCGTCCCAGTTCTCCACGACTTCGTCGAAGTCCTTGATCTTGTTTTGGCTCAAGGCGGCGTTGGCCTCGATGGTCAACCATTTGGTGGGGCTCACGCCAGCCTGCAGCTCAACGCCCATGCGGTACGAGTCCTTGATATTGGTGGTGAGGGCTTCGCCGATGTCACTGACGGCACCGGTCTGTACGAACTGGTTGTTGTAGTCCATATAATAGAGGTTGGCGCCAGCCTGGAAGATGCTTCCGTTGTAGTTGTAGCCCAACTCATAGTCGAGGAGTTGCTCTGGCTTGGGGAAGGGATAGGAGCCGTTGTCGGTGAAGTTGTTACGCTCGGGCTCGCGGTGGCTCATGGCCACGGAGGCGTAGACGTGGTGGCTGTCCGTGTCGAAGGAGATGCCGCCCTTGGGGTTGAAGAAGGGGTACTTCTCGTGGATGTTGAGTTCTTGGTTGTAATATTGGCTTCCTTCTTCGTAGAATTTGTCGTTGATGCCGTTGGTCTTGTAGTCCACATAGCGGAACTGCATGTCGCCGAAGACGGTCCAATGGTCGGCAAAAGTGTAGGCCGCCTTGACGAAGACATTGCCGTCGAGCTTCTGTGCGTCGGAGTCGTAGTATTTGTAGTCGCCATCGGCGAGGTATTTGTCAGCCACGCCTTGGTTGGCGATATAGGTCACATAGCCGAAGTGGTTGCCTTGGAAGTTCTGGGCCGAGATGCCGCCGATGATGTTCCAGTTTGCATTCTTGTAACGGGTGAACCACACGAGGCCGTAGGTGTCCTGGCGGAGTCCTTTCTTGCGGACGAAGTCGGTCTTCTTTACCTGATTGCCTTCGGCGTCATAATAGGTCATGCCGAACTTCGAGAGCTTGTTGTTAGGACGGAATTCCTCGTAGTAGCCGTAGCCGTAGGTGTAGTGCAGCGTGGCCGTGGTCGACCAATGCTCGTTGATCTCCCAAGCGGCGGAGAGGAGGTTGTGGTCTTGCCAGAAGTTGTCGGTGGTGCGGTCCCAGAAAGTACCGTCGTTCATCTGGTAGCGTTGGGTCATGTAGTGGCCGTTCTCGTCCTTGACGAAGTTGCCGTTCTCGTCGGTGACGAGGTATTCGTAGAGCGAGTTGAACTGTCCCAAGCCCACCTTATACATATCGGCGTAGGTCTTGATGCCCGTGTGCTCACCATAGGTGCCGTCCATAAGGCTGAGGTCGTTGTTGCCAGCCGTCACGCCGTTCCAGGCCTGGCCGGTCATCTCGAAGTTGCCGATGTTCTTGTAGCGGAGGATGAAGTTCTTGCCCATCCAGGTGAGGCCACCGTAGTAGCTGCCGCTGCGGCCCTTGGTGCCGTGGATGAAGCCGTCGGTGTGGGTCTCATGGTAGGCTCCGTCGACGATGAGGTGATTCCACAGCAGGCCCGTGGAGGCCTTGGCACCGAAGTTAAGCGTGTTGAACGAGCCATAGGAGCCCGTGATCTCGGCACTCGGCACGAAGGAAGGCTTGGCCGATGTCAGCGATATCGTGCCGCCGAAGGCGCCGTCGCCGTTGGTGGAGCTACCCACGCCGCGTTGGATTTGCACCGAGCTGAGCAGTGTGCCGTAGCTGTTCATGTTGGCCCAGAACACGCATTGGTCTTCGGGCGAGTTGAGCGACACGCCGTCGAGGGTGACGTTGATGCGCGAGTCGCCCGCGCCGCGGATGCGCATGTAGGAGGTGCCGGAGCCTATGCCGTTCTCACCCCAAGCGATGATGCCGGGCGTCTTGGCGAACAGGAAGGGGAGCTCTTGGCCGGTTTTCGAAAAGTCACTGAGTTCCACCTTCTCGATGTTGGTGACGGAGAAGGGTGCGTTCTTTTGGAGGCGCACGCCGTTGATTATCACCTCATCCAGGTTGTGAACATTAGTGGTGTCTAGGTTTTGTGCATGAAGGCTCATCGTCACGAAAGTGGTGAAAGCAAGAAAAATGATGTGTTTTTTGAGCATAACTCGTTGATTTAAAGATTAATAATTCAATAAATCAATAGAGGAATGATGAGGAACTCGATTCCCTGTCTCGGCATTATCCGTATCAGGTGCAAAGGGTTTGATCTCAGCCTGTCTTTCAATCCGCAAGCGGATAAGGCACCCCTATTGGTATCGGCGGCAAAAATAGGAATTATTTCAATATGTCAAGCGAAAAAAGATTCCCTTCGGGAATGGAGTTCTTATTATAGTTACAAAGCGGCGGTTAAAACAGGTTCCTAATGGAAACCGTTTATACCGCCGCATGATTAAATGTTAATACTCCATTCCCCGCAGGGGAATCTCAATATCGTTAAACCCCAACAAAACAACACAAATACCCGCAAACTGCTGCCACCAAGGCATTGACAATCTTTGCCTTGACGAAACTCCTTTTGCTCTCGGCAAGCAACGGCAACGAGGCATGGCCATCCTGCGAGATGCTGCTGGCCAGCAGCACCGAGAAAGGCACTGTGCCCGTGGCAAACAAAGTGACAAACAGCAGATGCGGTCCCGACTCGGGGATGATGCCCACCAAGACGGCCAACAGGATCATCCATGGGATGTTGTTGCTGATAAGGGTTTCAATGTCAAAGTAATGTAGCCCGACCTGGATGACAAACAAGGCACCGAAGGTCCAGAGGAAGATGCTCAGGAAATGCTTGCGGATGATGTGTTCCCACAGGTGTTCCTTGACGACATGTTCGGGAGCCGTGGCGATGAACCACACCACAAAGAGGCTCACGACGGCGAAGATGAGGTTCATCCAATACTCGTCGAAGATGTTCAGCTGGGTGTGGACGGCTTCCTCGTGCTCATGTTCGTGTTCCAGCATACCGAAGGCAAGGGCGGCGATGAACAGGATGACACCAAGCAGCAGGGCGATACGCTCCGCGCTGGCGTGGCGCATGTTGCGGAACGATGCTTTCTCGGGTTGGTGCGTCTCGTCATGATGGTCTTCCTCATGGATCTGGTAGCCGTCCTCGCAGCCTTCGTGTTGGGCTTTGTTGTTCGGCTTAGAGAACCTATCCACCAGCCAACCCACGAGGATGGCAATGGCGAACAAGACCACCATCAGCAATAGGGCCTCTTTGGGAATCATGGCGAGCATGACAAAGGCTTCGTCGCCCGACGAGGCAATCATCATGGCGATCAAGGCGCCGAAGCTCAAAAGCTTATGCGAGTACATCGACACGGCGGCAAAACCGCCCATACAGCCGGGGATGATGCCCAAGCCCGCACCCAAAACCACTTGTCCAAAGCGGTTTTGACGCAGCCGCGTGAACCATTTCCCGTGCGAATGTATGTTGACATACTCGATCATCAGCATCATGATAATCACCAGGCCAGTGATTAAGACGCTGTTTCTCAGCACATCCAGAAACAAATGCAAAAAGTCGTGCATAGTGGCGAAATTGCGGCGCAAAGATAAGAAAAATGTGAGAAAACCTTCTCTCATTCATTTTTGATTACTTTTGCTTGAACCTTTCCAATTGAAAGTAGGCAATTGCACCTAATGCAGGTAACGCTATAGTGATAGCTATTTATTGTTGTGTTGGTGTAAACGGGCGCATATCTGAATTGTGGGATAAGAGACTATCTTTCAGAGAAAGTAATAGATGCTTTGATACTTTCCAATTGCATTCTTGTCTGTGTTTAAATTTAAGATTTTACAGTTTTTATTAAATAGTAGGGAAACTGGAAAGTAGTCAACCATTTTGTAGTCAGTCGAAACTTTCCTGCACAACAAGTTGACCTTGATTTTATCCAATAAAGAGCCTCCAGAAGATAATCGGATAATTTTTGCATTATTACAAAGATTCTCAATCTCCTTCGTTTGTTCAACCTCGCCAAATGTTACGATGACAAACAATTTGTTTTGATTGTTTGCTTGTAAAATTAAAGGCACTAAATTCCGAGTGAAGTCAGTTTGGCTCGCCCGACACCAAGAAGCCAAGCAGTAAAGCACCGTTGTGTCATGAGTTTCAATAATGCCGATGATACTATTGGATATTGTTTTTGATGCCGTTTCGTGTGCTCCTGTTGGATTGTCACAACTAGCAATTAATAACGATAGGCATGCGCTGATTAATGTGAATGCCAAAAGGGCAAGCACTGGGTCACCAGTGCTTGCGATACCTTTCTTTCTATTCAAGAAAGATGTATTTTCCATCGGAACTGTTATATACATCGTAACTACCTTGTATTGTGATAGGTGTGCTACGGTTAAATGACTGTAATACAGATATGTTATCAACAATAAGTGGTTTGCCAATCTGAATTTGGTCATCATAGAAGAAACAGTCAAAGTCACTGGTTGAAACATTGGAGTTGCTGATTTCAAGAACGATTTTTCCAGTGTTTGTTTTAGCCAGAAGGCCCTGCAAGACATAATCGTAGCCGTCGTCTTCGGATGCTGAAGTAATATCATTGCCGTTTGATTGTAACGTCATGCGAGCGTGACATGTTCCAATTAAACCTCTACATCCTTCTTCTATTATTATTGTACCATCTGGTTTATAGGTTTCCGTATGATACCACTGTCCCTGAGTGATATAGACAAACACCGCAACAGCTACTACATAGTACTGCCATGGTAAAGTTTTGCTATTGTCTAGAGTTGTTTGGTCGCTAGCAGTTTCATCCAAGAAGTTGGTCTTTTCAATTGGTTTGCTTTTAGTGCAAGACCATGAATGTGCTATTATTAAAAGGATTAGTATAATTGATAGAGCTTTTCTTTTCATTTCTTGTCGAATTTTTGTGGTGCCTACTCTGTTGTTTCAAACGGTTTTTCAGAAAACTCCGTTCCCGTCTTTTTTTTGCGGAAGGAGGTCAAGACGGGGGCGGCCTGTTTGCCTTCAGAGGTTCTATAGGCGTTTCCGAGGCGAGGTCGGAATGGGCTTCGGCGGTTGGCAAAGAACCTATAAGGCCGGCTGCCGAAGCCACGGTTTTGGCCATTTGGTTTTGCAGAGGTGCCATTCGTCCACGCACCACGAAAGGTCGTGGAGATGACGACGGTACATTCTCTCCACATGAGAAAACAGACCGAAAGCCTTGCCGTCAAACATGAGATTGGCTCTCAGAATAACCGATGTGGGAGAAAGAAAAGCACAAACACGCGATGCAAGCCGGTTCGTCCACCTTTTCAGATTTGTTGCCCAATGTCCAGCTCTGTGTCGCATCGTTTTATGGTGTTCGTGCAGGGTTAAACAATCGTTTTCAATTCAAGGGTCAAAGCTTCCGCTTTTCCGATGGCAAAGATATAACACAAAATATGGATTTGTCAAGTGTTTTTTGAGATTTTTATTTTGACTTGTTTCAAAATATTGAAAATCAAATGAATATAATTGTATCCAATAATAATGGAAAGCATTGTATAGGTCTTTTTTTTATCTTTGCAACGTAAATAAGACGCGAGACCGCGAGACACGGGACACGAGTCCATTGTCTCGCGTCCCGAAGTCTCGTGTCCCGAAGTCAAGAAAAGATGAAAAAAGAAGATTGTTTTTACCTGGGCACGGTGGCCAAGACCCACGGCTTGAAAGGGGAGGTGACCCTCAAGGTGGATGCCGACGACCCCTCGGCATACCTCGAGATGAAGCATTTCTTCCTTGAAATCAACAAGGTGCTGACGCCTTTCTTCGTGGAGAAGATCAAGATGAATGGCGACAAGTTTTTCATCGCCATACAGGACGTGAAGACCATCGAGGCGGCACAACACCTGGTCGGCAAGCAGGCCTACCTGCCCCTGGAGATGCTGCCCAAGCTCAGCGGCAAGCAGTTCTATTTCCATGAGATCGTGGGCTTCACCGTGGTCGACACGGAGAAAGGCGAGCTGGGTCCCGTCGCCGAGGTGCTGGAATATCCCACGCAGGCCATCCTGCAGGTGATGAAAGGCAAAAAAGAGATCCTTATCCCGATCTTGGACCAGGTGATCCAAAACGTCGACAGGGACAAGAAAATACTAACGATAACGGCTCCCGAGGGGCTGATAGACATGTACTTGCAATGACCGATGCGCGCCCCTTCCACTTCAAGCATTTCAGCCTCTACCATCATCGCTCGACGATGAAGGTGGGCACCGATGCCATTTTGCTGGGGCGCTGGACCGATGTCAAGCCGACGGATGTTGTGCTGGATATTGGCACAGGCTGTGGTCTGCTGCCGCTGATGCTATCGCAGAAGGGTGTGGCGCACGTGGACGCCGTTGACATCGACAAGGCCTCTATCGAAGAGGCTACAGTCAACTTCGAGGCCTCGCAGTGGCGTGAGCATCTGAAGGCCTATTGTGTCGATATCGTTGATTTCCAAACGGATAAGAGATACGACCTCATTGTTTCCAACCCACCATTCTTCAACCGTTTCTCGAAATGCGACTCGGAGCGGAAGAGTCGTGCGCGGCACAACGACGCAGGGCTGACCTATGCCAAAATATGTCGTGAGGTGGTCCGTTTGATGCAGCCAGATGGACGTTTTGCCTTGGTGCTGCCCGCCGATGTGTCAGTGGAGTTTCTGGATACCGCGGAGCGTTACGGCCTTTATCTTCACAAGAGGATGACCATCGTTCCGATAGCGGGGAAGGAGCCTAACCGGGTCAATCTGGAGTTGGGGCTCGAGAAAAGTGCCGAGATAAAAGGGGAAACCTTTGTCATCAGAGACGAGGACAAAGGTTTCACGAAAGAATATAGTGTATTCTTAAAAGACTATTACCTAGGATATTAGTTTTTATTGTCCGCCCATCTTATTCACCGCTTGGTTGGCTTTGCTACGACGTTCGTTGAAGAGGTAAACCAGCCTGAGGGTGTAAGAATTGTTGTATTGTCTCTGCAAGGCAGGCACCCTGATGTCGTCGATCAGTTCATTGGGGTTCAGCTTGTTGTGGAACAGACGGGTGCGGATGGGGACGAGAGAATACTGGTAACGCAGCTCCGCATAGAGGCCGTTCCATACCCGCGCCTTGACGTCGACACAGATGTTGAAGTCGTGGGGGCGGTAGTTGACGGAATTGTCGACGAGTTGCGGGATGAGGTCTTTCTCTTGTATCGTGGTCGGATAGCCGGCGTTGTAGATGATGTTAGAAAGCTCTTTGATGTCCTGCACCTCGCTGATGTCGGGCATGCCCTCAACGCCTTCTTTCCAATGCAGTTGTCCGTCGCCAATGCCTATGGTTGAATTGACGCCGTCGATCTTCTCGGTCAGGCCCACCAGTCGGCCGTAGGAGACGCCGAGGCCGAAAGCGAATCTGCTGTCGTGGAGGTATAGCATGACGGGGACTTCCACATAGTTGAGCGTCAAGTTGTAACGTCCAGTGAAATAGCCGAGGTGGTAGTTGAGCGAGTCGCGTTTGTAAGCGCCTTTTTGGCCAAAGAGCACCTCGAGTCCGGCGTCGAGGTAATTGGTGATAGGCACTAGGGCACCGGCTCCAGCGTGGACGCCGAGTTTTCTGTAGCGGTAGCATTCGTCGCCGTCGACTTGGGTAAGATTGCCGCCCAAAAACACTTCGCCCTTGATGATTTGGGCATGGAGCAAGGCAGGAGAGGCCGCAATGAAGGCCAATAATAGAAGGGTGATTATTCCGTGTCGTTTCATTTCGTTTGGATTTGTTTTCATTAACTGATTTGTGTTGGTTTTATTGCGAATCGGGTGCAAAATTACATTTTCATCGTCAAACTAATCCTGTTTCTGTTGGCATCCACCTCCAAAACCTTGACCTTTACCTTTTGGTTGAGGTGCACCACCTCATTCGGGTCTTTGATGTAGTGGTCGGCCATCTGGCTGATGTGGACAAGGCCGTCTTGGTGCACGCCGATGTCGACAAAGGCGCCGAAGGCGGTGATGTTGGTGATGATGCCGTTGAGTGTCATGCCAACGCGCAAATCCTTGACTTCGCGGATGTTCTTGTCGAACTCAAAGGCCTCGAAGGTCTTACGCGGGTCACGGCCAGGCTTGTCCAACTCGGTGAGGATGTCGTTGATGGTCTCCAAACCGAAATGCTCTTCTACAAACTCAGCAGGCTTGATTTTGGCGATGAGTTCCTTGTTGCCGATGAGGTCTTTCACCTTCACGCTCAGCTTCTTGGCCATCTTTTCCACGATGTGGTAGCTCTCGGGGTGGACGGCGCTTTGGTCCAAGGGGTTGTCGCCGTTATGGATGCGCAGGAAACCGGCGCATTGCTCGAAGGCCTTGTCGCCGAGGCGCGGCACGTCATAGAGTTGTTGGCGCGTCTTGAAGCCCCCGATATCATCGCGGTAGTGGACGATGTTGTAGGCCAAGGTGGGCCCGACGCCGCTCACATACGACAGCAGCTGCTGGCTGGCGGTGTTGAGTTCCACGCCGACGGCGTTCACGCAGCTCTCCACGGTCTGGTCGAGGCTCTCGCCGAGTTTCTTTTGGTCGACGTCGTGCTGGTATTGCCCCACGCCGATGCTCTTCGGGTCGATCTTCACCAACTCGGCCAGCGGGTCCATCAGTCGGCGCCCGATGCTGACCGCGCCGCGAACGGTAATGTCGTAGTCGGGAAATTCATCGCGGGCGATCTTGGAGGCGGAATAGACCGATGCACCACTCTCGCTCACCATTACGGCCATCAGGTCGCGGTCGAACTTGATGGAGCGGATGAAGTCTTCGGTCTCGCGTCCCGCCGTGCCGTTACCGATGGCGATGACCTTGATGCGGTAGGCATCCACGAGGCTCTTGATTTTTCGCATGGCGCCCACCGTGTCCGACTTGGGCGGGTGAGGGTAGATGGTCTCGTTGTGGAGCAAGGCACCAGTTTCGCTCAAGACTACCACTTTGCAACCTGTGCGGAAGCCCGGGTCGATGGCGAGGACGCGTTTCTGGCCCATGGGGGCGGCGAGGAGCAGCTGCTTGAGGTTTTCGGCGAAGACGCGGATGGCGGTCTCGTCGGCCTTCTCCTTATAATAATTACGGATCTCGGTCTCGATGGAAGGCTCCAAGAGGCGTTTCCACGAGTCGGCGATGGCCTCGCGCACGAGTTCCGATGATTCGTTGTCGTTCTTCAGGAAGATGCTTTCCAGTGAGTTCAGCACGAAGTCGTCATCCACCTTGATTTTCAGCTTTACCATGCCTTCTTCCTCGGCGCGGAATAGGGCCAAGAGGCGATGCGAAGGTGCCTCTGAAATCGGCTCGCGGAAGTCGAAATACTGCTGGTAGGTCTTGCCTTCCTCTTCCTTGCCTTTGACCACGGCGGAGCTGATGTCGCCCTGCATGTGGAAGATCTTGCGGATGCGGTTGCGCCCGTTGATGTTCTCCGAGACCCATTCGGCCATGATGTCCTTGGCGCCTTGCAGGGCTTCCTCGATGTCGTTGACGCCTTTGCCTGCATTCACATAACGCGCTGCGAGGCGGTCCACCATGTCTACATTCTGCGCCATGATTTGTGCGGCCAGTGGCTCTAAACCTTTCTCGCGGGCGATGGCAGCGCGGGTGCGGCGTTTAGGCTTGTAGGGGAGATAAAGGTCTTCCACCTCTTGCAAGGTCTTGGCGTTCAGAATCTTTTGCTCCAGTTCGGGTGTGAGTTTCTCCTGCTCGCGGATGGAGGCGATGACGCTTTCCTTGCGTTTTTGGAGTTCGATGAGTTGTTCGAGGCGTTTTTGTACAGCGGCCACATTCTCTTCATTCATCGTGCCTGTCATTTCCTTGCGGTAGCGGGCGATGAAGGGGATGGTGGCGCCTTCGTCGAAGAGGCGAATGACATTGGCCACATGGTGCGTGGCTAGATTGAGTTCTTGTGCGATTTGCGCAGCGAAGTCTATGGTGTTGGGCATAATTTCAGGTTTAAAGATGCAAAAATACGGTTTTCTTTGAGTTTTTCGTTAACTTTGCGGCAAAATATAGACAATGATCAAAAACCTGATATTCGACTACGGCGGCGTGCTCCTCGACTGGAACCCGCATTACCTTTATGACCCTTATTTCGGCGACGTGGACAAGGCCGAATGGTTCCTCACCCACATCTGCACCTACGAATGGAATGCCCAGCACGACAACGGCCGTCCCATTGCGGAAGGCACGGCGGAACTCATCGCCGAGCATCCCGAGTGGAAGAAGGAAATTGAACTGTACTACGGCGAGTTCATGAAGATGATGGGCGGACAGATTCCTGGCATGGAGGAGTATGTCAAGGAATTGAAAGTCCAAGGATTCCGTGTGTTTGGACTGTCCAACTGGTCGGAGGAGACCTTTGCCTTGGTAAGGCCGGTTTATCCTGTCCTCGACCTAATGGAGGACATGGTGATTTCGGGCATCGAGCGGGTGATGAAGCCCGACCCGAGGATTTTCCAACTAGCCTTGCAACGCTTTGGCATCAAGGCGGAGGAGACGGTGTTTATTGATGATAATCCGAATAATGTTGCCGCGGCGAGTGCTTTGGGAATTACGGGGATATTGTTTGAGGGGAAAGAAAAACTTGAAGATGTGATTCATAGGATTGCTTCGCAAGAAATCTGTCAAAAATCCTGATTAAAATCGTTCAAAATCTTAGTATTAATGAAAGAACTTGCTGCGAAATACATTATCCTTTCTCTCTTCCTAGTTGCTTTTGTCGGAGAAACCCTTGGCCAAAAGACTGATTGGGAAAAGGATGGTTTGCAAGGCAAGGTCAAGAGATATGAGTTGTTTTCTTATGATTTTGATGTTTGCGATTCCGTCAACCACGATGTTTTCATGAATCGGTTTTATCAATGTGGATTTGATGTTGATAGGCTGATTCGATTTGCGGACAGCATTAATAGTAATACTGTAAAAGACAGAAAGTTCTATTATTGTAGAGAGTATGATTCATTGGGAAATTACACAAGATTGGGTGATGTTTTCTATTATAATGAGTATGATAATCTCGGACATTTGTTGAAAATGATAATTGATGATGGCAATGCGCCTAACGATACCATTTATTATTCATATAAATTTGATGAAATGGGAAGACTTGTGGAAGAAAAGCGTCAGAATCGTTCAGAACATTGGACCTACGATTCTGAAGGTCGGCTGTTGGAACGCAAAGTCATTGTGGGTGAGGAAATACGCGAGCATTTCACACTGAAGTATGACAAAAATGGTGTTTTGCGCAAGTCGGAGGGACATGGTTGTGTTATAAATAGAGATCCTAAGTTTTATTGGGAATATGATTCGAAAGGGAATGTTGTTTTTGAGCGGAGGGAGAACACAGGCTTGGAAGATGTAATTGAAAGAAGAATAAGGTACAGATATGATAGAAATGATAGTATTGTAAAAGAAATATGCAGGGAAGTAAGAAGGTGGCATACAGATATTAGGTCTGATGAAGATAGATGGCAAGAAACGGATTCAACGGGGCAAATTGTTGATTATGTTAATTATAAGGTGATTCCAGTTAGGAAAAAAGAAAAGATAAAGTACGAGAGAGTAATTAATCGTAACGACAAAGGGCTCCCTGTAAAAGAAAGATATGTTCAAAGAGACAATTTTGGCAAATCGGTATCACTATATAATTATGATGACTTTGGCCGGGTGACCAAATATGAGTATTTCAAAAACGATGATGCCGTTCCATTAGAGGTAATAAAATACAAGTATGATGAATTGGGTAGGCAAGTGGAAAAAGAAAGAATTGCTTATCGTAATTCGGAATTTCATAAGCAAGTATGGCAGTATCATAAAGACACGGATTATTATTCTTATTACGCTATTTATAATGGAGAAAACTATGATTTTTCACACGAGAGCCTGTTTTTCTTTGACGACCATGACAATTGCATAGCGCACATACAATGGATGCCGACCCCAGAAGGCTCAGGGTATTATTTCAATGTGTTTAAGTTTGAGTATTACGAGCGATGAGTAATACAAATTATTGATATTGAAAGATTTTTGAACGATTTGGCTTCGCCGAATGCAAAGCATTTCTACACGAAGTGTATCCTATAAAACAAGAACAATGAAAATCCTCTCAGTAGAACAAATAAGAGAAGCCGACCGCTATACCATTGAGCACGAACCCATCGAGTCCGTCGACTTGATGGAACGGGCGGCAACGAAAGTCTTCGAATGGCTCTATCGCCGTGCGCCGCGCGAGAAGACCATCAAGATCTTCTGCGGCATGGGCAACAACGGCGGCGACGGCCTCGTGGTGGCCCGACTGCTCAAAGAGCAAGAGATTGTCCCACAGGTGTTTATGGTGCGCTACTCGGATAAGATGAGCCACGACTGCGAGGTGAACTACTACCGCCTCGTGAACGAGACCAAGGTGCCGATGTTCGACATCCTAACCGAGGACGACTTCCCGAAAGTCGATGCCAACGATGTGGTGGTCGACGCCGTCTTTGGCTCGGGCCTCAACCGTCCGCCGCAGGGCATGACCGCCGACCTGATTGCCTACCTCAACCAAAGCAAGGCCATTCGCGTGGCCATCGACATCCCTTCGGGCCTTTTCGCCGACGAGCCCAGTGCCTTGGGCTTCATCTTCAAGGCCGACTACACGCTGACCTTCCAAAACCCCAAGTTGGCTTTCCTGCTGCCCGAAAACGACCCGTATGTGGGCCGCTTCGAGGTCTTGGACATTGGCCTACATCCACGCTATTTGGAAGAGGTGGAGACCAACAACCTGCTGACGGTCAAGACGATGGTGAGACCGATACTGCACAACCGCACGAAATACTCTCATAAAGGCACATACGGTCACGCTTTGCTGATTGCTGGCTCCGAAGGCAAGACGGGCGCGGCTTTATTGGGAGCAAAAGCCTGTTTGCGCACGGGTGTGGGGCTTTTGAGCGTACACCTGCCCAAGATAGCCCAACTGCCTTTACAGACCGCTATCCCCGAAGCGATGATTGACGGCGACGACTCCGAAACCTGCTTCTCGACATTTGGCAAATTGGATGCCTATACCGCTGTGGGCGTGGGTCCGGGCTTGGGCAAGGCGGATGACACCGTCCGCGCCTTGAAACGCCTCATCCAAGAGGTGCAAGTGCCGCTCGTTATGGATGCCGATGCCTTGAACATCCTCTCCGACAACCCGACTTGGCTGCCCTTCCTGCCTGCCAAAACGATACTGACGCCGCATCCGAAGGAGTTTGAACGCTTGGTAGGTAAGTCCTCGACCTCATTTGAACGCCTTGAGAAACAACGCGAGCTGGCCACCAAATACAACCTCGTTGTCATCGTGAAAGGCGCGCACACCACCGTTGCGATGCCCAATGGCACCATCTTCTTCAACACCACAGGCAATCCTGGCATGGCCACGGCAGGCAGCGGCGATGTGTTGACGGGCATTATCCTATCGCTTTTGGCGCAGCGCTATTCGCCCGAGGAAGCCGCTGTGTTGGGTGTCTATCTACACGGCCTCGCTGGCGACCTCGCCGCCGACGAGATAGGGCAGGAGGCTTTGATTGCTTCTGATATCACGGAGCATCTGGGAAAGGCATACGCTGCGCTTCACGCGAAGTGATTTTTTTTCCACGCAGAATCCGCTGAATTCGCTGAACCTGCCGGACGCGATTGTTTCACGCAGAATCCGCAGAACTCGCAGAACCTGCCGGACGCAAACTTGGCGTCGCTTCGCGCTTCATATAGTTCAGCGGATTCTGCGTGCGTAATTACACATCGCTTTGCGCTTCATATAGTTCAGCGGATTCTGCGTGCGAAATTACACGCCGCTTTGCGCTTCATATCATTATACAAATTCTGCGTGAGATAAATTCCTATCTATTCTTATGAATTGGCAATGGTTTTTTGATAGTTTTTTTCGGTAG
>R22__coassemble_405_pt1 | contig 29209 bp, 19 predicted proteins | sample R22__metabat2_high_PE_030 | metagenome-assembled genome bin R22
GGGTTTGATTTGTGTTTTCATTGGTTTATTGTTTTTTGATTGTTAAACACTTTGCGGTGTTCGGTTCCTGCGGATTTGCGATCCGCTTTGTTATTCCTTCACCACCTTTCTCACGCACTTGTGTCCCTCGCCGTCGGTGACGTTGACAAAGTAGATTCCTGCGGGCAGGTGGCTGATGTCGATTTGCAGCGTCTCGCCCTCGCCCGTTGCCGTGGCCACTTGTTGCCCGAGCGCGTTCAGCACCACGGCGGCTTTCAGGTCATGTCCCATGATGGTGACTTGGCCCGTGGTGGGGTTGGGGTGGAGGGTGGCGAAAGCGGTTGTTTCAATCTCTTCCACATCCCATGTGAAGTTTGTTTGCCCTAAACAAAGTGGGTAGTCTGGAATGGTACAAAAGGCCATTCGGTTAATGCATAGCAATCCTTCTGTCCATTGTGGTGGAGCCGTGGTCCAATGCCAATTCATCGAGCATCCCATCCATCCGTAACAATAGTGCGTCTCTTGATCAGCTCCCGTGATTTCGTGGCGTATGGCAATCATAAGGTGGTCCTCAGTAATGTCTGGTTCGATAGCAGTACCGCCTGAAACAGCTTGGTACATATAATCGTCCCATTTTGATATACCGTCAGGTATATTTCGAAGCGTGTCTAAACGCACGCCTTCTGGAAGATGGGTGAAAATCCATGTAACCCATCCAGGCATTGTAGGATGACTAATGACATCATATAGAAAACAAGGGTATACAGACCATCCGGCCTCTTCGGCTTTGATACCTAAAAAAGTAGCTTTGTTGATTGTAGTAATGCCAGCCGTGGTGTGAAAATCATAAACGGAGTCTCCGTCTATATCGAAATGTGTTCCTATGGATGGTAATCCGTTTCTAGAGAAATCACATACATCTATGGAATCCAAATATATGATTTCGCCTTGTTGGGCGAATCCGCAGGTATGGCAAAAAACAATCATTAAGAATGTAATAAACAATCTCTTTTTCATCTTTGTATTGATTTTCAGGGTTCTACTTTTGTTTTTTATCGTTAAGGCGCTAGACAACTCTGCATGATGACCGTCATTTCACCTCCGCAGTCCACTTGGAAGGGGCCGGTGATTGCAAAGATTGCTATCACAATGCAATGCAAAAATAGGCTATCAGAAGAACATCCGCAACGCCATCCGAACTTTTTTCGTGAGATTTCTTTACAAATGGCTTTATTCCAAATAGTTATGATTTATCCTATCCGAACTTTTTCGTATTGAAATCCGATTATCAAGGTCAAAACACCATGATTGTATGGAAAAACTAACTATTGGTTTTGTCTTGAACCAACGTCTTGCGAACCTTTGTGCGTAGCTTATCGAGAACACTTGTGCTGATTCCGAGTAAAGTGGCCTCGTCCAAGCGTGACAGTTTGAGGTGCGACAGCATGCATACGCGACGCTCCATTTCATCCATGTCAGGATATTTCAGTCCTATGGTTTCCCATAATCCGGGATAGAGCACTTCGAGCGCCTCTTTTACAGCTTCCCAATGGTCTCCACCGCCAAACACCTCTTTCTCCAAATCCTTAAGGGCAATCTTGTCCTTCGGAGTTTTCAGGCAATAGTCGAGTTTTTGCATGGCCATGAGTTTGGCATAGAGCAAATCGGATAACTGTTGGGTGGCATCAAGTACTTTCAAGTCTTTTTCCTTATTGCTTTCCACGAGGGCTTTGTTCTGCTGCATGAAATGAAACAGATTGGCATTGGCTTCTGCCTCTTGCTTGCGGATTTTTGATAGACGGATCTGGGAAATGACAAATGCCATCAATGCTAATACGACCACAATGCTCAAAATAATGGCAAGGCGCTGCCTCCGTATGATTCTTTGGCTCATCGTGTTCTGTAAGGCACCATAATCGTATTTTTGTTGGATTCCGTAGACGTAGTTTTGCTCTCTCTCATCTCTCACTTTGTTGAGCCATTCTTCATATTGTTTCCTATAAAACAAAGCCAAAGAATCGTTATCTTGGCTCTCTGCATATTTCGAAAGCAATATGTAAGCTGTGACCTTGGTTTCGTTTTTCACTTGTGCATTCGGCAGAAGAGAGTCGATACGTCTGAAATACACGGCAGCAGAATCAAATTCGTGTAGTTCTGCAAAAATATCACATAGATTAACATATAACAACAAGTCTGAATGGCCAAGATTAGGTTTGTTTGCAACGCTTCTAAGACACTTGATAGCTGAGTCATATTCTCCCTGCAATTGATAAAGAACTGCATAATTGTTCAAGGCTTTTCTTCCTATCTTGTTGAAATGTTTTTTTCCCGCATATATCAAACTCTGTTGTAGGCATAGTTCTGCATCCTCATAATTGCCAAGTACCAAATGACATACTGCCATCATGTTTTTTACAATGGCTTTTTCAATAATGTGGTGTTCGAAGCCATGATCTGAGTCTTTCAATAGAGCAATAGCATCCAGCACCCTCCCTTCATAATACAGCATTCTGCCCATCCAATACTCCGCCCTACCCACGGTAAGACTGTCATCCACCATCTTGCCATACCGCTCCGCCTCCTTGAACGACCGCATGGCGGCCTCCTTCTCGTCGTAGTGCTGCTGCACGAAGCCGCTGTAGAGCGCGGCATGGGCGGCTTTGGCATATTGCTTCTTTTTAGCGTAGTAGGCAGCGGCACGCTCCAGCTCAGGACTGGTTGAAATGTAGGCGTACTCGTCGAAGAAGTCGTCGTCCATCACGGGCGAGATCTCTTGCCCACGCTCGCCAAACAAGGCCTCGGCCTGCAACAACGCCATATCCATGCGCTCGCGCTCGCCGAAGCTCGCGGGCATGCGCAACACGCTGTCGATCAATCGGGCCGCACTGTCGGGCAGGGTGTCGGCCAACTGCTCGGCACACTTCACCATGCGCCGCGCTTCACGCGTAGTGCCGTCGCAAGCAGTCAAGGCCAGCAAAAACAAGATTCCTATCCAAACAATGCGTTTCATGCCTGCAAAGATAGTGAAAAGACTTAAAACTGGAAGTAAATAAACGACTGCAAGTCGGCCGTGATGAACTGATAGATGATGAAGACAATGAGAGCGCAGACGACAGCCATCAGCGGCAGGGGCATCTTGGCAAACCAAACACGGTAACGGCGCTTGAAGTTCTCAGGCAACCAATGAATCACCATACCCAACAGGATGAGCAAAAACACATTCCAGTAGTGCAACGTGATATCCGGTATCTTGCTCAAGTCCCAATGGCCACCCATCTGGTTGACCATGTTCTTGGCCGTGTTCCAAGCCGTTTCGTTGGCCTCGGCAGGGTTGAGGTTGGAGCCGCTACGGAAAAACATGAAAACGAAGGTGACGAAGACATAGTTTTGGAAGATGGCCCAGGCGTCCTGCAGCCACTGCCACGCCTTCTTGCCCCCACAGAGGTTGTAAACCATACGCACGAAGTTGCCTACAAAGATGACGGCACTCCACACAAACAGCAGGTTGAACACAGGCTGCGGCACATAAATGCTCAACAGCCTTAACCCTATGGTGACGATAAGTATGGCCAAGGTGCGCCCATACACGCTCCATCTCTCCCAGATGTGCTGCACCACCATGCCCAAGCCGTTCAAGCCTCCCCAGATCATGAAATTCCACGAGGCACCGTGCCATAAGCCACCAAGCAGCATGGTGTCCATCCTGTTGATCTCCGCCCCAATCTGGCCCCGTTTCTTCGGCACAAAGATGGCGATAAGGCCCACCACCAAGGTGACGGCACCCACGCCCAAGGCCACCCACAAGCTACCCGTGAGGAAGGTGCCGATGGCCGCTATCACGATGAGGATGCAGAAGCTGCCAAAGCCCACCCTACGGTTGCCACCCAAAGGGATGTAGAGGTAGTCCTGCAACCAACGCGAGAGGGAGATGTGCCAACGCTTCCAGAACTCGCTTGGGCTCTTGGCCTTGTAAGGCGACCTGAAGTTCTTTGGCAGATAGAAGCCCATCAGCATGGCCACGCCTATTGCGATGTCGGTGTAGCCCGAGAAGTCGGAATAAATCTGCAACGAATAGCCGAACAGGGCCATCAGGTTCTCGAAACCCGTGTAAAGCAAGGGGTTTTCGAACACACGGTCGATGAAGTTGACTGCGATATAATCGCTCAGCACGATCTTCTTCACCAAGCCGTTCATGATCCAGAAGATGGCGATGCCAAACTGGCGACGGCTGAGGAAGTATTTCCTATGCAGCTGCGGGATGAACTCGCTGGCCCTCACGATGGGACCGGCCACCAACTGCGGGAAGAAACTGACATAGAAGCCGAAATCGAAGATGTTGCGCACAGGCTTGATGCGCCTGCGATACACATCCATGATGTAGCTGATGGCTTGGAAGGTATAGAAGGAGATGCCTACAGGCAACAGGATGACATCGACGCTGAAGCGGTTGCTGCCCGTGATCTCATTGCCCACCCACGAGAAGATGTCGAACACACGGAACTCGAAGCCCGTCAGGTCGTTGACGACATCGGTCAGGAAATAGGCATATTTGAAGTAACAGAGAATCGACAAGTTGACCACCACACTGAGGGCCAAGGCAAAGGTGCGGGTCTGCTTCTTCTTCCGAGTATGCAACCACCTGCCAGCCAGGTAGTTGTAGATCGTGATGAAGACCAAGATTAGTATGAAGAGTCCGCTGGTCTTATAGTAAAAGAACAGGCTGACGAAAAATAGATAGGTGTTGCGCAGAAGGACCTTGTTCTTCAACAGGCTGAACAAGGCAAAGACGATGGCAAAGAAAGCCCAGAAATGGAAATGGGTGAACAAAAGGGGATGGCTCTCGTCGAAAACGAGCAAGCCCTTCAGGAAGTCCAACGCTATCTCGGGTATATTCGTCATCTCAATAGGCTATAGGATTTTTCTTGAGGTGCTCGATGTACTGCTCTATCAAGGCATTGTACATCATGTCGCCCACGAGTTGGTAACCACTATTGGTGAAATGCAACCTGTCCTTCTGAGCCATTCCCGCCTTCTGCCAGGCATACATCGACTTCAGACCGCCCATCACGTCGTACAAATCCCAAACGGCGGCATGATGTTCCTCGGCCAACTCCATGAATGCCTTCCTTGCTATGGGCGTGTTGGCGTTGACTTCATAGACCGTCTTTTTCTTCACGCGTTTCCTAAGGAAACAGTCGTTGTTGGTGACAAACACCAAGGCACAATCGGGGTTGACGCGGTGTATGATGTCGATCAGGCGGCCGTAGTTAAATTTGAAAAGGGCTTTCTCGAAGTCGGGCTGCAAAGCGTCGTTGGTGCCGATAGCCAAAATGACCAGGTCGGGGCGGATGAGCCTGAGGTCGCGCTCGAAATCGTCGCTGCAACGCAGATAGGAAGACACCCGCGCCCCATTGACGCCAATGCCATGCACACTGATGCCATCGTCGCCGTTCTCCAAGAGGATGCCCGTCATGGAGTACGAGCCCTGAAGGGATTTCAAGCCAATACAGACCGAATCGGTGTGGAAGGGCAAGTCGAACACATAAGCCGATTGGGCTTCGTCGTATTCTCCGCTGATGAGCGTATCCTTATGTCTGATGGCAGGCTCGGCGCTGCCCGTCTCCGAATAGCCTATGACCGTGATCTTGTTGAAATAAAACTCGGGTGAATGGACCGTGGGACGGCGTTCGCGACTGACGATGCTGACCGTAGCATCGGGGTCGCTGGTGGTGATGGCGGCACCCGCCAGACCCATGCGCTTGTCGCCTTCGCGGTAGACGGCATTGCGACAATAGCTCCACTCACCGGTCGAACTGACCTTGTAGTGCGAGTGGTTGTTGGTCTTTCCAGCGGAGTATGGGAACAGGAAATACTGTCCGCCCATCAACCCGGGAGCGATCTCAAGCAAATCGTCGCGAAACTGCTGTGTCGACACCCCAGCTTGAATGTGGGAGTCGCCCAGATGCAGTATATTGAGCTTGCCTTTGCCCAGGAAGACCACAGAGTCCATCTTCTGGAAGAAGCCTTCCAAGACGAGGCTGTCGCCAGGATAGCGGATATGGTTACGCTCGAGACGGGCAAAGGGAAGCGGATCCATCGGCTTCAGCGTCGGCGCCGGCTGTGCCACAAGCCAACAAGAGGCGAGCATTAACCCTATGACAAGCAGTATTCTCTTCATCGTGTTTTGAGTCCAAAGGGGTTATAGCTAGGCAGTTTGATGCGGCCCGCGGTACGGATGGAGTCTTCTCTCCAGTCGAGGTTGACAAACTCGATGACCTTCTCGCTGGGCACATGTTGGCGCATCTTGTAGAAATCGTAATAGGTGGTCAGCGACTTGGCCAAGTTCGACCCGATCTCTTGGGCTCCGGCAAAGGTGAAATGGATGTGGTCGGGGCCGGCCAAGGCGGGGTTATGGTTAACCCATTGCGCCATCGAGCCCTCGCCGCCCATCATGTGGAACACATCCCAATAGGCCACGCCTTTGCGGAGGCTCATCGCACGCAACGAGTCGTTCAGCTCGGGCAAGGTCTTCCAAGTGCCCATGACGCCGTTATACCTCTTGCCCATGTCGGCAGGACCAACGAAAAGCAGCATGGCATCGGGGGCGACCTGTTTCAGATAATCGATCTGATTCTCGAGCTCCTTCACATAAGCCACGATATGGCCCGTCGAGGTAATGCCGGGGATACGGTTGACGCCAAACTGCAAGAGTATGAGTCGGGTGCCAAGCAAGTCGAACGACTGCCGCATGGTGCCCTCGTCGATACGGTCGAAGAGGTTGCCAGCACAGCCACGCAACGGCACATTGTCGACAGCGATGCCCGGCTCACCATCAAGCAAAACGGCATAGATGTCAGCTGTGCCGCTGAAACTGATGGTGCCACGCTTCACGGGGACAGGCAGCTTCCAAGTGATCAGCGAGACGCTGTCGTTGGCTGCCAAGACCTTGGGCTCGGCCGTGATGGTGTCGCAGCGCAGCGCAGCCGCAAAGCCCTCGCTGTTGTTGCCCAAAAGCACCGACACGGTGGAGATCTCCTTCACCCTCGGCAGTGCCCTCGAGTGGCTCGATTGGGCAAACGAGATGCTGCCGTTGCCCGTTACCTGGCTAAACTGCAACATCGGGCCATAGCGGTGGTGTGAGGCACGAGCCGCGTCGCCATAAACCATATAACGATGCAGGTTGGAAGCCCATTGCGACACCGAGATGGTGGCCACAGGCTGTATGGCCGGGATCATATTGGGACCCGAGCCGCCAAAGAAGGACTGCAGACAGTCTCTCAGCACCGACGAGATGCGGTCCATCTCGATCTGCGAGTCACCGTAATGCATCACACGATATGTCTTCCCCTCCTCACTGGCCTGCTCGAGTTGGGCGAACAACGAGTCAAAGAAGGTGTAGTCGTCGTCAGGCAGATAGATACGGTTGGGGTTGGCCTTCAGATAATTGCGGAAAAAACGCATACTGTCAAGCAGGTTGTCGGAGCAGGTCATCTCAAAACTTCTATTGACTTTATTGAGGACTTCGTCCACATCCACCTCTTTTTGGGCAGGGGCCATATAGGCCTCATAGGAGGGAAAATGCAACGTCCGGCCCGCGACGGCCACTCCGTCAGCTGGGAAAAAGAACCAGCACACGCCCAACAGCAACAACACGGAGAGTATAAAAAGTAAGGTACGTATCGATTTCATCTTATTTGAAAGAAGCGGCAAAAATACGGAATTTGTTTGGATTGGGAACGCGCTTTTTTGTTACTTTTGCACCTTCAATTTAAAGGGAAGCGTTTGTCATGCCAGAACTAGATAGGACAAAAGAGTTAGAGACCAAGAGTATCAAGCGGTTATTATGGGTTTATGCCCTCCCCTCCATCGTGAGCCAAATCATCGCTTCGGTATATAATATTGTCGACCGCGTGTTTTTGGGTCAGTGCGTGGGCGCCTTGGCCATCGCAGGATTGGCCATCACCATGCCCATCATGAACATCATCCATGCCTTTGGCTCGTTGGTGGGCGTTGGCTCATCAGCGCGTATGTCGATCGTGTTGGGCAAGAAGGACTACAAATGGGCTGAAGACATCTTGGGCAACAGTATGCTGCTGACTTTCATCTTCGGCTTCCTCTTCGTCACGGGGGGGTATCTCTTCATGGATAAAATCCTGACCATGTTCGGCGCCTCGGCCGATACCATCGCCTATGCCCGCGAGTATATGGACATCGTGCTGCCCGGTATGTTCATGACCACCGTCACCTTCAACCTGACGGGTTTGATTCGTGCCACAGGTTATCCCAAGAAGTCGATGTGGATCATGGTGAGCGGCGCCATCCTCAACATCGCTCTCGACGCCTTGTTTATCTATGCGTTGGATTGGGGCATTGCAGGTGCGGCCTGGGCCACCACCATCTCCATGAGCTGCACGGCTGTCGTCGCCATTTGGCATTTCCTGCAAAGGAGCTCCTTCATCCGTTTCCGTCGCCATGCCTGGAAGCCCAAACTGTATATCTTCCGCAACATCCTGCTCATCGGCATGAGTCCCTTCTTGATGAATGTGGCAGCCTCGGGTGTGGTGGCCTTGCTCAACAGCCAGCTCATCCGCTATGGTGGCGATCTCGCTGTGGGTGCCTATGGCATCGTCAACACGTTTGGAAGCCTTAGCATCATGCTCATCCTTGGCGTGTGCCAAGGCATGCAGCCCATTGCTGGCTACAACTATGGTGCAGGGCATCCCCTCCGATTGAAATCCGTCTACTCTTTGACGTTGAAAGTGAACGTGCTGATAGGCTTTGTCGGCGCCTTGCTTGCCATGACCATCCCACGGCTTTTGCTCCGCGCCTTCACCACCGATGCCGAGCTCATCGACATCGCCGTGCCCGCCATGCGTTTCATGTTGGTCATGTTCCCCTTGGTGGGCTTCACCATCACCAACTCCAACTTCTTCCAGAGCATCGACAAGCCTTGGATTGCCATCGTCACCAGCCTCTCGCGCCAGGTGCTCTTCCTTGCTCCTATGATCTACCTTATCCCGCCCATCTTCGTTAATGCGGGCGGTGCCGGCCTCACGGGCGTGTGGGCCTCCATGACCATCTCCGATGTGTTGGGAGCCATCCTCGCCTTTGTCCTCATGCTCACCCAACGCCATGTGTTCAAACCTACAAATAGTTAAGGTCCCTGAGCCCGTCGAAGGGCCGACTGTTAAGTAACGGCGTTTCGACAAGCTCAACGACCTGCGGAATAACATGCAAATCAACAACGCCATAGTGACCGAGACCAACACCCACATCACGGACTCCAGCCTCATCCGAAGCAAGGAGGCCATGCGTGAGTATTTGCAGGGCCTGCGCGACCACACTCCTGAAGAGATGGCGGTCAACCAGCGCGATATCGAGTCGCAGATCCGTGAATGGCGTTCGCACAACCTTTTTTATTTCTTCCACGTCTTCCGTAGCCGTACCAAAGATGTCGACCTCGAGCTGAAGCAGACCTGGTATCGCGAGCTGTTCTGCCGTGTGGTGAGTTTCTTTTACTTTTGGGACCGCTAACGAAATCGGAAAAAGATTATCTTTGCATCATCAACACCCTAATATCTATGAAACACAAATCCTTATTATTGACCCTTTTGGTCCTCTTCCCTGCCTTCCTCTTCGCCGGCGAAGGCATGTGGATTCCCATGCTGCTGCAATACAATGAGAAAGAAATGCAGGAGATGGGCATGAAAATCACCGCTGACGACATCTACAGCATCAACCACAGCAGCCTGAAAGATGCCATCGTGCTCTTTGGTGGCGGTTGTACGGGCGAGATCGTCAGCGACTATGGCCTGCTGCTCACCAACCACCACTGCGGCTACGATTACATCCAGAAACACAGCTCGGTGGAGCACGACTACCTCACCAACGGCTTCTGGGCCATGAACCGCGGCGAGGAGCTGCCTTGCCCCGGCCTCAGCGTCATCTTCCTCCGCGAGATGCGCGACGTGACAGAGCAGGTGCTCAAAGGCGTCGACATCGACATGCCCGAAGACGAACGTCAAGCCCGCGTCGACAAAAACATGAAAGCCATCATCGCTTCGGTCGAGAAAGAGACCAAATACAAGGTCAGCATCAAGCCTTATTTCTTGGGCAATGAATACTATCTGTTACTCAATGAGGTCTACACCGACGTGCGTCTCGTAGGCTGCCCGCCGAGCAACATCGGTAAGTTTGGTGGCGACACCGACAACTGGGTGTGGCCCCGACATACGGGCGACTTCTCGGTCTTCCGTGTCTATGCCGACAAAGACGGACACCCGGCCGCCTACAGCAAGGATAACGTGCCTTACAAGCCCGCCAAGCACTTGGACATCTCCCTGAAAGGTGCCGAGGAAGGCGACTTTGCCTTCGTGTTCGGCTATCCCGCCCGCACCAACGAATATCTGCCCGCCGTAGCCGTTGACCAAGAGGCCAACGTCATCGACCCCATTATGGTCGACCTGCGTGGCAAGGTGCTCGACATCTACAACAAATACCAGGAACAAGACCCCAAGGTGCGTATCCAATACGCCTCCAAGCATGCCAGTATCGGCAACGGATGGAAGAAATGGATGGGCGTCACCGAAGGCATCAACCACTTCCACGGCGTACAAAAGAAACATGACTATGAGAACCGCTTCCAAGAATGGGTGTTGGCCTCCCGCAGCCGCCACATGTATGTCGACCTGCTCCGTAACTTCAAAAACAACTACAAAGAACTGGAGCCTTACGAACTGGCATACACCTATATGGCTGAAGCTGGCATGCGCATCGAGCTCGTCAACTTTGCGGGTCGTTTCGCCCGACTTTCAGCGGTGACCAAAGATACCCCACAGGATGACATCGACCGCATGGTGAACCAGCTGAAAGGCACCTCCGAGACCTTCTTCAAAGACTACTACGAGCCCATCGACCGCGAAGTCGCTGCCATGCTGCTTAAGGAATACCTCAAAGCCCAACCTGCCAACTTCCGCCCTGCCTTCCTCAACGACATCAAGGACGTGGACGAATACGTCGACAAGCTCTTCGCCAAGTCGATGTTCACCGACAAGGCCAAGGTGAACGAGTTGCTTGACAACTTCAAGCCCAAAAACGCCAAGAAGTTGGCCAACGACCCCGCTTTGCAAGTCTACCAAAGCCTTATTGGCTTCTACCGCGACGAGGTCTACGACCACATCTCAAGCATCACCAAGGACAACGACCGCCTGCGCCGCATCTACATGAAAGGCCAGATGGAGATGGAGCCCGAGAAGCGCTTCTCACCCGACGCCAACTTCACGTTGCGTGTCACCTACGGCAAAGTGGAAGGATTCAAGCCCAAGGACGGCATGAAATACAAGCATTTCACCACCCTCGAGGGCATCATGCAGAAAGAGAACCCCGACATCTACGACTATGTGGTGGAGCCACGCCTCAAGGAACTCTACAACAAGAAAGACTATGGCCGTTATGCCGACAAGGACGGCACCATGCATGTGGCCTTCACTGCCAGCGTGCACACCACAGGTGGCAACTCAGGTAGCCCCATTTTGAACGCCGAAGGCCAACTTCTCGGCCTCAACTTCGACCGTTGTTGGGAAGGCACGATGAGCGACCTCATCTACGACCCCGACATCTGCCGCAACATCAGCGTCGATATCCGTTATGTGCTCTTCATCATCGACAAGTTCGCCGGAGCGGGGCACTTGATTGATGAGATGACCATTGTGGAATAAAAAAATAGGCGGTCGTTTGACCGCCTATTTTTTTCATCTGTCTACCACCATAACCCGTTTTGTCAAAACCCCTTTCTTTGTTTGGATTTTGACCATATAACCGCCTACCTCATGAGGACTGAAGTCGTACTCAAAGTGGTTTCCACTTGCTGAAGTCTCAAACATCTGTTCGCCCAACATATTATAAATGCTGATGGCTTCGATGTCTTCAGCCTCAATTTGGATTTTTCCACTGGTCGGATTGGGATAAACGTTTGCCATCATTTCATCAAGTTCTTGTACAGAATTACAATCGTCGATGATCGTGGTGAAATAGTCGTGCCAATCCGAGTTTTGGTAGGCAGGAACGCAGTGGCAAGGGACAGTGAGCTTTGTGCAGCTGAATCCCTCAAACACCTCATCGAACGAAAACACGGGCGGCACCGGTGCCAAGGAAATGACTTCAGTGAAACCACCGCATTGATAGAATGCCCTTCCACCAATGCTTTCCAATGCGTTTCCAAGCGTCAAGGTGTCAGAAAAGCTACGGCAATTGTTGAACGCATTAGGCTCAATACTGATCACCGAATTAGGGATGGTCAGTGAACCGGTGAAACCTGTACACCCCCAAAAGGCAGAAGTGCCGATAGAGGTCACGGCATCACTGAGGTTCAAACTGGAAAAGCCAGTGCATTTATAAAACGCTGCACTTTCGATGCGTTTCAAACCGTTGCCGATCGTCAGTGCGCCGGTAAAACCCGTGCAGCCATAGAAGGCTGACGTCTCAATGACTCTCACCGAATTGGGGATCGTCAGCGAGCCTGTGAAGCCCTTGCAGCCATAGAACGCTGCAACTCCAATGGTGTCCAAGGAATTGCCAAGCTCAAGTTCGGTCAATCCACTGCAAGCCAAGAATGCATTTTCGCAAAGACAAATCACAGTATTGGGGATGGTCAAGCGACCCGTAAGGCTTCCACACGATATGAAAGCGTTTTTCCCAATCCTGGTCACAGCATAGTCGTTTCCACCATAACTTATGGTTGAAGGGATAGTGAGTTCGCCAGTCGCTTCGGCGACATCAACCGGACCTACAAGCGTAACGGAAACACCATCAGCATTGATTTGGTAATACAAATTACCAATGTTGAAAAGCTCTTGTGCTTGCAGATGCGTTATCCCCATCACTCCCATAAAAAGGAATGACAGCACAGCATATGCTGCTTTTTTGCATAATGATAAATCCCTCTTCATAAGTGTAAGGTATTAGTCATGCCTGCAAGGAGGGTTTGCAGTGGATGAACGTCGTTTCAAATAGGGTTTATTATCTCCCGAAGATCTTGCCCAAGCCGCCGAGGATGCTACCGAGGCCGCTGTTGCTCTTGCCTTGCGTGGCGCCGAGGATGGTGCCCAGCATGCCAGCCAAGTTACCGGCATTGACGCCGCCGCTCTGCTGACCCTTGCCGAGGAGGGCGAGGAGGCTCGGGGCGATGGAGGCCATGATCTTGCTCACCAAGCCAGAGACCACGCCGCTCTTCTTTGAGATGCCGTCCAACACATTGTTGAGGTCGCCGCCAAAGATGTGGCTCAGGATCTTGCCACCGTCGACGAGGTCGGCACCCTTCAGGTTGTTGACGATGTTGCCCGCGTTGACGGCATGGTCGCCGAGGGCCTTGGCCAAAGCTTCAGCGCCACCAGGCGTGGAGGCATTCTTCTGCATGGCACCCAGCAGTGAGGGCAGTGCGTTAGTGATGACGGAAGACACTTGCTTCGAGTCGATGTTAAGGTTTTCTGCGATGGCGCCGACGGCATCATTGCCCGTCAAAGCACCTAAGATGTTCGTTAAGTCCATATTATAAAATTTTAGGAATTGTAATTCGTTCTCTTGGACTGCAAATGTAACAAAGAAATGGAAAATACAAGAATAAAAACCAATATTTTTTATGGTTCTTCCAATGGCAAGGCAAGCTCAATGATGTCGACCGCTCTGCCACCTACGATGCCATAGCCGTTGGTGACATTGGAATAGGTATGGATAGGCTCTGACAAGATTTGTAGATATTCATCGCCTTGGTTGCAAGTGTACAGGTAGTTGTAGTATTCCTTTGAGAGGTGTTCCACCATGAAAGACACTTTGAAGAAGTCGGGGTCGAAATCTTCAGCCAACTCACAATCAAAGTAAAGCTCCACTTTTATGCGATAGGAACCACCGTCGAAGAGCCTGTCGGTGAACACACCCTCAGGACGGGTGTCGAGGTCGCTGGCATCGATGAAATCATTTTCTGTCATCACAGGCTCAAAGATGGGATCATCATAGTCGAAACTGGTATAACGCTTGTTTTGACCCACCCACGTGTCTCTACCCCTCCTCGTGATGAGCCTGAAATAATCTGTCTTCCCTGGATTGGGGTCAGTGACGGTAAAGGTCAGGTTCATAGTCCCACTTATTTCCAAAATAGTGGTGTCGGGCACGTAGTCTTGGATTTCGTCATTATAGTAATACGGATGGCTTGAATGCCATTCCGTCACTTCCACCTCCATCGGGCAATCCACAAATTTAGGCAAGGCGCTGGTCGTGCCTTCCACGTCATCGTAGCCATTGGCCGAGGCCTTGATCTGGACAATGTCGCCCTCTTGCGGGCGATAGTCGTTGAAAAGGTAGGGGATGAGTCTAAAGTCATTCATTTCGTAATTGTACCAAAAAGTGTCGGCAGAAGGGGTCAACTCGCCAATGGGATTACCGTTGACATAAAGCGAAGCCATGAGGTCGTCGGGAGCCTGAGTGTTTTCGTCATAGTCCAAGAAGAAGTAGCTCTTGCTGATATAGGCTTTTACGGGTTCGTCAGTCCCTACGATGCTGTTGACGACCAGCTTAGGGTCGGTCTGCTCGCCATTGAATTCGATTTGCTTCTCGCAGGAGGACAGGAGTAAACAGGACGTTATTGCGATAATCCAGCCGTTAACCCTCATTGCGGGCTTGACCCGCAAATCACGATTCGACGATGCGAAGCGAGTCAATCTCCTGAGCGATAGGGATTCCTTCGCATGTAGGAGATGGCGGATCCTTGTCCGCCATGAGGGTGAAAGGCGTAATGGTTGATAATCCCAGTTGTGTTTTTGTATCATTGTTTTAGAATTTAAAGCTATAACTAACCGAAGGAATAATCGGGAACAGGCTGGCCTGCATCAGGACTTTCTTCTCTTGATGGGTGTTTTCGTCGAAGCCGTAGCTCGTATACACCAAGAATGGATTATTGTGGTTGTAGGCATTGTAGACGCTGAGGTTCCAGGTGCGGATGCCGTGTTTCTTCTGCTTGTGGAAGTTCATGCTCACGTCGAGGCGGTGATAATTGCCCATGCGGAAGTTGTTGCGTTCGAGGGCTTGGATGTAAGGAATGTAATCCCAGTCGGGTAAGCCTTCGTAAATCTGGGTGCCAAGGGTGCCGCAGTTGCCGCTGCTGAATACCCAGGTGCCGCTCAGATCGAAGCGGTCGCTGAACTTATGCTGCACAGTGATGCTGAGGTCATGACGACGGTCGTATTTTGCGGGGAACACCTTGCCCTCGTTGATGGTCATGCCTTCGCGGTCGAACTGCCGTTTGGCATGTGCCCAGGTGTAGCCCACCCAGCCCGTGGTCTTGCCGAAGCTACGTTGCACGAGGAACTCCACACCATAAGCCCAACCTTTGCCAAGGCACACCTTGTTCTCCCATGTCTCCGACGAGCCGAAGAACGAGGCGCCGTCTCTGTATTCCAAGAGGTTGTCCATGACCTTGTAATAGCCTTCGAGTGAGATATCGAAGAGATGTGGCAGCTCATAGAAGGCACCCAGCGACACTTGATGGGCATTCATCGGGACAATGTTTTTCGTCACCGGAACCCAGAGGTCGGTGGGCAGGCTCAGGCTACTGTTGGAGAGCAGGTGGACATATTGCGTCATATAAGCATAGCCCGCCTTAAGCGAGAGGTTGGAGGCCAGCATCACGCTGGTGCTGAGACGCGGCTGCACGCTTTGGTAGGTCTTGCCTTCGACTGTGAAGGTAGAGTAATGCACACCTGCGTTCACGCGGAAGATGTCGCCCAAGGTCATGTTGTCCTCGGCATAGAGCGCAGTCTCGTGGGCAAAGACGTTGGATGAGCCGACGATGGTGTCGACGTTGAAGTCGCCACTGTTGATTTTCAGCGACTGCACCTCGGGACGGAACTGGTGGTAGGTGTAGCTACCGCCAAAACGGATCTCATGGTTAGGCAAGGGCGTGTAATCGAAGTCGACTTTGGCGGTCAGGTCGTTGATGCCCGACTTGTAGGCCATGTTATACCCGTTAAAGACAACGTTTTGGTAATTCTGATAGCTTGCCTCTTCTTTGATTTCCATGCCGAGGTTGTGACGGTATTGCGTGTAGTTGACCGAGGCATCCATGAAGAGTTGCTGCGACATGACATGGTTCCAGCGAAGGGCCGACACCTTGTTACCCCATTTCCAGTTGAGCCCCATATTGTCGGTGTATTGGACGTCATCATAGGCATAGTCCCTGTATTTCACTCCGAAATAGATGGCGTCGTCACCCGAATAGAAACTCAGATAAAGTCGGTCCTTGTCGGAGATCTTCCAGTTGAGCTTGCCGTTGAAGTCGTAAAAATAGTATCCAGCCTTGAGTTTGCTCATGTCATCCTGGTAGCGTCGTGCAATCCAGAGGGCGGGCTTCATCAGCAGGTCGCTGTAGGTGCGGCGGAAGGAGAGGTTGAATGAGAGCTTGTCCTTCACGATGGGGCCTTCGAAGTTGAGTTTGGAAGAAATCAAGCCCACGCTGACATTGCCATGGTATTGCTGCATGTCGCCTTCCTTCATGCGGATGTCGACCACCGACGAGAGGCGCCCTCCGAAATGTGCCGGGAAGCTGCCTTTGTACAAGGTGACATTCTTCAAGGCATCGGGGTTGAAGACGGAGAAGAAACCCATCATGTGGTTGACGTTATAGACCGGCACGCCGTCGAGGAGCAACAGGTTCTCGTCGGGACCGCCGCCACGCACATACATGCCTGCAGAGGCTTCCGAGCCGTTCTGCACACCGGGCAACAGCTGGATGGCTTTCAACACGTCGGCTTCGCCAAACAAAGTCGGGATGCTCTTGATCTGTTGCACGGGCAGCTCTATCACACTCATCTGGGGGCTACGTGCACTCACCGTGGCACGGGTGGCCTCCACAACCACTTCATCAAGCTCGATGTTGGTGGTGAGGGCGAAGTTCATGGTGAGGTTTTCCTTCAGTTCAAAGGCTTCGTTTCGCTGGTTGTAGCCCACATACGACACTTGCAGGTCCACCTGACCTTGGTCCAAGGTCAATGTGTAGAAGCCGTAACTATTTGTAGCACAGCCTTTGCCTGAGTTCTTGTCAAATACAGTTGCCCCGATGAGCGTCTCCTTGCTGGCGGCATCCATCACGTAGCCGCTGATGGTGCGCTTTTGGGCAAAAGTTGGCATACATGCCAATAAAAAGCCGATGGCAATCAACCATCGGCTCAATAAACTATGTTTCATTACACGTACATTATGATGGTTATTCTAACCTTTGTAACGCATTGGCTGCAGAATTATTGCATAATCCAGTCCGCAGCCGTCTCAATCACGTTGTCGAGGCCTAGTGCAGTGGCAACGGGGTCAAGGATGACGCGCTCATCGGGCGGCACGCCGTTCTCGTAGTTGTGGCCAGCCATGTCGAGGGTGCGGCTCGTGCTGAAACGATAGGTCCAACCGTTGGGCAGCATGCCGCCGTTGGGCAAGCCCATGCCACCACCGGTGTAGTCACCAAAGAGCTTCACGTTGTCGTAGCCTTGGGTGCAGACCGAGAAGAACGAAGTGGCGCTATACGAACCACGGTCGATAAGCACGGCGACAGGCTTGATGTAAGGATTATTACCAAGCAGACTGCTGTCGGCGGCATACACCGTCACAGGATCTCCGAAATCATTATGGCCAGCGCCCTTTTTCACCTGAGTGGTGTAGAGCGGCTGCTTGTGGTTATCGAAGATGCTGAGAAGCTGCTGCACATTGGCTATGGAGCCACCACCATTCTGACGCAAGTCGATGATGAGGCCCTTGCAATCCTTGTATTGATTGAGCACATACTTCAGGTCATAATCGCTGATATCATTCGAGAACGAGGTATAACGCAGATAAGCCACTTGGCCATCGCGAATGCTATTGTGGGCAAAGCTCCCCGTGGTGTGATAATTGACGGTCAAATAGTTAAGCAATACAACGTCGGGGTCGATGTTCTTCTCGGCATACATCTTATAATACACCGAATCGTTGCGCGACACATCGAAGCTTGAGAACAAGTTGGTGTGACCGTCGCGAAGCGTGTTGAGCATGTCGGCGCAAACTTTGAACAGCTCTTCATCGCTCATGTCGTCGTTCACCATAGGGCGATACACTTCGCGCACCGAGTCCCAATTGATGTTTTTCACATCGAAGAAGGTGTATTTCTGGTCCACCTGATTCCAGAGGTAATCGAACACATTGACGGGATTTTGGGGTTCGTCGGGCAACATCACAGCGCTTTCACAGGAAGCGAAGGCGAGTGCCACAAGGCACAATAAAAGGGTATGTATCTTTTTCATGGCTTTCATCAGTTGACTTTGAACATAAAGTTGAGGTTAAAGGTATGGAGGGCGTTGTCGTAGCGGTAGGTTCCCTTCTTGCCCGTGGTGATGTAGTCCCAGCGGTAGCAGAAACCGACGCGGTTGCCGTTGAGCAAATTGAGGTAGAGTCCCAACTCGGTGTCGGCACCAGGGAAGAATTTGCCAAACGACTCTTCGTCGCCAAACAAGGCATCAGTGACTCCTGTGTTAATGGTCGGGTTGCCAATATAAGAGTAGCTTGGGCGCATAGCCATACCATGCAAGGGAAGGTTCAACTTGAAATAGGTGGTCATCCAAGGATGGTTTTGGGCTTTGTTGAAAGCAAAATCGTATTGCACCATGCCCGTTGCACCAACGTTGCCAAACAAAGAGACGCAAGTGGAGGCATTCTGCAATTCTGGGAGAGCCTTGATGTCAAGCATACCTTGCAAGGTGCCACCAACCCACAAACGCAAACGGTTGTTGTAGGCCTCGTGGACCCTGTAGAGAACCTCGGTGGAAAGGTCAAGGTCGATCACGGAACCAGCAGGTTCAGTGGTCGCATTTTGAAACAAATGGAAAGCAGGACGCACATGGTAACGGCCCCATTCAATCGTGACGCCAGCACCAGCATTCATGCCGTAGCCAAAATAGCTGAAGGGAACAGTACCATTGTCGTAGCAATTCGCGACATTCAAGCCTGACGATAAGTCCAACCAAACGGGGACACGGGTTTGGTTAGGATAATAAACGAGTGGTTTCACTTCGTTGGATTTCTCAGCAACAGCGTAGCTTTGTGCCCACGTGTTTGCCGATAGCAGCATTGCAACTGCCAACAATAACGAATTTTTAATGGGTTTTTGTAACATTTGGATAAAGTTTGTTGAAAATCGTTGCAAAAATACGGCTTTTTATCATTTCTCAACAATTATCCGTATTTTTGCACCCGTTTTTATCCCCCCCCTAAGGGGGTGCCCAAAGGGCGGGGGATTAACGGAACACCTTTAAATTTAAATTTTACACTATGGAATCAACGAACAAACACTTCAAGCGTTACACAGTAACCACGGCCTTGCCTTATGCCAACGGCCCTGTCCACATCGGTCACCTTGCCGGCGTCTATATCCCCGCCGACACCTATGTTCGCTATCTGCGAATGCGTGGCGAGGACGTCTTGTTTGTCGGTGGTTCCGACGAGCACGGCGTGCCGATTACCATCAAAGCCGAAAAGGAAGGCTGCACGCCTCAAGACATCGTGGACCGCTATCACGAGATCATCAAGAAGTCGTTCGAGGAGCTGGGCATCAGCTACGACATCTACTCGCGCACCTCTTCGAAGATGCACCGTGCCACGGCCCAAGAGTTCTTCAAGAAACTTTATGATGAAGGAAAGTTCATCGAGAAAGAAACGGAGCAATATTTTGACCCCGAACGTCAGAAGTTCCTTTCCGACAGATATATCGTGGGCACTTGCCCGAAATGCGGTGCCGATGGCGCTTATGGCGACCAATGTGAGAAATGCGGCTCTTCCTTGAGCCCCGACGAACTCATCAACCCGCACTCGCAACTCAGCGGCGCAACCTTGGTGAAGAAGCCGACCAAGCACTGGTACCTGCCTCTCGACCAATATGAGGGCTGGCTCCGTGAATGGATCCTCGAAGGCCATAAGGAATGGAAGAGCAACGTCTACGGCCAGGTGAAGAGCTGGCTCGACGGCGGTTTGCAACCTCGTGCCGTCACCCGCGACCTCGACTGGGGCGTTCCCGTCCCGATTGAGGGTGCCGAAGGCAAGGTGCTGTATGTGTGGTTCGATGCCCCTATCGGCTACATCTCCAACACCAAGGAGATCTGTGAACAACGCGGCGAAGACTGGGAAAAATGGTGGAAAGACCCTGAGACCAAGCTGGTGCATTTCATCGGCAAGGACAACATCGTGTTCCACTGCATCATCTTCCCCTGCATGATGAAGGCCTACGGCGACTATATCATGCCCGACAACGTTCCCGCCAACGAGTTCCTCAACCTCGAGAACGACAAGATCTCGACCTCGCGCAACTGGGCCGTGTGGCTCCACGAATACCTGCAGGAGTTCCCTGGCAAGCAGGATGTGCTGCGTTATGTTTTGACCGCCAACGCTCCTGAAACCAAGGACAACAACTTCACTTGGAAAGACTATCAAGACCGCAACAATAACGAGTTGTTGGCCATCTTTGGCAACTTCGTCAACCGCACATTGGTCTTGACACATAAATACTATGAAGGTGCCGTGCCTGCCTTAGGCAACCTCAACGACACCGACAAGGCCGTCATCGAAGAGATGAACGCCTATCCGCAGAAGATTGGTCACCTGCTGGATACTTACAAGTTCCGCGAGGCCCTCTCCGAGCTGATGAACTTGGCCCGTCTGGGTAACAAGTACCTCACCGACAACGAGCCTTGGAAGCAAATCAAGACCGACCCCGAGCGCGTGAAGACCGTGATGGCTGTCTCGTTGCAAATAGTGGCACACTTGGCCATTCTCAGCGAGCCTTTCCTGCCTTTCAGCGCGAAGAAATTGCAACAGATGATTGGTCTGGAAGTGAAGGGTTGGAACGATGCCGAGAACACCGTTCTGTTGCCTGAAGGCCACGTCATCAACCAACCTGAACTGTTGTTCGAGAAGATCGAAGACAGTGTGGTGGCCGCCCAGCTGCAAAAGTTGGAAGACACCAAGAAAGCCAACCAACTGAACGCTTGGAAACCGGCCGAGGTGAAGCCTGTGGTCAGCTTCGATGACTACATGAAGGTGGATGTCCGCGTGGGTACCATCCTCGAGTGTCAGAAGGTGCCGAAGGCCGACAAGCTGTTACAGTTCCTCATCGACGACGGCATGCAGAAGCGCACCATCGTGAGTGGCATCGCCAAGTACTACACTGAGCCCGAGAAGCTGGTGAGCAAGCAGGTTTGCTTCGTCGCCAACTTTGAGCCGCGCAAGCTGAAGGGTGTGGTAAGTGAGGGCATGATCCTCTCTGCCGAGGACAAGGACGGCCGCCTCGTGCTGCTGACGCCGAGCGATTTGGTGGCACCGGGATGCTCAGTGGGATGATTTTCTGTCACCCCTACGGGGTTTTGATAATACCGTTTATTTATAGGCGAGGGTTCACACCCCCGCCTATTTGCTGTCATCCCTTCGGGATTTCGCCACTAGCGGAACCCTGAAAGGGTGACAGCATACGAGGCAGGAGGTGTGAACCCCTGCCGAAGAAAACAGACAATTCCGCTGAACCCCGTAGGGGTGAATGGATAAATCAATGCGCCTCCAGCCAGTTCGTGCCTGTGTTCATCTCTACGATGACAGGCACCGAGAGCGGCAGGGCATTCACCATCTTATCGTTGACAATGGCTTTCAGCGTGTCGAGCTCATCGAGATGCGCGTCAAAGACCAATTCGTCGTGCACCTGAAGGATCATTTTCGACTGCATCTTCAAGCGTTCCAACTCCTGATGAATGCCGATCATGGCGATTTTGATCATGTCGGCCGAGCTACCTTGAATGGGCGCGTTGATGGCGTTGCGTTCGGCGAAGCCACGCACCACGCTGTTGGAACTATTGATGTCGCGCAGGTAACGGCGACGACCTAAGATGGTCTCGGCATAGCCGCGTTCACGCGCCAGGGCGATACTGCGGTTCATGTATTCCTTGATGCCGGCATATTCCTCGAAGTATTTCTTGATGATGTCGGCAGCCTCGCTGCGCGAGAGCTCCATGCGCTCGGCCAAACCGAAGGCCGACATACCATAGATGATGCCGAAGTTGACGGCCTTGGCACGGCTGCGCTGTTCTTTGGTGACTTGATCCATGGGCACATGAAACACCTTGGCCGCCGTGGCGGCATGGATGTCGTGACCTAGGTTGAAGTCGTTGACCATAGCAGGGTCTTGGCTCAAATGGGCAATGATACGCAATTCGATTTGGCTGTAGTCGGCAGCCAAAAGGGTGTATTCTGGGCTACGCGGTACAAAAGCACGACGTATCTCACGACCTTTTTCGGTGCGTACAGGGATGTTCTGCAGGTTGGGGTTGTTGGAACTCAAGCGCCCCGTGGCCGTCACGGCCTGGTTGTAGGAGGTGTGGATCAGGCCATCTTTAGGGTTGACCAAGGCTGGCAGGGCATCCAGATAGGTCGACTTCAGCTTGGTGAACGAGCGGTAGTCCAAAATCATCTGGATGATGGGATGCTTGTGCGATAGCTTCTGCAGCACATCCTCGCCAGTGGCATATTGCCCCGTCTTGGTTTTCTTGGCCTTTTCATCAATGCGTAGTTTCTCGAAGAGCACTTCGCCCAATTGTTTCGGCGAGGCGATGTTGAAAGGCATACCAGCGGCTTTGTAAATCTCTTCCTCTATTTTGTGAATCTCGACGCCAAAAGCCTCACTGATTTGTTGCAGGTTCTCCGTGTCGATACGCACACCGTTGGCCTCCATACGGCTGAGCACGGGCACTAAGGGCATCTCAATCTCATAAAACAGTTTCTCCACGCCGTTTTCCTTGAGCAGGGGCAACAGCTTCTCGTAGAGTTGCAGCGTGATGTCGGCGTCTTCGGCAGCGTATTCCTTCACCAACTCCACTGGCACCTCACGCATAGTCTTTTGCATCCTTCCCTTGCCGATAAGGTCTTCGATGGGGATGGTGAGATAGTTGAGGTAGACCTCGGCGAGGTAGTCCATGTTGTGGCGTTGCTCGGGCTCGAGAAGGTAATGGGCCAGCATGGTGTCGAACAGTGGACCTCTCACGCTGATGCCGTATTGCGCCAACATGGAGATGTCGTATTTCAGGTTCTGCCCTATCTTCATGATACTCTCGTCTTCAAACAAAGGCCGCAACAGCTCCAGTTTCTTCTGGCATGCTTCGCGTTCGGCGGGCATGGACAGATACCACGCCTCGTGTGCCTTGATGGCGAAGGAAAGGCCGACCAACTCAGCAGAGTACACGTCGATATTCGTCGTCTCGGTGTCAAAGACAAAGTATTTTTTCACTTCGCCGTCCATGTCATACCGACTGAAACAGCCCATAGATTCGCTCACTCGTTCCTCGTTCGGAATGACATGGGCTGCGGAAGGAGCGTATCTATGGACGGCAGAGCCCGATAAAAGCTCTACCAAAGCCTTAATGTCGGCATCGCTTTCCACAAGTTTATAGTCATGCGGTACCGTCTTGGCAGAGTCCTTGTCGGAGAACTCCAAGATACCACTATTGTCGCCTTGGTGAAAGAGGTCAAAAGTCTCGTTAGAAGAGAACAGATCCGGTTGTTGACTCCCTCCTGAAGCCCCCGTGGGTTGGCCCGTCCCCCTCTGAGAGGGGGGCAGGGGGGAGTCAACACCTTGTTTTCCTTTATAATCCTCCAAGAAACGTTTGGCAAAAGTCCTGAACTCCAGTTCCTCAAAAAGGGCCATCAGCGCAGGTACATCGGGCTCCTTGGCACGGAGTTCTTCCTCGTTAAATTCAACGGGTACCTCAAGGTTGATGGTGGCCAAACTCTTTGACATTAGGCCTTGCTCAGCGAAGTTGACGACATTCTCCTTTTGCTTGCCTTTCAGCTCGTCGGCATGGGCGATGAGGTTTTCCACACTGCCGTATTTTCCAACAAGTTGTGCCGCCGTCTTCTCGCCAATGCCCGGGATGCCCGGGATGTTATCTGCGGCATCGCCCCAAAGGCCGAGGATATCGATGAGTTGCTTGGGTTCTTGTATACCGTAGCGTTCGCAAACCTCTTTAGGTCCCCACACCTGTGCTGGCTCGCCGAACTTGGCGGGTTTGTAGAGCAGGATCTTATCCGTCACCAACTGCCCAAAGTCCTTGTCGGGCGTCATCATATAGGTGAGAAAGCCTTGTTGCTCGGCTTTTTTCGACAGGGTGCCGATAACGTCGTCGGCCTCGTAGCCTTCCACGCCGTAGACGGGTATGTTGAAGGCTTCAATGAGTCGAATAATATAAGGTATGGCATCGCGGAGGTCATCAGGCATCTTCTCGCGATTGGCCTTGTACTCGCTATATTCGGCCTGCCGTTGGGCGGTGCCAGCCACGTCGAAGGCCACACCGATATGGGAGGGCTTCTCTTTTTGCAGAATCTCGTAAAGCGAATTCAAAAAACCGATGATGGCGGAGGTATTGACGCCTTTCGAGTTCATGCGAGGGTTCTTGTTCATAGCAAAGAAAGCCCTGTAAATCAACGCATAGGCATCTAACAAAAATAGCTTTTTCTCAGTGGTTTCCATAGTGTTTCTGTTCATAAGAAGTGAGTACTATCACTGCAATAAGGTGGTAAATGCTGTCCAAGGCGCCACCTCGGGCAAGGGAGCCGTAATCTCTATTTGTTCCTTTGTCACGGGATGCTCGAAGGCGATATGCCAAGCATGCAGGCTGATGGAGGCATCGGGATTGCTACGTGGGTAGCCGTATTTCAGGTCGCCACGGATGGGGCAGCCGATATGGGCCAGTTGGCAACGAATCTGATGGTGCCTTCCCGTAAACAACTCGACTTCAAGCAAATAAAAAGTGTCTGACTTTCCAACCACACGATAGCTGAGTCGCGCCAACTTGGCTTCTTTGGTGCCTTCGGGCACGACGAACGACTTGTTCATCTTCTCGTTCTTGACGAGGTAGTCCTCCAACACGTCGGCTTGCTTGGGCGGGTGGTTCTTCACAAGGGCAAGGTAGGTCTTGCGGAAGTCACGGTCTTTCACCTTCACGGTCATGCGCGATAGGGCTTTGCTCGTCTTGGCGAACACCACTGCACCGCTCACAGGGCGGTCGATACGATGGACTAGGCCAGCGAACACATTGCCCGGTTTGTCGTATTTCTCCTTGATGTATTCCTTCACGTCGTCGAGCAGGCAGACGTCACCCGTCTTGTCGCCCTGCACGATTTCGGACGGCAATTTGTTCACCACAATGAGGTGGTTGTCTTCGTAGAGGATTCTATCAGCAATTTTATTCATTGGTCTCAATAATTACTCCGCTACCAATAACATAAGGCTCTGTCTCATGGTATACCACGCCAAACTGTCCCGGTGCCACACCCGAGATGGCCTCCTCGGAGACAATGTCGGCGCCACGGTCGGTGAGGCGGATACTGCCATAAGTGAATTCTGGTTGGTGACGTATCTTGAAGCGGATGCGCTGGCCGTCGACGAACTGCAAGGCAGGATTCATAGGCTGCAGGTCGCCCATAGGGACGATGTTGGTGTATTGTGCCACGGGGTCGTAGCCCTGCGACACATACACGATGTTGTTCGGTATGTCTTTCTTGACCACAAACCACGGACCTCCGCTGAGGCCCAAGCCCTTGCGCTGTCCGATGGTATGGAACCAAAAGCCCTTGTGACGACCGAGTTTCTTGCCCGTTTCCAACTCCACGATGTCGCCAGGCATCTCACCGAGGTATTCGCGGATATAGTCGTTGTAGTTGATCTTTCCCAAGAAGCAGATGCCTTGACTATCATGACGTTCCGCACTCGGCAGCTTGTATTGGGCGGCTAAACGACGCACCTCGGGCTTGGGGATGTCTCCGATGGGGAAGATGACTTTGCTCAGCTGTGCGTAAGTGATACGGCCCAAGAAATAGGTTTGGTCCTTGAAGGTGTCGGCCGCTGTTCCAAGCCAGAAGATGCCGTTTTCATCCTCCCACGAGCGGGCATAGTGTCCTGTGGCGATCTTGTCGAAATTGTGACCTTCTTTCTCCTCAAAGGCACCGAGCTTGATCCAACGGTTGCACATTACGTCGGGGTTGGGCGTGAGGCCCTTTCGCACCATCTCCATGGTGTATTTTCCGACCGTCTCAAAATACTCGTGCTGCAGGTCCACGATGTCGAACTTACAGCCGTATTTCTTGGCGATATAGGTTGTGATTTCAATGTCCTCCTCCGACGGACAGCTCGACAGGTCTTCCTTGCCTTCCATACCGATCTTGATATAGAAGATATGCGGGTCGTAGCCCTGCTCTTTGAGTAGCGGCACCACTACGGAGCTGTCGACGCCCCCCGAAACCAACGCGGCAATATTCATGGGTTAGATATTTTCTGCAAAAATAGGTATTTTTCGGTTTGTAGAGACGTTGCGCAACGTCTTTACATCATTTCATTCCGTCATCGAATACGGTTTGTCCTCGGGCCTCATGCCGCGTTCCAGATTCGGCTCACTGCCCATCTCGAAGACCAATTCCCCACCTTGCATCAACTGCTCATGGGTTAGGTACAATTTGTTGATTTCCTGTCTATTAAGCGTCACTTTCTGCACATAACGGTTCTCGTCGCTCACATCAGGTGCCTTGATTTCCAAGGTCTTGCCATTGCCCAAGCGCACTTTCAGATAGGGCAAATAGGGTGCACCAAGAACATACTGGTCGCTGCCGGGACAGACGGGATAGAAGCCCATCGCGGAGAAGATGTACCAGGCTGACATCTGGCCGCAGTCATCGTTGCCGCAGAGGCCGTCGATGTTGTTCTTGTAGAAGCGGTTCATGATCTCGCGCAGCCAATATTGGGTCTTGTAAGGTTGTGAGGTCCAGTTGTAGAGGTAGGCAATATGATGCGCGGGTTCATTGCCATGGTTGTAGCAGCCCATGAGACCCTCTTCGGTGACATCTTCCGTGTTTTCGAAGAATTCGGGGGGCAGGTGCATGACGAACAAAGTGTCGAGGTTATGGATAAACTGTGCATCGCCTCCCATGGCCTCGATGAGGCCTTTTACATCCTGTGGCACATAGAACGAATACACCCACGAGTTGCCCTCCACGAAACCTTCGCCTTCGGTGTCGAAGAGGCTGAAGGGCGTCTTCCAAGTGCCGTCGCTCATCTTGGGACAGGCAAAGCCCAACTCCGTGTCGAAGGTGTTGCGCCAATTGGCAGCGCGTTGTTTGTAGATGTTGGCCATCTCTTGGTTTCCAGCCTTTAGAGCGGCTTGGTAGATGGCCCAATCGTCATAGGCATATTCCAAAGTGATGGAGACACAGCCGTTGTTCTTGTCGAAGGGAACATAGCCGAGCTGTTGGTAGTCATCAAGGTCGACATAATACGGGCATGTGGAACTCCGTTGCATGGCTTTCAACATCATTTCTAGATTGCTTCGTTCCTCGCAATGACGGGCAACGCCCTTGGCATAGGCATCCGAAAGCACCGACACGGCGTGGTAGCCGATCATGCACCAGTTGTCGTTGCCCATGTGTGACCACACAGGTAGTAGTCCGTGGACGCTCTGTTCGCTGTGTTTCAGCATGGATTGAACCATGTCGGCATTGCGCTCGGGTTGCAACACGTTGAAAAGCGGATGCAAGGCGCGGTAGGTGTCCCAAAGCGAGAACACGGTGTAGTTGGTAAAGCCCTCGGCTTGGTGGATGTTATGGTCGAGGCCACGATATTGGCCGTCCACGTCCATGTAGATGGAGGGATTGATCATTGTGTGGTAAAGCGAAGTGTACAGCATAGCCTTCTGGTCTTCCGTGCCTTCTGCTTGCAAGATGGAGAGTTCTTTGTTCCATTTGTTTTGCGTTTCGGCCAACAAATGCTCAAAGTTGCGACCGTCAGTTTCGGCGTGGAGGTTGCGCAAGGCGCCCTCTGTACTGGTGGCGGAGAGGGCAACTTTTATCTCCAAGGTTTGAGGATTGTCGAAAGTGAAATAAGCCACAATCTTGCGCCCTGTCATCTCTGGGAAGTTGTGTTTGACATCGAACTTACCCCAGCCGCCATTGTATTTGGGCTTCTCTAGTTCGCGATAGCCGTAGTCCTTGATAGGTTGATTGAAGCTGATAGCGAAGTAGGTGTAATTTGTTCTCGCCCAGCCATTCGTGATGCGGTAGCCCGTCAGCAGGGTGTCGTTCTCTACGCGGAGGTTGGCCCAGAGGGTCTTGCCGTCGTAGTTGTAGATGCCGTGCTGCAAGTCAAGGATGATGCTGCCGTCTTGGCCTTCTGGATAGGTATAGCGATGGATGCCAGCGTGTTCCGTGGCCGTCAGTTGTGCTTTGATGCCATAATCCTGCAAAAACACCTCATAGTAACCCGGCACGGCTATTTCCGTGTCATGGCTGAAACGCGAGCGGTAGCCTATATCGGGGTTGGTTTGTGTGCCCGGATTGAACTTGATTTCACCAGTGATGGGCATCACCAAAATGTCGCCCAAGTCGGAGTGCCCCGTGCCGCTAAAATGGGTGTGGCTGAAGCCTACGATGGTACTGTCTTTGTGTTGATAGCCAGCGCAATATTCATACACACGAGGTTGGTAAACCCCATCGATGTTGTGCGGCACTGTGTCGGTGTCGGGGCTAAGCTGCACGATGCCAAAAGGCGCACAAGCACCAGGGAAGGTGTGCCCCATGCCGTTGGTTCCGATGATGGGGTTGACGTATTGGATATAATCGGCAATGTTGTCGTTTTCGGTGGTGGCCTTTGGTTTTTCGTTACAGCCTATGGCCATTAGACCCAAAACAAACAACAAAAAATGGATTTTTTTCATGGCCTACAGAATTGATACAATTTGCAAAGGTATGAATTAATTTCGTAGTTTTGCAACACAAAACACAACGATGGCCATCCCAAGGGAAACAGTGGAGCAAATCCTGCAAGCCGCTCACATTGAGGAGGTTGTAGGCGAGTTCGTCACGCTGAAAAAGCGTGGATCGAACCTATGGGGCAATTGTCCCTTCCACAATGAGAAAACACCGTCGTTTAGCGTCAATCCAGCGCGCAACATCTTCAAATGCTTCGGTTGCGGCAAGGCAGGCGACTCGGCCAAGTTCCTCATGGAACACGAGCATTTCACCTATCCCGAAGCGCTGCGTTACTTGGCCAAGAAATACAACATCAAAATCGAGGAGAAACAACAGACTGCTGAGGAGATCATGCAGCAGAGCATCCGCGAGAAGATGTTCAACATCAACGAGTTTG
>R22__coassemble_409_pt1 | contig 29050 bp, 25 predicted proteins | sample R22__metabat2_high_PE_030 | metagenome-assembled genome bin R22
CCACCAGTTTGTGCGCCTCCATCATCGAGAGCGGCACGGCGGTGTTGTTGATGTCTTGCGAAGTGAGTCCGAAGTGCAGAAACTCCTTGAATTCGGTCAGACCGAGTTCGTCGAAACGGCGTTTCAGGAAGTATTCCACGGCCTTCACATCGTGGTTGGTCTCTTTTTCTATCTCCTTGATTTCCAAAGCGTCTTCCGTTTGGAATTCCTCATAGATGGCACGGAGGTCGTCGTAATCGCCGTTGAACTTCTCGAGTTGCGGCAAGGGCAGTTCGCACAGGGCGATGTAATACTCTACTTCGACCATCACGCGATAGCGGATGAGGGCAAATTCACTGAAAAAGTCATCCAACTCAACGGTTTTGGAACGGTAACGCCCATCGACGGGCGATATTGCTGTTAGGGGATTGAGGTTCATTTTTTATGTGTTTGTTTTATTTGCTGCTTCAGTACACCTAGAAGGACTATCCTGACCCTATGCCGTCATTGCGGGCTTGACCCGCAATCTCCCAAGCAGAAGGGATATCCTTCAGCGTAGGAGATGGCGGATGTTCCTCCGCCATGACGGCAAGAGGCTCGGTTTGTCTCTTGCGGTTAATAACAAAAGTATCGCAAAAATAGTGCTTTTTGCGATACTTTTTTCAATCGGCAATAAAATGTTGCTTTTAAGACGTAATATTATTTAGTCATATATACACTTATTCTATATTCTTTTTGCGGGATTAGATCGTTTAGAAGTTTGATACATGTTTTAATTTCTTCGCTGTAGCCATCAACAAAATGTATGCGATGGACTTCTTCTCTTTTGATAACGGTAATGGTGAGGTCTGGAAAGTTACTGACAACAAGTCCTGGGTGATCCACAATTGTATCCTTTGTAAAATACTCACAAGTAGATAGATAGGATTCTATCCTTTCAAGTTTTGAAAAATCTAAATCCCAAAGATTAAAGAACCTTATTCCTGTTTTACCCATTTTCCTTCTCTCTTGTTTTGTAACAGGGTTTTTGTGGCAAATCAATCCTTCTTTCATAAGTCTGATGCTCTCCGGGCCATATTCCACCTCTATCCTTATAAAGTCATCAACTCCATATTTCCACGATCCTTCTGATTGGGCAACTAATGTACTGACATTAGATACTATTATTAAAGCGGTCAACAGAAAAAAGTGTTGTGTTTTCATGATTTGTTTATTTTCGGCGAAGATAGTAAATCGTGCCAAGATACCCCGTTTGGTCAACAAAAAAACCTTGACACGACTTTGTCCGGCTTCTTATGTTGAAGTTTCCGTGTTCGTCCGATGTGCCAAGAAAGTGCCCGTAGTACGATTCATGAAACTTGTCGGTGTTTTGGATGTCTTCATAATAAGTCGAATCGATTTCATAGAACTCTACAAATGGCACCGCATCACCGTTTTCATCCATTGTCTTTCCTTGCCAATGGGCAAAGCCTCTTTTTACATACGCTTGATGTGTTTCAATGTTTATTTCACCATCGCCAAGTGTTATGCCTCTTGTTATTATTGTTGCATCTATATCCCAAAAACACATTTGGTCGTATTCAAGGTAAAAGCCTTTGCAATGGGCCTTTCTTGTGTCTATACTAAATGCTCCATGAAAATCTGATGTTCCAAGGTAATGATAACAAGTTGAATCATCCTCGTATAAATCCACAAGCGGCAACTCATAACCATTTTTGTCGATGGCTTTTCCTTCCCAATGCAAAACTCCTTTGTGTTCAGACAATCGAGAGTTTTTTATGTGGATTTCCTTTTGGCCAAAATCAAAGTCCTTATCCATCCTTTCAACGTCAGAAATGGCATAGTAGGAAGTCTCGAAAACGTTTCGTTGGAAACCGGTTTCTTTTTGGAAAGAAAAGGGTTGCTTTACAAGGCTGCATGATGAGATGGCAACAAATACGGCGAGAATATATACCAGTTTCTTGCTCATTTCATTTGCTCGGCTTGTTTTTTCGGTTCGCGGCGGGTGTCCTAGAATGCAACGACTTCGGTGTGCTGAAGTTCTTCAGCCGTAAATTCTTCTTCCAATTCTCGGAACATTTCTTCCGAGTCTTGCCATTGCCCCTCGGCAAACTGTTGCTCGCCTTTTGCCACCATTTGATGTAGTTCCTCTATCGTGTACGGCTTCACTTTTCCCTCATCGGCATCAGCATGTGCCATCAAGTGCGCCGCCATCCAACGCATGTTGTCGGGGGTGAGGGTGCTGTATAGGTAATTTAACAGTCCTTGCAATGTTGCTTCGCTCATAGTTTGTCAATTGTTGTATTTACGAGGCAAAGATACAACTTTTTAGCGAAAAGAATAAAAAAACCGCCAAAGACTTGGCGGTTTTTCTTGGTGTTATGATAAGACTTGCCTTTACGCCTGCTCCAGCTTGTCATTCGAGCCCAACACATTCACAATCTTGTGGATATACAGTTTCTTCATGCTCTCGCGGGCAGGGGTGAGGTACTTGCGCGGGTCGAACTCGGCGGGCTTCTCGACCAAGGCCTTGCGGATGGCGGCGGTCATGGCGAGGCGGCTGTCACTGTCGATGTTGATCTTGCAGACGGCGCTCTTGGCGGCCTTGCGCAGTTGCTCCTCGGGGATGCCCACGGCGGCCTTCAGCGAACCACCGTATTGATTAATGGTGTCCACTTCGTCTTGCGGCACCGACGACGAGCCGTGCAGCACGATGGGGAAGCCAGGCAGTTTCTTCTCGATGGCTTCGAGCACGTCGAAAGCCAACGGAGGCGGCACGAGACGGCCCGTCTGCGGGTCGACGGTGCATTGCTCGGGCGTGAACTTGTATGCGCCATGCGAGGTGCCAATCGAGATGGCCAGGGAGTCGACGCCGGTCTTGGTCACGAAGTCGATGACTTCCTCGGGCTTGGTGTAGTGGCTTTCGGCGGCGGAAACTTCTTCCTCAACACCGGCCAAAACGCCCAATTCGCCCTCCACGGTCACATCGTATTGGTGCGCGTAATCGACGACCTTTCTCGTCAGGGCCACGTTTTCGTCGTAGGGCAGGGCCGAGCCGTCGATCATCACCGACGAGAAGCCCATGTCGATGCACGATTTGCACAGTTCGAAGCTGTCGCCGTGGTCTAAGTGAAGCACGATTTCAGGATGGGCACAGCCGAGTTCCTTGGCGTATTCCACCGCACCTTGGGCCATGTAGCGCAGCAGGGTCTGGTTGGCGTAGTTGCGCGCGCCTTTCGACACTTGCAGGATGACGGGCGACTTGGTCTCGACGGCAGCCATGATGATGGCCTGCATTTGTTCCATATTGTTGAAGTTGAAAGCGGGGATGGCATAGCCGCCGTCCACAGCCTTGGCGAACATTTTACGGGTGTTCACGAGCCCTAATTCTTTGTAGCTTACCATTGTTTTCCTAATTAGATTTGGTGCAAAATTAGCAATTACTTCCCAATAATTGTCACCTGACGCTCACTTTCTTTGAGCAACTCCCGTTTTCAGTGCTCATTTTGACGATATAGAGCCCCGAAACAAGGTGACTTAAATCCAAGGAAATGGTCTCGCCTTGTAACAAACGGCCTATGTTTTTCGCCATCATCCGTTCGCCCAACAGGTTGTAGACTTCAATGATGGCCTTGCCTTGCAGCGTCTCTCCAACGACAAGGTTGACCTTGCCGTCGGTGGGGTTGGGGAAGAGGTCGAAACTAATGGCGTGCCATTCGGGTGTGTCATAGCTGACTAATTTGATTAGCTTTGTCACGGGTTCCTCTTGGCAAGCGTTTTCTGTAGTTACCGAAAGCATGGCTTCAGTGTTGTTTCCGTCCATTTTCCAAAGGATGTCAACGGTGTTGTTCAATGCATAAATGAAACCAGCTTCAGCGGGTTCGAGTTGCCAAAGATAATGTATGCCTTCTTGTGGATCAATGGAATAGCGAGAAACGGGGGTGGAGTATTTGTTGACTATGCTGTCGCCTATGATGTTGCCTTCCAGATTGAATTCGTCAAGCAAAACCACTTTCAGTGAATTAACCATTGAATGAATGCTGTCTGAAGCATGGAGGGATAGCGTGACCTCTCCGTTGGCAAAATCTTGTGTCCCTGGGTGATAATGTGCGTTGACCAAATTGTTGTTATCAAAAAGGCCATCGCCTTCAGTAGTCCAATAAATAGTGTCATAATCGTAAGCGTAGGCTTCATGAAGCTCGATATTGGTTCCTTTACAGGAGATTTGGTCGTTACCGGCAAAAATAATAGGAATGTGCGGAGGAGGGAAACAGATGTTGTCGATGCGGATGCCAAATTCTTCTTCACCATACATATTCATCCTGAATCTGAGTGTTTCGCATTCGGTAAACACATAGGCTTCCCAATACTTCCACTCTTCGCTTGAGAAGGTTTGGGTCTTATTGCCTGAGGCGGTTGCTTCTTCGATGATTAGCGTTTCAAGTGCGTTGGAAGCAAAGCGGCCTGTTTTGACGTAAAACGACATTTTCCCGGCAGGAATGTAACCTTCGGTGCTTAGCGTGAGCGCTGAAGGTCTGCTTTTAGGTGGGGTGGCTTCAAAGCAGCGCTGGCCTTCTGCTGCGTCGGCTTCTGTATAAACCCAAGGGTAATGCACATAGTTTTCCCAAGTAAAAAATGGATTCAGCGTGTCGGTTTCGAAGTCCTCAAAGATGCCTCCATATTGAATTGAAGGCTCATAAATAGCTTCGGAAATGCCATCAGTGATGCAGAGCCTTGCTTTCAGCCAAGCACCGGATAAGTCATTTGTTTGAGTCTCAACACGGAAGGTTAAGTGTGTAAGGCTGTCGGGTAAAAGTGTTTCAATGACAAAATGAGACGTTTCAACCGTCGCAAAAGGTGCCAGCACGTTGAAATCTATCATGACAGGGCCGCTTTTGCAATGGCCTGTGTTTGTTATAGTGAAGCCGATGAGGGTGGTGCCTTCATTGAGAATATGGGTGGTACGTTGCTCGTCGGCAGTAATAAGGCTAAAAGAGGGTTGAATGCTGAGTAACGGAGCCGATACGGTTTTTTGAAATACGAATTCTTGGACTACGATGCCGTTATCAAGTGAGATTTTGAAGGTGACTTCGGTTTGGTCGGGAATGTCATACTTTGCTTTTATGATGAAAGCGTTTTGTAGGGAAATCTGCTCGTCGTGATCCAACCGGTGGCAGTCGGCGGTGCCCTTAATGACTTCTATATAGGGTGAGTCGCACGAAAGGTTGACCTGGGTGTTTTCGGCTATGTCTACTCCGGCGTTGTACAAGGTTAGGTCAATAAAGGCTTTTTCGCCATAGTCGAGAGTGTCGTTGGAGCTTTCGTCATAAAAGTTGTAGTCTTTCATGATGACATAAGGGCCTGAAGCAGGGATAATGGTGACATTTTGATGGAATCGGACGCATTTGGGTTTGGTTACAGTAACATCAAACTGCTCGCCAGGCTGCATCTGGGGAAGGACGAAAGACTGAGCCTGTCCTGTGCCTTGGGCGATATGCAGAACCTCGTCGTCTTTGGCGAGGCAGATCAAAGCGCCTTCTTCGACTGTCATTGTATAGTCGGGTATGTCCTCTCTTTGATATACAACGGCTGAAACATCCATGGTTCGCGGCACTTCAGTGTAAAGGTTGAGATAGGTCTCTCCCAAATAGGAAAAGAGGTTCAGCGTCCTATGAACGCCTTCCATCCAATACGGTCTGAAACTTTGTTGTGTGAGAAAAACCTTGCCTGCAACCAAAGAAAACGAAGGATAAGTTGATTCGGGCTGGTTGTGGGTGCCAAGTGTGGGCATGAAGTCGGGCCAGAAGTAGTCTAACATACCCCAGCTTACGATGTCGTTATAGTGGGAATAGGTGACGCTGCTGGTCCCAATAATTCCGATGGCCCCGGGTTCTGCTCTTAAAAAAGCCTCTGAGAGACAAATGGGCGAGGACCAAGTGTCCCAATAGTCGTTTGTTAGACATCCGATAGAGAAAATGAATGTTGACATTTCATTTTGCAATAAAGGGATATAGGCAGGGCTGAAATAAGGGCTACCCCAGGTCGCCGTGCTTGAATGGTCTCTGTAGAAGGTTAGGAACCCACCTTCACTCATGGCGTTGATGAGAGGTTGATTGTCGCTCATGTTTCCCCAATTATCGAGTCCGCCAATGGTTGCAGGAATGTATTGTGTGCCATTTGGCCCGAAATAATCCAATACGGCCTCTGTGTTGGGGTCGGTAGACCAAATGGAGTCAGGCGGCGTGGGCTCTGGGTTCATTTGGTCGTAAACCATGTATTGATTGTCAGGATGCTTCGCAAGATGGTTGCGCAAAAAGCCATCAACGCTTTGAGAGGTGATCATAAACCATTTGTCTTCCTCGAAGCCCGAAGTGATGACGGGATGGTCATAATAATGAGGGTCGGTTGGAGGGTAAAGCTCATAATCAATAAGCTTTTCCACTTGTTGTTGACAATCATCAGCATTGTAAACCAACATGCGGCTGATGGCCAAGTCAGGGATGCTGTCGCCATTCATGTCAGCGAAAGGGTTGTCGGTGGGATAACGGTAATCGTAAATTGTGTTATTGGGCATCCTGTAGATAAAAGGCTTGAGGCCGAATTCGGGTTGTGTGACCTGGTTGCCGCCAAACAACAAAACTGCCGCTGGCGGGATGGCCCAACTCTCGTATGCGTTGAGGATATAGTTACGGATGTCCTCGGGTTCGTTACTACCACAATCGGCGGTGGTGGCAACTTTGGTGAGTATGCCCTGCTTCGTGCGGAATAATTTCAAGGTGTCGGCCCAAGCCATAAAGGCTGAGTCGTCAATGGTGATGATGAGGTACTCGCATCCTTCTTCTCGGTTTTGGATGGCTTCGTTGAGCCGTTCGTAGTAATGCGCTTCGGGTAGCATGTCGTCGTTGATGACCATGTCGTGCAAGATGCCGTCCCATGCGGGATTACGGTAGCGCGCGTCTCCAAACTGGCCGTTGCCGCCTTCAAATCGCACTTCGATATCCATGTCGTATATGACCTCTAAGGTCTTTTGTACGGGATTGTACCGGAAAGGCGTCACGTTAAGCATAACAACATCCAAACCTCTGATTTGGGTGCGTTGCGTTATGGCAACGTTTTCGGATGGGAAAGTGGCGTCTTTGCCATAAACACTCATGTCCTTTTGTATCTTTGGCAGCCCGTCGGCATTATTTAGCATGACTTCTGCCGCAGGCAATAGGTCGACATTCCTAATGGTTTGGCAGTGGTTCTCCTTGACGCTAAGGCTGACTGTTGCACCTTGGGGAACGGCAATATAGCGGTTTTCAAAAGGCAGATCGGGTAATCCCTTGGCAAAGGAGCCGAAACAGCCTTTCATGATGATTTCCTGCCCGATGTTGTCGTCATTGTCGTAGTCGGAAACGAGGATTTCGTTAACGGAGTAGTGTAGCGAAAGCCCTGTAGTTGTGCTGCTTTTTATGCTGATGCCTTGGGGGACATCAGTGCGAAAGCGATAGGTTTCTTGCGCGTTGGTGATGCCTATGGCCAATATGAAAACGGTAAAAAGGGAGAATAGTCGTTTCATGGCAAGATTTGTTTGTTTCAGGCGACAAATATATAAAAAAATCCGCCAAACTATTTGACGGATTTTTCTTGGTGTTTTGTCGTTGTAGAGACGCGCCATGGCACGTCTCTACAAACAAACGATTAGTCTTTTGCCAGGAACGGATACCCGTAGGCAGCAGCAGGAACAAAGGTGTTCTTGATGGCGCGCGGGCTGGTCCAGCGGATGAGGTTCCAGAGGCCGCCGGCCTTGTCGTTGGTGCCGCTGGCGCGGGCGCCACCGAAGGGCTGCATGCCGACCACGGCTCCCGTGGGCTTGTCGTTCACGTAGTAGTTGCCGGCTGCGTGGCGCAGCTTGTCGTTGGCAATCTTTTGAGCCTTCAGGCAGTTGCCGAAGAAGGCACCGGTGAGGGCGTAAGGCGAGCTCTGGTCGCACACGTCCAGCATCTCCTCAAACTTGTTGTCGTCGTAGACGTAGATGGTGATGATGGGGCCGAAGATTTCTTCCACCATGCTCTCGTAGTTCGGCACCTTGGCGAGGATGACGGTGGGCTCCACGAAGTAACCGACGCTCTTGTCGCAATTGCCGCCGAAAACGATCTCAGCGTCCTTACTGGCCTTGGCGCGGTCGATGTAGCCCTTGCAGTTGTCGAACGAAGCCTCGTCGATGACGGCGTTCACGTAGTTGGTGAAGTCTTTCACGTCACCCATCTTGATGGTGCTCATCATGTCGCCCACGCGGTTCTTCACGTCGTTCCACATCGAAGCGGGGATGTAGGCACGCGAGGCGGCGGAGCACTTCTGGCCTTGGTATTCAAAGGCGCCACGCACGATGGCCACGGCTACCTCTTGCGGGTCGGCGCTGTTGTGGACGAAGATGAAGTCCTTGCCGCCGGTCTCACCCACGAGGCGAGGATAGGCCTTGTACATGTCGAGGTTCTGGCCGGTGGTCTTCCACAGGCTCTTGAAGGTGGCGGTGCTGCCGGTGAAGTGGATGGCGTTGAAGTTCTTGTCCTTCAGGGCCACGCCGCTAATCACGCTGCCCTTGCCAGGCAGGAAGTTGACGACGCCAGCGGGAAGTCCGGCTTCCATGAAGATGCGCATGTCGGTGTAGTTCGACAGCAGGGCAGTCGTCGAGGGCTTCCAGATGGTGGTGTTACCCATCAAGGCGGGGGTCATGTTCAGGTTGGAGGCGATGGAGGTGAAGTTGAAAGGCGTGATGGCGAACACGAAGCCTTCCAGCGGGCGGTATTCGGTACGGTTCAGCTGGTCGTTGGCCGAAGCGGGCTGCTCGGCATAGAGCTTGCTGGCGTAGTGGTTGTTGTAGCGGAAGAAGTCGATGGTCTCGCAGGCGCTGTCGATCTCGGCTTGGAAACAGTTCTTCGACTGGCCGAGCATGGTGGCGGCGTTGATGCGGGCGCGGTACTTGGTGGCCAGCATCTCGGCGATGCGTGCCATGATGGCGGCGCGCTCGTCCCAAGGCGTGTTCTCCCAGTCGTGCTTGGCGGCTTGGGCGGCGTCGATGGCCATGCGGACTTCCTTTTCGCCTACCTTGTGGTAGCGTGCGATGACGTGCTTGTGGTCGTGAGGCATCACCACCTCGCCCATGTCGCCCGTGCGGACTTCCTGGCCGTTGATGATGGCGGGGATTTCAACGATTTCGTTGGATTGTCTCTCGAGTTCCTTCTGGAGTTCGATTCTCTCCGGACTGCCTGGCTTGTAGCTTTTTACAGGCTCGTTGTCCGGCTTCGCAAATGTGATCAGTGCGTTGTTCATTATGTTTTATTTAAAGTTTGAAGAATAAATATTCAAAAATGTTGAGGTAATTAGGACGGGGTTGCTCCGTCATTTCCAAAACCTGTCGATAATGCCTTCTAACTGCTGACTTATAACACGGGTGGGTTTTTTGTCAGGCTTGATTGAAAAATGATAGAAAGGAAGGTTCTTGTTTTCTGCGTCATAGATGATAAGTGTTAGTTTAGAGAAAGCCTCATTATAAGAACTTGCTCCATAGGCGCCATAATAGTAAGCAATACTTTTGAAAATAATCTCGCCCCAGTTTTGCTTGGTTCTTTCGAAACCGACATGATAAACTAGCAAACCAAAGCGTTTCCCGTTTTGTTTCAATATGGAATCAACGGTAGGCAAGTATGTATATTGTGCCTTTTGCTTGAGGTTTCCATCATCAATAAGTTGCCGTAATTCATTATTCACTTTATTCTGTACCACAGTGTCTTTTATTGTTATGTATCCTGTTAGACCGATGGATTTATCTCGAGCCAGTACGTTATCTATGGAAAGGCGGCATAATTCTGAAAGAGAATCGCTGTGACCGCCATTGTCGTATTTGTCCAATAGATCAATGTCGCATACAGGAATAAAACGTTGTACGTCTGAAATTTCACTTTTTGGGGTCTTGGTTGTGAATCCAGACAGGGCGCAAGAAGAAAAAGTCAGCAGTATAAAAGCAAATAATAGTGTTTTCTTCATTATCAGGTTTTGTTTTTAGTTTTCGAAACGCGGTGCAAATATAGTAAATTTCATTGCGAAAAACTTCAACGCAATAATTTTTCGCTTTTTCAGGACAGCTTTGTGTTCAGCAGTGATATGAAACGAAAAAGATTCCCTAGGGGAATGGAGTCCATTCGATTAATCAACCCGCGGCGGCTTGTAAAGCTTACAAAACGTAAACGTTACATGCCGCCGCAGAACCGCAAACTATATCCTCCATTCCCCGCAGGGGAATCTCAGCCTTTATTTCTGAATAGCGGTTTCCAAAAGTTCAACATAGTCGTGGTGAAGGATGACTTTCATCCAACCGAGGCGGCTTTGGTTGTTTTCGGTGAGCTTAAAACCGATGTATTTCACTTCGTCCATTGGGAAGTAGTCGCAGTCGTTTTTGTAGTTCATTTCATAATGGTAGAGCACATGATTACCGTTTTCGGTACCCGCAGGATAAGAATAGGAACGGTTTTTAAGGATGACATCGGTGCTCATGAAGGTGTCGTTGCTGTCGAAGCTATCATTGGTATTATTGGCATAAAGCGATAGTTTTTCTGTCATGCTCACTACAGAATCTGTTTCGGCAATCCGTTCACAAGTATAGGTGTAATATACTCCTATTACCCACCAAATGCTGTCTTCCGTATGGGAAGTGGAATCGATATGAAGGTAGTTTTCTTGGTTGATGATGTCGCCCAATAATGCGATGTTCTCATTCAGACAATTGAGCGTCGTGACAACATCATGCCCAAGTCCAGCGGAACCTATATCCTCTGATCGGAATTGAACGTCGTTTTCTCCATCGCCGTCGAGGTCAACGGTGTTGCCCCAAGAAAAATGGCCATATTGTTCGGGGTGGAAAGTGCTGTCGTATGATGTAATGGACATTCCATGGGTGTTGCCGAAAACGACTTTGCCGTTTGTTGTGTCTTTCTTGCATGATGCGATGCTGGCAGCAAGCAGTAGCGCCATCGCAAGTAATGATAGTTGTTTCATTTTGTTATGTTTTTTTATTGTGAAGTTTCTGTTTGATAAACGCGGTGCAAATATAGGATATTTCATTGCGAAAAAATGCGATGCGAATTTTTTCGCAATCATTTCATCCGCTTGATGACTTGCAAATGATGCGTGTGCTCGTTCTTCTCCTTGTTGAAGATACCCGTCTGGTCCAAATAGTCGATGCGGACCTTCCCCGAACAGTGGATGATCTGCTCGTTGCCCATGATGATGCCCACATGGGTAATGTGGCCGTCTTCCTCTCCAAAGAAAGCAAGGTCGCCGGGTTGTGTCTCCTGTAGGAAATACACCAATTCGCCTTCTTGGATTTGCTGAGAAGCATCGCGAGGCAGAGCCATTCCTGCAAGGCGGGCACAGACCTGAACCAAACCAGAGCAGTCGATGCCTAAAGCGGTGCGACCTCCCCAGAGGTAAGGCACGTCGATGAGCATCTTGGCATAGTCTAACATCATCTCAGGATGGAACTCGGAGGGCATCTCGATGGCGTCGGGATGTGGCTCATAAAGCGGTGTGCCCAAGCTCAAATACTGCCCATGATATTCAACGATGGGTTTGCAGGTGAGATAGAGTTTCTTGTTTTTCAATGTCTCAAATTCTTCCTCGCTGATTTCCTCGAATTGCTTCGCCTGAATCCATCCTTGATAACGGAAGAATCCGGTTTGGACCAGCACCCATTCTTGTAGGCTGTCCAAAACCATGTATATTTCATTGTATAGCAGTTGACTCACCATCTCGGAACTGTGTCGAGGTTCCTTCCTCAATGCGATGGCGGAAAGTTTGCAGATGCCGTAGGTCATAAATATCGCTGTTTTCAGAGCGCTAAATTAGGCAACAATTCAATGCGGAAGGCCTTTTTTGTGCTCTTTTTTTTGAACAATCGTAGTTTTTTAATAATTTAGCACTCGCAATTATATGCAGGAATAATCATTAAATCATTGATTATGAATTGGATAAAAGGTTTAATCAATAGAATAAGACACAGTTATTATGGTATTGCCAAAGTGTTGGCCTTTGTGGTGGCCATTGTTTTGGTATGTCTGTTGATGCCACGTACGGGCAAGTTCAAATACGAGTTCCAGCTTTCGAAGCCATGGCAGCATGAGACGCTCTATGCCCCGTTTGACTTTCCCATCTATAAGGACTATGAGTCCTACAGTGCTGAGACAGATGCTGCCGAGAAGCAGGTACATCCTGTGTTTGTCTTCAACGACACCGAGATGAACACCGCGCGCAAGGCCTTGGTCAATGCTTTTGACGCGCAATGGGACGAGCATTCCACACTCGACAAGGCTGCCAACCTTGATTGTCTACTCAAGGTTTACGATTCCATCGAAGACCAGGGTATTGTGGCCTACGACAATGCCACCAGCTCGCTCGACCCCAGCTCTGTGGTCACGGTCATTCGCGACAAGGTGATGCGTACTGTGCGTTACGGCGACTTCTATGCCATGAACGAAGCCACTGAGGCGGTAGCTTCCATTTTGAATGATGCCGGAGGTAGCTACAACATGAAATTGCTTTCCGAGCTTCTCAACGGTGCCTTACGTCAGAATGTGTTTTATAACTCTAGTCTTACCCAGCAGGAAATGGAAAAGGCGGCGGCTGCCGTGTCGCTGACTTATGGCATGGTGCAGAAGGATGAGTTGATCATCTCTGAGGGCGAGATCATCAACGCGCACACCTACGATGTGTTGAATTCGTTGCAACGCGAATACGCCACACGTTCCATGTCGCGCGACGAGTCGCTCCGCGTCCTTTTGAGCCAGATCTTTCTCGTGGCGTTAATCTTCTCGCTGATGGGCCTCTATGGCAGCAAACTTCATAAGAAAGTCTTCTCCGAGTTGAAGAACATCGTGCTCTTGCTTACCTTGGTGCTCATCATCGTGTTGCCTTGCTATGTCCTCGTACGCTTTGCCCCCAGTCTCATCTTCTTGATGCCGGTATGCTTGCTCGCCATCATGGTGGGCTCGTTCTTCAACTTGAGGCTGGCATTCTCCACACAGGTCTTCGCCGTGATGCTGATTTCCTTGGTGGTGCCCAATCCTTTCCAGTTTATGTTTATGCAGCTGGTGGCCACGGTGGTCACGGTGTTCGGCATGTCGAGCACCCGCACGCACCACCGTTTCATCCAAGCCGCGTTGTTGGTGTTCTTTGGCTATCTCTTGGTTTACCTGGCCTTCACCTTCCTCACCACCTCCGAGGTCGACTGGTCGGTGATTCTGATGCTGTTCCTCAATGGCTTGTTCACCATGCTGGCCCAACCGCTCATCCTGCTCTTCGAGCGTATCTTTGGAGTGACCACCTCGCTATCATTGATGGAGCTGAGCAACACCAATACGCCCTTGTTGCGTGAGCTGGCGGCGACTGCGCCGGGTACGTTCCAACATTCCATACAGGTCGCCAACCTCTGCGAGGAGGTGCTGTATGAAATTGGTGGCGACACGCTATTGGCCCGTACGGGCGCATTGTATCACGATGTGGGAAAGATCAAGAACCCGATGTATTTCACCGAAAACCAGCATGGAGCCTACAGTCCGCACAATGATCTTTCCAATACCGAAAGCGCCGAGATCATCATTTCGCATGTGACCGACGGCATAGAGTTGGCGCATAAAAACCACATCCCTGAGCGCATCATCGACTTCATCCGCACCCACCACGGCACGCGCCGCACTGAATATTTCTACATCAACGAGCAGAAGGCGCATCCCGACGAGGAAATCGACCCGACACCGTTCACCTATCATGGCCCGGCACCGTTCTCGCGTGAGACCGCCGTGCTGATGATGGCCGATAGCATCGAGGCCGCCTCGCATAGCTTGAAAGACCCCGACGAAAAGAAAATCAGCGACTTGGTGGATGGCATCATCGACAAGCAGATGGAGGCGGGGCAGTTCCTCAACACCGACCTCACCATGCACGACATTGAGACCTGCCGCAAAGTGCTGAAAAAGAAGCTGATGAGTATTTATCACGTTAGGATTGCTTATCCGGAGAAGTGATTTCTTGTTTTTTTGTTGTACTATCCAAGAATTGTTATACATTTGCAGCGTACTAATAAACTAATACGCTTAAATAATGAAAAAGTTTTTCAAATTATTAGCGCTTTTGTCGATGGCCTATGCCATGACTTCCTGCGGCACTGTCGGCCTGTTGATTCATACGGCCAAAATCTTTAACGATAACTCGAGTTTTAGTACCAATTCGACGTATGATACTATCCATTTTGTCGTCAGCAAGAGGAACCAAATGTTGCTCAAGGCCGAAATCAATGGGAAATCTGACACGGTGATGTATGATACAGGTGTCAATTCCTTTGCCCTGCTCATGTACACGCCCAGTACCAAGCCGGAAGGGATGAAGTTTTATAATCACAGGGTTTCAGGGGCCGACAAAAAGTCAAAAATCAAAGTGACGACCTTGCCGGTTACGATAAAAACGGATATGGTGGTATCGGAAGGAGTGGGATTTGCCAATTTGAGTCCCGAACCACCCGTTTGTCAGAAGGAGTCATCGTTGTCAGCACATAATATCATTGGCTTTCAAGGGCTTAATTTGATTCGTTACATGGTTGACTTTACCAATAATCAGATGTATGAAATTCCTGGTTCCTTGAGTATTGATACGACGGAGTTTATTCCCATCAAATGCAAGTTGTACAGAGATGTTTTGTGGGTCTATCCGCAAATCAACGGCGTGGAGTATGAATGCATCTTCGACACGGGCAATGGCGCCGCTGCCTTTTTGCTGCAGGACGAGCACCGGGTCGGCAACCCGCTTGAAAAAGATTATGTTTTTGAAGGCTCCTTTGGACAAGCCATTGGAGGGCATACCGACAAGCAGACATTTGTGTACGCTAGTCATGAAAATCTCAGCCTTGCTGGAGTCGATAAGGATACCGAAGTGTTGTATGTGAAATCGGTGTCAAACAACAACATGGGTCTCAAGGCGATTTCGAAATACGATTGGATTATCTCGTCTCGGGGTGGAAATCTAAAGATGTATGCCAGGCCGCATACAACTGATGTCGTCAAGCCGTTCGAGGCACCTGCCTACCGTGTTTCTACTGCCGATGGAACATTGAAGATTTTGAACCGTCTCATCGACGGCAACGAGAAGTATAAGGTCGGCGACCAAATCATTTCAGTAAACGGCGAAAAAATCACTGAGGAGAACATCTGCCATTACTACGAATTGCTTACCGAGAATAAGGACTGGTCGGGGTTCGAGATTGAGGTGAAGTAATATGGAGATTCCCTGTGGGAATGGAAAGCTGGTTTTAATGTATACCGCGGCGGCAGGTAACGCCTACAGACGGAAAATGACACAAGCCGCCGCATTTTAACTTAAACGCTAACTCCATTCCCGAAGGGAATCTAACTAAACCTTCCTCATATATTCCACCGCCTCAGGCCCCTCATTAAACACCAAATCCAAGATGCTTAAATCGGGCACGAAAGGAAACTTCTCGCTAAACACCTGGTAATAAGTGGGGAAGAGGCTCGCGTCCACGGCTTTCTTCGGGCTGAAAGCCTCTCGTAAGTCGTTCTCCGCCTCACGCACATAGTCCGTAGTATGCACGATTTCCTTATTCACCTTCAGCATCTTCAGAACCGCCTGCAAGGCCGCATCATTCAAGTCGATCAGGCGCTCGAAATGGCCTTCGAAGATGGGTCTCAGGTAGTCGTAATAATGGTCGAAATAAGGCGCCGCCTTATAGGCCGACTCCAAACAGCGGCTGTGGATGTGCTGCCAAGGCTCGATGGGACTGATGGCCATATCCTTGGTCATGGTGTGGTTGCCGTTGACCTTCACCACGGGCACGCTGAGGTTCTCCACGCCGTTGGCCGTCATCACGCGGCAGCGGTTGCGGTACGTCTGCTTGTGATAGGTCTCCCATATCTCAACGACAGGCGCGTCTTCTTTCAGAAAACGCGCCATGTAGCTGATGCTGGGAAAATATGCCGTGGTGAACAGCGTCATTTGAGCAGTTGTTCAACAACGACTTTCCTGTAACCCTCTTCAGGCATGGCTCCGACTTGCATCATCGGCTGTCCCTCCACGGGGATGAAGAGCACTGTTGGGATGCTGCGTATCTGGAAGGCTTTCGCCAATTCGGTTTCATACTGCGTGTTGACTTTATAGATCAACAGCTTGCCGTCATACTCTTCTGCCAGTTTCTCCATGATAGGTGCCACACGGCGGCACGGACCGCACCAGTCGGCGTAGAAGTCAACGATGGCAGGCAACTTGCCTTTATATACAAAGGTGGTGGGGTCTTTCTCGAAATCCCAAACCTTTTTCAGGAACTCCTTATAGGTCAAATGCTGGACTTTCGATTCTTTTTTCTCTTCTTGTGCGTTTGCGGTGAGACCAGCTACCATGAACAACATGGCAAATAAGATGCTTTTTTTCATTGTCGTCTATTTTTCGGGGGACAAAAGTAACAAAAATCGTGCTAATGGCGGTTTTTTCCTTAATTTTGCAGCAAAATATTCCAAAATTATGTTAATCGTCAATATCAAGGAGCTTGTCGGTGTCGAAGAACAAGGCCGACTGCTGAAACGCGGCAAGGAAATGGCCGAAACGGGTAGAATCAAGAATGCTTTTCTCTACATCAAAGGCAAGAAAATCGCCGACTATGGTCCGATGGACTCGGAGTTGTGCCGCAAATATCTCGCTGAGAACCATCGTGTCTACGACGTGAAAGGCAGCGTGGTGATGCCCGCCTTCTGCGACTCGCACACACACCTTGTCTACGCCAACTCGCGTGAGCTGGAGTTTGTCGACAAGATTCGTGGCCTCAGCTATGAGGAAATTGCTAAGAGGGGAGGAGGCATCCTCAACTCGGCCAAGGCGACAGCGGCGGCTTCGGAGGACGAACTCTACGACATGGCCCAGCAACGCCTCGATGAGGTGATGCGCATGGGCACGGGCGCCATCGAGATCAAGAGCGGCTACGGCCTTACGACTGAGAGCGAGCTGAAGCTCCTCCGCGTTATCCGCCGCTTGAAGGAGAACTCGCCCCTGACCATCAAGTCGAACTTCCTTGGCGCACATGGTATCCCGATGGAATATCGTGGCCATCAAGAAGACTATGTCGACTTGGTCATCAACGAGATGATCCCTTTGGTTGCCGCCGAGGACCTCGCCGATTTCATTGACGTGTTCTGCGACCAAGGCTTCTTTACTGTTGAGGACACCGAGCGTATCCTTATGGCAGGCATCAAATATGGCATGAAGCCGAAGATCCACGCCAACGAGATGGCCATCTCGGGCGGCGTGCAGGTGGGCGTGAAATATGGCGCCATCTCCGTCGACCACCTCGAGCAGATGGGCGATGCCGAGATCGAGGCTTTGAAAGACTCCGAGACCATGCCGACCGTGCTACCGGGCTGCGCCTTCTTCCTCAACCTGCCGCTCTCGCCGGCGCGCAAGATGATTGACGCGGGTCTGCCTGTGGCCATGGCTTCCGACTTCAACCCCGGCACCTCGCCTTCAGGCAATATGCAGCTCATCCTTTCGATGGCTTGCATCCGCTATCGCCTGACCCCTGAAGAGGCGCTTAATGCCACCACACTCAATACGGCCTATGCCATGGGTGTGAGCGACGATGTGGGTAGCATCACCAAGGGTAAACTTGCCAACCTCATCGTCACCCAGCCGATGACGCAACTCGAGTTCATGCCTTATTACTATGGCGCCAACAAAGTGGCTAAAATGATTCTTAACGGTAAATTTGTGTGATGAGACCTTATAGATTATTTTTGACGACACTGGTCTTTGCACTGTTCGTCGTCTCCTGTAAGAAAGACCATTATGACGTGAGTAATGTGCATGGCGTGAATGCCGAAGGCGAGGTTTTGGCGCCACTGGCCTCGGCTTCGTTTACTGTGAAGGATTTGATGGAACGCTTCGGCTTGCTGGACCTGCTTTATTGGACTGCTGACGGCGACATTGCATTGCACTACACGATGCAGATGGATAGCATTTTGGAAGGCTATGAAATATTGAAATTCAATGATTTGGACTATGAAGAGCATTATACCTACCCAAATCCCTTTCCAAACACTCCGCCGCCCTATCTTGATACGGTGCTGAGCTTTGAGCGTGCTATCACATTCGAGTCGGAGCATGTTTTCGTTAGGGAAGGTTTTATTAAGTCCGGGCGCCTTGAGTTTACTATGGAGTCCAATGTTGGCAATTTGAAGCATGTGGTGTTGCGCACGTCCAACATCAAGGATGCCGCTGGTAACGACTTCGTGCTCGACACGCCAATTCAAGACAACGCTTTCGTGATCGATCTGTCGGGTTTACGCTATTTTGCTGAAGAGGCTAATACGCTGACCTTCAATTGTGAAGTGACAATTGGAGCACAAGCGACAGTTGAGCCAGAGTTGAATGTGAACTTGCGTATCAAGGGACACGATATGGCTTTCAGAGAGATACAGGGTTATGTGGAGCGTTATTCGAGCCGCGATCGCGTCGATACGGTCTTTACACTGTTTCCTGGGTCGATTGATGGTCAACTCGGATTGGAAGATGTCAGGCTGAAACTCACCGAACGAAACACCTTCCCTATGGGAGCTCGTTTCATTATCGACACGCTTACTTTGTGGAGCAAAGACAATGCGCCTATTTCCGTCCTTGAACCATTGCCGTTGCCGATTGAAATGCCTCCAGCGATGCAATATGTAGAGGCACTCAATAAGGTCGTCAACTTCCGGATTAGTGCTGATGGAGGGCACTTCCTGGCTTCTGGCGATTACATCCTCAATCCCGAGGACGTTACAGACATGGTGACTGTTGTCGATACCAACCGTATCGACCTTTGTGCCGACGTGGAGATTCCCTTCTCCTTCAGAGTTGGCGATGTCAAATATGTCGACACGGTCAATATGAACGTTGCCAACCTCGAGGTGCCTGAACTCATCAAGGAGTTAACGCTCGAACTGACATTCAACTCTTTACTGCCGTTCAATTTAAATGCAAGTTTCTATATGTTTAACTCTGAGACAGGTATGGTCACGGACACATTGCTCGGTGAGTCTAAGGTCATTAAGGCTTCATTTGACGGCAAGCCTGCCACGACAGAGGTGACGCTCGTTGTCGATGAAGACCGTGTTGAAAACGTGTTGCATTCCAACCGCATCATAATGTCTTATGAACTGGATACAGAGAACCACAACCTGCATTTGAACTTCAACCAAAAGCTCGACCTTTCGGTAAAAGGCCGTGTCAAATACAAAGGGAATTTGGATTTTTAGCGATTATCAGTCATGATTATGAATAAGAAAATAGTATTAGCCTTTTTTGCTGCGTTGACGTTTTGCTCTGTCAAGGCTCAACAAGTGTCGCCTGTCGATTTCATGCGATACAATCCTTATCAGATGAACGCCAACCCGGCTACCGACTTACCCTATTCGAGCGTCATGTCGCTCGTCATTGGCGATATCGGCATCGACTTACAAAACACGACGTTGCGTTTCGACAACTGCTTCGACTTTGACGCGCAAGGACGTCCTGCAACGATCAATTTGCACAAATTGGCAAACAGCCTGAAGGAAGACAATTATATCGGCTTTGATGTGAATGTCGACCTTTTCACCTTGTACAAGCGCCTCAAAAAAGGCATGATCACCATTAATTATGGCGTGAAGGCCCAGGGTGACTTTGCCTTTAACGAAGGGCTGTTCGATCTGGCAGCCTATGGCAACTCGGCTTTCGTTGGCAACGACAATCCTGCCATGGTCAATATGGACATCAATGCCATGGGATATCAGGAACTGGCGGTGGGTTATCAGTGGAATGTCACGGAGCAGCTCTCGTTGGGCGGTAAGGCCAAACTCCTCTTCGGCGTGGCCAATGTGAAAACCGATGCCTTTGATGCCCAACTCTACACCGATCCCGATTCCTATGCGCTCCGCTTGAAGGAAAACATCGCCATGAAAACCGCCCTGCCCAATGTCATCTATGTGGACGAGACAGGCCATCTGAAGGCTGACGGTCCCTTCAGCGTGGGCGAGTTGTTCCGCAACCCGGGTTTTGGCGTCGACTTGGCCGCCGAATACCGTTTCGACGAGCGCTTTAGCGCTGTGGCCGCGGTGCGCGACCTGGGTTTCATCCATTGGGGCAAGCACAACATCGCCATGTCAGGCCAAGTGAACGATATGGGCCACTTCTATGACAATGGTGACTTCCTCTTCGAGGGTTTGAATGTCGACGAGGTGCAACGTATTCTCTCAGATGACAATTATCGTAAACATTTCTTGGATACTTTGCAGCGCTATTTTCAAGTGGGGTTCTCACCTATGGATAAATACACCACTGCTTTGAATACCAATCTTTTGCTTCGCGGTAACTACGATCTCGATGCACGCAACCGCTTCAGCGCGCAGGTGCAGGGCCGCTTCTTGGGCAGTGGCTTCCGTCCCGCCTTGACGCTGGCCTATTGCGGCTCCTTCTGGAACAACTTCAACGTGTGTGCCACCTACACGATGATGCCTCACAGTTACGACAACATCGGCCTTGGTGTCTCCGCCATGATTGAGACCTGCAACATCTATCTGACTACCAATAATCTTATTGGATTATTCAAGCCTTTGAATACAAGCGCTTTCAATGCCCAGGTGGGCATTGTGTTTAACCTTTGGATGCCCGAGCGACGTTATGTCGACGAATCCGGAAAACCAGAGTTTTTGGATGACAACGGCTAAGATATTCGGAATAGGCCGTCACCGTTTGACCGTCGACGGAGAGGGCGTCACTACCTTAGTGGCGTTCACGGGATGTCCTTTGCGGTGCAAGTATTGTCTCAACAAACAGTCGTGGGAGCTTGAAAGAGGCCGTTTGTATACGCCCGAGTTGCTCTTCGAGGAGGTGAAAATCGACCAACTGTATTTTTTGGCCACGCATGGCGGCGTCACTTTTGGAGGGGGAGAGCCATTGCAGCAGGAGGAGTTCATCAAGCAGTTTCGGGAGCTTTGTGGTCCGCAATGGCAGCTCTTGGCCGAGACCAGCCTCAACGTGCCTTTCGAGAACGTGCAGGCCCTCGACGCGGTTTTGGATGGCTACATCATCGACATCAAGGACATGAATCCTGAAATCTACAAGGCTTATACGGGCAAGGACAACGCGATTGTGTTGGCCAATTTGGAATGGCTGCTGAAGAGCGGCGACCCCAATCGTATCCTGATGCGTGTGCCGCATATCCCTGAATTCAATACCGATGAGGACGTGGCAAAAAGCATGGAACGGCTTAAAGCGATGGGGGTGAAAAACATTGACGAGTTCAATTATATAATAAGGTGAACGAGTTGGTTTTTCTAAATTATAGTTGCGCATCCTATGTCATTGACTTTGTCGAAATGCTTTGCATTCAGCGTAGCTAATCTTCGATTTCCAGTCAGACGTGCATGTCATTCCAACGTAGGCAAGTGCGGGAGAGGGAATCTATGCACGGCGGTTCAAAAAGAAAATTCATTTCAAACTGTTTTTTCTCAAAATAAATTGTAATTTTGGGGCGTTAATATAAAAAAGAATAACATGGCACGAGGCAAACAAACCTGCAAGATCCTGAAGGAAATCCGCAAGCAGATTGCGGCGGAGAATGATATTAATTTGGTCATCGAGGAATGTACCTACCAAGGCGACTGCCTCGGCACCTGCCCGAAATGCGAAGCCGAAGTGCGCTATCTTGAGCGCGAACTGGAGAAACGGCAGCGGATGGGCAAGGCGGCGGTTTTCGCAGGAATGTCGTTGGGAACCTTGTTTGCGGCCACTTCATGCAATCATCCTGTTCCCGAGCCTTTGGCTGGTGAAGTGATGCATACTCCCGATTCCACCGAGATGCCCAACGATAGTATCTCCAACGACAGCATCCCCAGTGATGCTTATTTGTTGGAAGGCGATGTGCTGGCTCCGGAGCCGGATACGATGAAAGCAGAAAAGAAAAAAGTAACTTGCAAAAACGAAGAACCTCTGGCGATTCCAGGAGATGTAGTTGTATTTGAAGAAATAGAAGGAGAAATGCCAGAGATTTTCCCGGAAGTAGGAGAAGTTGAAGGAGAATCGGATGTTTATCAGATTGTCGAGCAGATGCCGGAATTTCCGGGGGGCGAGGCAGAATTGTTTCACTATATTTCCAAGAATATCCATTATCCTCAGAAAGCCAGGGAGAAAGGCATTCAAGGACGTGTCTTTATTGGTTTTATTGTTGAAAAAGACGGTAGCATTTCCAATGTAAGAAATCTGCGAGGTGTGGATAGCGAGCTCGATGCCGAGGCCATCCGTGTAGTGGAATCCATGCCCCGATGGAAACCTGGCATGCACCGAGGTGAGCCCGTCAGAGTTTCATACCAGATTCCTATCGTTTTCAAGTTGGAAGACAAACAGGATTGATTTCTGTTTCGTTTCGTATAGAAAAAAGCCGTACCTTTGCAGCGGCAAAAGCGGTAGAGGATTGGTGCTATTGCCACAGTCCTAAGCCCTTTGCCGTCATTGCGGGCTTGACCCGCAATCTCCGAAGCGATAGGGACTCCTTCCTGCGTAGGAGATGGCGGATGCTTCTCCGCCATGACGGATAAGGCTTGAGGGTGGTAAACCCCAGTCTCAGGTCTCGCAACCAACGATTAAACAATCAACAATTAAACAACACAATATGAAACAACTCATCGAATGCGTGCCGAATATCAGCGAAGGCCGCGACAAGAATATCATCGACCAAGTGACCGCTGAAATCGAGAAAGTGGAAGGCGTCAAGCTGCTGGACGTGGATCCAGGTATGACCACCAACCGCACCGTCATCACCTTCGTGGGTGAGCCTGAGCCTGTGTGCGAAGCCGCCTACCGCGTGGTGAAGAAAGCCGCTGAACTCATCGACATGAGCCAGCACCACGGCGCCCACCCGCGCCAAGGTGCCACCGACGTGTGCCCCCTCATCCCTGTGAGCAACATCACCATGGAAGAAGTGGTCGAGTATGCCCACAAGCTTGGCAAACGCCTCGGCGACGAGCTGAACATCCCGATTTACTGCTACGAAGAGGCCGCCTACATCAAGGAGCGCCGCAACCTCGCTTACTGCCGCACGGGTGAATACGAGAGCCTGTCCTCGCGCCTCGGCACGGAGCAGTGGAAGCCTGACTTCGGCCCCAACGAATGGAACGAACACGTGGCCCACACGGGTGCCACCCAAGTGGGTGCCCGCGACTTCCTTGTGGCCATCAACTATAACCTCAACACCACTTCGACGCGCCGCGCCAACGCCATCGCTTTCGATGTGCGCGAAAAGGGTCGCCCGATGCGCGAAGGCGGCAAGGTGACTGGCAAGCCGATGAAGGACGAAAACGGCAAACCGATCATGATTCCTGGAACGCTGAAGGCCACCAAGGCCATCGGCTGGTTCATCGAGGACTACGGCATCGCCCAGGTGTCGATGAACATCACAAACATCAGCGTGTCGCCCGTCCACGTCTGCTTTGAAGAGGTCTGTGCCAAGGCCGCTGCCCGTGGCGTGCGCGTCACTGGCTGCGAAATCGTCGGCCTCGTTCCCAAGAAGGTGCTGGTGGATGCTGGCAGGTTCTATCTCGCCAAGCAACAGCGCAGCCTCGGTGTGAGCGAAGAGGAAATCATGAAGATCGCCATCAAGTCGATGGGTCTCGACGACCTGAAGCCCTTCGACCCGAAGGAAAAGGTCATTGAATACCTTATCGAAGACCACAGCCAAAAGAAACTCGTCGACATGACCTGCACGGGCTTCGCCAACGAGACCGCAAGCGAAAGCCCTGCTCCTGGTGGTGGTTCCATCTCGGCCTATATGGGTGCTCTTGGCGCTTCGTTGGCCACGATGGTCGCCAACCTGTCGTCGCACAAACCGGGCTGGGACGAACGTTGGGAGGAGTTCAGCAATTGGGCCGTCAAAGGCCAGGCCATCAAGGATGAGCTGCTCGAACTCGTCGACGAAGATACCAATGCCTTCAATAAGATCATGGATGCCTTCGGCCTGCCGAAGAAGACTGACGAGGAGAAGGCTGCCCGTACTGCTGCCATCCAAGAGGCTACCAAGTATGCCACCCAGGTGCCTTTCCGCACGATGAAGGTCGCCTTCAAGGCTTTCGAAGTCGTCCGCGCCATGGCTGAGACGGGTAATCCGAACTCTGTCACCGATGCCGGTGTGGGTGCTTTGTGCGCTCGTTCGGCCGTGATGGGTGCCCATTTGAACGTCAAAATCAACGCTTCTTCGCTGAAAGATGAGGTTTTCAAGGCTGAAATCTTGAAGGAAGCTGCCGAGATTGAGGCTGCTGCTCTTGTGCAAGAGGCTGAAATTCTGCAAATTGTGAATAAGGTTATCGCAGGAGAATAAAATTTTGAAAAATTGGTTGCGGGTATTTGAAAAAGTTGTACTTTTGCAGCCAAATTTGAAAGGAGTATAAGCAATGTCAAAGAAACAGAAAGATGCACGCGTGAAAGTCATCCTCGAATGCACTGAGCACAAGGCTAGCGGCATGCCCGGCACTTCGAGATACTACACCATGAAGAACAAGAAGAACACTCCCGACCGTCTGGAGTTGATGAAGTATAACCCGATCCTTAAGAGAATGACCCTCCACAAGGAGATTAAATAATTAAGAGTTATGGCAAAGAAAGCTGTTGCTACCCTTCGTAGCTTAGACAAGACCTATAGCAAGATCATCAGAATGAAGCGTTCTGAGAAGACCGGCGCTTACTATTTCGATGAGATCGTCGTCCCTGCCGACAAAGTGCAGGAGTACCTTGCTAAAAGATAATTTGCGTTAAACGCAAGACAACAGAGCTTTTCCATGACTTTATGGAAGAGCTTTTTTGTGTTTGTATAAATTGAACTATCATGGGCCTGTTCTCATTCCTAACCAAGAAAAAAGAAAACAAGGAAGACCTCGATAAAGGACTTGAAAAGACCAAGACCAGCGTCTTTTCCAAGATTTCCAAAGCCATTATGGGCAAGTCGACCGTCGACGACGAGGTGCTCGACAACCTGGAGGAGATTCTCATCACCTCTGACGTGGGCGTCGACACCACCTTGAAGATCATCGACCGCATCCAAGCCCGCGTGGCCCGCGACAAATATGTCGGCACCAGTGAACTCAACACCATCCTGAAAGAGGAGATTATGGGCCTGCTGCAGGAAAACGAGTCGGGCGACGGCACCACTTTCGACATCCCATCGGATAAGAAGCCGTATGTCATCATGGTCGTCGGCGTGAATGGCGTGGGCAAGACCACTACCATCGGTAAGTTGGCTTACAACTTCAAGAACGCTGGCAAGAAGGTCGTGTTAGGTGCTTCCGACACTTTCCGTGCTGCCGCCGTCAGCCAGCTGCAGATTTGGGCTGAGAGGGTGGGCGTGCCTTGCGTCCAACAAGGTCAGGGCGCCGACCCCGCATCCGTGGCTTTCGACACGGTGAAGTCGGCCGTGGCCCAGGATGCCGATGTCGTCATCATCGACACCGCTGGCCGTCTGCACAACAAGGTCAACCTCATGCGCGAGCTGACCAAGATCAAGACCGTCATGCAGAAGGTCGTCCCCGACGCACCGCATGAGATCCTGCTCGTGTTGGATGCCTCCACGGGCCAGAATGCCATCGAACAGGCCAAGCAGTTCACTGCCGCCACCGAGGTCAACGCCCTCGCGCTGACCAAGCTCGACGGCACCGCCAAGGGCGGCGTCGTCATTGGCATCTCCGACCAGTTCAAGATACCGGTCAAGTACATCGGTGTCGGCGAAGGCATCGACCATCTACAGATTTTCGACCGCAAAGCGTTTGTGGATAGTTTGTTTGAATAAAGATTTTGAAGGCATGTCATACCGAGCGATAAGCGAGTGTATCTATGTCTTCAAAATCTTTTATAAATAATAGAATGCGTAGACCCACACTCAATATCGTGACCCTCGGTTGCTCCAAGAACAAAGTTGACTCAGAGCATCTGGCGGCTTTGCTGGAACACCGTTATGTGATTCGTCATGACGACGAACGCCGTTCCGATGTGGTCATCATTAACACCTGTGGTTTTATTGGTGACGCGCAAGAGGAGTCGGTGGACACCATTTTGGAATATGCCGAACTGCGCAAGCAAGGCAAGATCAAGAAACTGTACGTCACGGGATGCCTCTCGCAAAGGTTCAAGAAAGACCTGCAAGCGGAGATCCATGAAGTGGATGCTTTCTATGGAGTGGAGAGCGTCAATCTCATCGCTGCCGACCTACTGAAAGAGGAGGTGCAGCCTGACTATTGCAGTCGTCGCGTGCTGTCCACCCCGAAACATTACGCTTATCTGAAGATTTCAGAAGGCTGCAACCGCCGTTGTGCTTTCTGTGCCATCCCGCTCATCCGTGGCGGCCACGTCAGCGTGCCAATGGCCGATTTGTTGGAAGAGGCGAGAGGTTTGGCCAAACAAGGCGTGAAGGAACTCATTCTTATCGCCCAGGACCTGACTTATTATGGCCACGACATCGACGGTAAGTCCCACATCGTGGAATTGGTGAAAGCCTTGTGTAAAATTGATGGTTTTGAGTGGATTCGTTTGCACTATGGTTATCCGCTCGGCTTCCCAGATGAGCTCCTTGACTTGATGCGCGAGAATCCCAAGATTTGTCATTACATCGACCTGCCATTGCAGCACATCAGCACACATATTTTGAAGGATATGCGCCGCGGTGTGGACCGCGAGCAAACGATTGGCTTTGTCCAAAATGTACGTCGTCACGTCCCCGACATTGCCTTCCGTACCACTTTCATTGTTGGTTTTCCTGGGGAAACAGAAGAGGATTTCGAAGAGCTTTGCCAGTTCGTCAAAGACATGCGTTTCGAGAGGGCGGGCGCGTTTGCTTTCTCGCCCGAGGAAGGCACGGCAGCCTACGACATGCCCAATGATGTTCCCGATGAGGTGAAACAGGAGCGTGTAGAGAAACTGATGGCAATCCAGCAGGATATTTCTTTGGAAATCAATGCAAAGCGTGTCGGAAAGATTGAGAAGGTGCTCGTTGACCGTCTTGAAGGCGATTATTATATTGGCCGCAGCCAGTACGATTCCCCAGAGGTGGATGATGAGATTCTCATTGCCGCCGATAAGGAATTACAAATTGGGCAATTCTACCAAGTCAAAATCACTCAGGCGGATTTTTTTGATTGCTGCGGAGAAATTGCTTGAGCCGAATTCTTGCGTTTCGTTTTTTTTCTTTATCTTTGTGGCAAATTGTATAACCTATGAAAATGAAACATTTTGCCTTGTCTTTGCTGGCTTTGGCCTCGACTTGTTTTATGCAGGCCCAAATAGTGCCTATGGGAGGCGGCTCTTATGAGGTGGTTGGCCGTAACATGTTGTCCAATCGGGATATTGTGGCCTACAAGGAGACCTTTGAAGATGTTATCTATCATGCTGGTTTTGACTCTTTGACCAATACGGCTCTACTTACCCTTTGGGATCCGGAACAGAAGCCAATGACGCGAAAAAACTTATACAGAAGGACAATGGTGCTCTATGATTTGGAGAACCATACAGCCAATTGGCGTAAGACAATCAATTTGAGAGAGGGCAGCCTGTCCAAACATGGTGAATATGTGTTTTATAGGGAAGGGAAAAACTATAGTTTGCTTGACCTTCAAACGGGCAACCCATTGTTTATTCTTGGTCGTCGTGTGCGTCCCTTCGTCATCAATAGTGAGGAGGGCTGGCTTGTGTGCGCCACCGATCGAAGCAAGTGGGCCTTTCGAAGAGGTACCCGCGATTTCCGCATGGTCGACCTGAAGACCAATGAGGTGCGTTGGATCCGACCCGACCTCAATTCTACGGAAGAAATGTATTATATACGCAATCTTGATGACTCCACTTTGCTCTTTGAAGGTAATGGCCTTCACGCCATCAACATAAACGATGGATCGGGTTGGGATGCCCATCTCGACACATATCGGTCGTATTACGCTGGCGGTTATACATACTATCCCGCGAAAGTGGTTTCTAGTCCTGCCTTCGATACCAATGCCATTTATATTGCAGATGCTGAATATTTAAGATGTTTTGACTATGACGGCAACATGGTTTGGGAGACAGGGTTGCCTAGTCTTAAGACCAGTCATTCTTTGGTAGCATATGACAAAAACAGCGTGTTACTTGTCAACCAAGGATACGCAGAGTGCTACCCTTCACCTTACTATGCACTGCCAGTAGCTTATGGGAAGCCGTTCATCGCAGGTTTTATGCGGAAGACCGGCAGATTATGTTATATCCACGAACGTGATCGACATACCGATGTCATTGATGATGTTGAATGGGTTGGCAACGCAGTGTATCTAATTGTTAGTGGCCATCGCTTTTTTAGTGGCCGTCGCAACAGCCAAACCATCGAGAAATATGATGTTATGACGGGAGATCTCATGGATAAGCGCGACTTGTCTTCGGCGATTTATGAAGCTGCCGGTGACGCTGTAGGTCTGGTGGGTAGTTTCGTCGGGTCGTTAGCCTATACAAGGTCCGACACGACTTGGGTCAGCCTGCATGAAAGCGATACCACGGGCGTTTTCATCGCTTGCGATAAAGGAGTGCTGCATCTTGACGGCAATTTGGTTAAGGTCGGATATCAGCCGTATGAAGATTTATACATGTTGAATTGTGAGTTGGACGGCCTTCGTTATTTCAGCAAAGGAGGCCAGATTACCGTGGTCGACGCCTCTGGACATGAAGTGGCCACACTCAATTTTCATGATTTATATTGTACGGAATCCGAAATCTATAGCATCAAAGACAAGACACTCTACGTTATTAACCGCGAACAACTTCGTATGGAGTGACCAATGTGGCAGGTCATTTCACAAAATCTTATATTAATAAGGTGTCTGAGAAACAAAAGATTTGCTGTATGAGTAAATTTTTCTTCCTGTGACACAGGCGGTTGCGGAAAAGAAGAAAAAAAGATGAAAAAAAGCATTGCGCGTAATGGAAAAAGCTGTACTTTTGCACCCGCTTTCGGAAGGAACGAGGG
>R22__coassemble_419_pt1 | contig 28742 bp, 17 predicted proteins | sample R22__metabat2_high_PE_030 | metagenome-assembled genome bin R22
TTTGCCCCTGCCTTTCGCCCTAAAAAGCGCAAGGCAGACATATTGGGTGAAATAGATAGCAGTATCTAATTCTCTTTAGAGGTCCAACACCAAATAGTTCTTCCAAAACAAAATAATGTCACGGGCCTCGGGGAAGTGGATACGCCTTTGCTTAGGCGTACCCTTTCCTTTATTCCGTGACATGCCATTTTGGAAGAACGGCAAGGTGTTGGAATAGAAATAGGAAAGGTGTACGCCTTCTATATAGCCCAGACAGACGCACAACAAAACACCTAAAGTTCTTCCAAATGACTAAAATTCAATTTGTTTTCGTCTGTATTTATCAACCAAATACGGACTATTATGGGCGGTTCTGTAATTGACAAGACTGCCTTGATTGGCAAAATAAAGCAGCTCGAAGGCCTCACCGATGAGGAAAAGAGCAACCTGATAGGTCTGCTCAGGCAACACAAGAAATACGGCCTCGTGTGGGAAGATAAACCCGAGGACGTTGAAGAACGTCTGCGCGAGGAGTTGCCCATATTGAAAGAAGTGAAAGAGCGGGCACTCATTAGCGACCAGCCCGATGCACCCAACCACATCCTCATTGAAGGCGACAACCTCGAAGCCCTCACTGCTCTCAGCTACACCCACGAAGGCAAGATTGATGTCATCTATATTGATCCACCATACAACACGGGCAACAAGGATTTTGTCTATAACGATAGCTATGTGGACACTGAGGACAGCTACCGCCACAGCAAATGGCTCTCTTTTATGAGTAAGCGCCTTCGCATTGCCAAACGGCTGCTATCGGATAAAGGCGTGATTTTCATTTCCATTGATGAGAATGAATTAGCCCAATTAAGAATTCTAGGTGATGAAACATTTTCGCAAAAGAATTTTGTCGGCCAATGGAATTGGTTCAAGTCTGCTACACCGCCAGCTTTATCTAAAAAGATTAAACGTAACATAGAATATGTTTTGTGCTGGCAGAAAGGTGGTAATAATGATAGTTTTAAAGGAGTACAAAAGACAAGTAGTAGTAATGACCCATTTACCAAACCCCAAAATTCGTTCAAAACTCTTGTGTTTCCACCTAAATCAATAACCTGTAAAATGCCCGATGGTTTTTATTCTTCTGGTATTTATGGAACCGACAAATTTCCTAATGAAATGTTGGACGATTTGATAGTTGAGGGAGGGAAAAACAAAGATTTTGTGCGTTTCAATAACCGATTCATTTGGCTTCAAGCTACATTAGATGAAAATATTTCTAATGGTTTATACATTGAACTGTCGAAAAGATTTGTATTATCTTATAAGAGAGGAGAGTATTCACCAGAAGTTCCTCCGAACTTGATAGATCTTTCAGTAGGAGTGGACACAACCGAAAATGCTGGTCGACAATTAGCGGAAGTTTTTGATGGCGAGCAAGTTTTTGACTATCCGAAACCCATTTCATTAATAAAGTATCTGCTTAATTTTCCTAAAGGGAAAGACCTTATCATTTTAGATTTTTTTGCAGGCTCTGGCACTACATTACACGCTACAATGCAACTAAATGAAGACGGAGGCCATCGCCAGTGCATTCTTGTCACCAACAACGAGAACGGCATCTGCGAGCAAGTCACCTACGAGCGTAATAAGCGCGTTATTCAAGGCTACATCACACCCAAAGGCCAACAAGTTGAAGGCCTTCACAACAACAATCTACGATACTACCGCACGGGTTTTATTCCTCGTGAGCGCACACAACGCAACATGCGTGCACTTACTGCTGCCGCCACTGATTTGCTCTGCATCAAGGAAAACCTCTACGATGAGCAAACTACTTTTGGTCGGTTTAAGCTCAGGCCTAATCTCGCCCGCTATTTCAACGATGGCACTCGCCACATGCTCATCATCTACCATGAAGAACTGGTGGACGAGATTGTAGAAGAAATCAAACGGCTGAAGACGGAAGGCCAATGGCCAGCAGCTTTGCTAACGATATACATTTTTTCGCCTGGTCGCTACGCATTCGATGACAACTTCTTTGAAGTGCAAGACAGTGTACAACTCATTGCACTGCCCGCCGCCATCTACGATGCCTATCAGCACGTATTGCCCAAGCAGAAGGAACGCCTGTTGGTTGAAGCAGAAGAGCCTGCACCGCAACCCACAGCTTCTGCTATGACCATCGATTTCGAGGAAGGAGGTGAACAATGAAGGATCTAAAATACCAACAGAAGGCCATCCGTGAGTTGGTGGAAAAGACCATCGAACTGCTCAGCTTCAGTGGGCGACGCCGCACACTCGTCTTCAAGGCTCCCACAGGCTCGGGCAAAACTGTCATGGCTTCGCAACTCTTGGCTACGCTCACCGAGGAACTGCAATCGCGTGGCGATTGCCCCTACAAGCAGGTGGCCTACATCTGGATTGCGCCCAATAAGTTACACGAACAAAGCTATTTCAAGCTGAAAAACAGTTTTGCAGAAACCCGCCAGCTTCGCGCCATGCTCTACGACGAAATTGACCAATCCGATGGCTACATCCATCCGGGTGAGATTCTTTTCGTCAACTGGGAAAGTATCAACAAGGAAAAGAACATCATAGTTCGTGAAAGCGAACAAAACCTGTCGCTTTACGAAATCACCCGCCGCACCCAAGACGAAAAAGGCATCCCCATCATTGTCATCATCGATGAGGAACACCTGTTTTGGTCGAAGACCGCCGACCAATCCAAGAAAGTGCTGGAACGCATCAATCCCAAGGTGGAAATCCGAATTTCCGCCACGCCGAAGACCCCAAGCGATTACATCGTCAACATACCTCGCGAAGCAGTAGTAAAAGAAGAGATGATCAAGAAGCAGGTCATCCTGAATCCTGACATTGCGCAAGGCTACAACGACGACCGCGAGCTAAACCAGCACCTCATCAGTTGTGCCTTGGAGAAGCGCAACCGCTTGGCACAAGCCTATCAGGAACTCGGCGTAAACATTAATCCGCTGCTGTTGATTCAGTTGCCCAACGACACTTCGCTCAGCATGACGGAAGAGGACAACAAGATTGCTGACCAAGTAAAGACCTATCTGAGAGCTGTCAAAGGCATCGATACGGACAATGGCAAACTCGCCATTTGGCTCTCCGGTGAGAAAGCCAACCTCACCGACCTTGAACAGCCCGACAACCTGGCACAAGTCCTTCTTTTCAAACAAGCCATCGCTTTAGGTTGGGACTGTCCCCGTGCTGCTGTACTGCTTATCTTCCGCAAGTTGCAGAGCGATACCTTCACCATTCAGACCGTGGGTCGCATCCTGCGAATGCCTGAGCAGAAGTTCTACACCAACAACATGCTTAATGTCGGCTATGTCTATACCGACATCAGCAAAGACCAAATAAAGATCGTGGCCGAGGATATGGACTACCTCAGCACCGACACTCTGCAGGCCATCAGGCGTGAAAACCTCAACAACATAGAACTCCTTTCATATTACAGCGAACGCAAGAGTAGCGACCGTAACCGTCTTGGTCCTGACTTCAAGAAGGTGCTCATCGATACCTTCACCGACAATTGGCTTTTGACCTACCAACCGCTGTTATTCTCATTTGAGGAGCTGGATGGCGAGGAAGTGCCACGGGAAGAGGGCGACGATGGCTTTGTGTCAACATGCTCCCGCAACCGCGAAATCGCCAAGTCACACATTCGTTTTGATGTCACTACCATCAATGTGGAGATCCCTTCTGATGTGGTCTTCCAAAACGAGTTGGGCATCATCGAGGTAGGCGAAAAACGCAAGTTTGCCCGTACCGCTGGAGAAATCCACAGCATCTATATTGCCTATTGTCGTTCCAATCTGGGCAAGTTCGAGAAGACGCACAGTACCGATGTCCTGGCCAGCTACTTGCTTGCCGCAATGGAAGAGTTGTTTGAGGTTTTTGAAACCGATGCCAAGAAGGTCATTTTATACCATTCCAACAAACCCAAGTTCTCAGACATCATTGCAAAGGCGCTCAATCGCTACGAACGCATTCTGCAAGCTCGTCAACGCCAAGCCTGTCAGCGTGGCTTCGAGCCTTACACATGGGAAGTGCCTGCCGAACGTCTTTACAAAGAAGAAACCCATCAAGTCAAGCCTGCTGTGAAAGACCATGCGCTGTTGCCCTTCATCGAGCTGAAGAAGGCTTCCAATCCCGAACAGATGTTCCGCGATTTCCTCGAAAGCCATGCCGCCAGCATCGACTGGTGGTATAAGAACGGCGATGAAGGTAAGCAGCACTACGCCATACCTTACGAGCAAAGCAATGGCGAGAAGGCGCTATTCTATGTGGATTTCATCATCCGCATGAAAAACGGCCAGGTGTTCCTCTTCGACACCAAGACCGAGAACAGCGACCCCGAAGCCCCCAGTAAGCACAACGCACTTTTGGCCTACATGAAAGAACGCCCCGACGAAAACCTGAAGGGCGGTGTGATTGTGGAAAAGAACGATGTGTGGTACTACTGCAAATATGCCATCCAAACCACTTCCGATGTTACAGGTTGGGATGCGTTTTTCCCTGACGAGTATAATTGAAAAAACACAAGAATATGAGCAAAGGTATTGATAGCGTTTTCCTGCACTACGGCGTGCGCAAGGAAGATATGGAACTCATCCTCCAAACCTGTCGCGACAACGACATCAATGAGGAATGGCTGAAAGAGAACATCTTGAAGCCATACAATGAAGCGCGAACCCAGCAAAACACAGTGGATGAGCGCACCCTTACGAAAATCATGAAACGTGCCATCAAAAACGTCCAGCCATGAAGATCAAGAGAATCTACGCCGAAAACTATAAGACCTACAGGAAGTTGGATTTAAACCTTGAAGTCACGGCAGACCGTCCCATCATCCTAATTGGTGGTGGTAACGGCTGCGGTAAGACAACGCTTTTCGACGCCATCTATCATGCGTTGTATGGATTGGAAATCAAAAGCGTGAAGCACTTTGAGGAGCTTTTCAACGCAGGAGTAATGGTTGAGAACAAAGGCTTTAACAACAGCCAAATCGTGCTGCAAATCGACTTCACGGGAATGGTGCTGGCCAAAGAAGAGCAATACAGGCTGAAACGTGCCTATATGGTACTGAACGACCGTGTTGTCGAATCGGTCACACTCTCCATGGGTGGCAACAACTTCGTCTATGGCAGCGGTTCATCCCAATCCGACCGTGCCCAAAATGAAGAGGTGGTGAACAAAATCATCACAGCCAACCTGCCAGCTGAGCTGAGCAATTATTTCCTCTTCGATGCCATGAAAACCAGCGAGTTGGTCAAGGAAGAGCAAATCAACAAGTTGATAATGAATAATATCAACTCTGTCATGGGCTTCAGCAAATACAGCCAGATGCGCAAAGCCGCTGATGCCTTGTTGTCTGAAAAGAAAGCCGAGCGTATGGAGAATGAGAACCAACGCAAAGCGTATGGCAAATTAGTGGCTGATAAACAATAATTGGAAAAAGAAGTTGAAAAGCTGGACGATGATTATGCCAAAGCCCTCGAATATGCCAACGAGCACAAAGAACAGTATGACCAACTGAAAGAAGGCCGCAACGCCGATGATGTTACCCGTGACAAGATTAAGAAAGTAGAACAAACCATACAAGCTACCCTGAAAGCTGAAGCTGAGTACTTGCAAAATGTCGATGCCATGGCCAAGGATATCGAAACGCAAGTGATCATCCCGAAGCTGGCCAGCATCATCAGCACTGAAGTTGAGGTCATCCTCCACGCCAAGGAGGAAGTGGCCAGTGCCAGAATCAATCTTTTGACTGACCAACAGATTGAACTGTTCACACATAATCTTGTCAAGGTCATCGAAGAACGCTATATGCCAAGCAAGCGTCTTGATGTTCCTTCGTTGATTGAGGAGATGAAGTTGTGGCAAGAGAAGGAAAACACCGTCGAAGACAGGTTTGCTTTCTTCTCGCCAGCCGAAGTGACGCTGTTGAAAGACACGGTTCGCACTGCCATGTCCAATCCCTTCATTCTTTTGGATGAGCAAAGGGAAATGCTCAACCAGGACATTCACGACATGCCCAAGCAGCGCGAACTCATTAAGGACTACCAACGCAGCTTGAACGGCAACGACTACACCATCATTCAACTTTATGAGAACAATGCCAAGCGTATCGACGAACTAAAAGATGCCATTGGCACCAAGAAAGCTACTATCAAGGATTTGGAAGGACAGATTAGTAAGTTTGATTACGAGATTCCACAGATTCCCGACCCACAATATGACTTGCTCTGCAAACTGCCCGACTTCTTCAAGCAACTCTCAACCAAACTGCTTCGTGCCAAGAAAGCCAGTATCGAGCGTATGATGCGCGACCAGTTGAACCAAAATCTCGTTGTTTATGCTGGTGTCATTGGCCGTGTCGAACTCTCCACGGGCAACAGCGATGAAATCTCATTCAAGATGTACCACAAAGACGGCAACGAGATTTTCCTAAGCCAACTCAATGCCGGTGCCAAGCAAACGGTCATGCAGGTGCTGCTGAAGGTGCTCTATAACCTTGGCGACTATGAGCCACCTGTAATGATCGATACGGTCATGGGTGTGCTCGACAAGGAAAGCCGCGAGGTCATCCTGGAACACTACTTCCCGGATTTGGCGCACCAAACCATCCTGCTCAGTACCGATACTGAAATCACCACCGAACACGACTTCGACCGCCTGCAGGCGTATGTGGCCAAGACCTACACGCTACACCGCGACAAACAAAATCAGTGTACCACTATCACTGAAGACTATTTCGGACTACAAACCAAAGAAATCTAACAGCCATGAACAATATCGCACAATTGACAATAAAGGGTGTGACCGCAGTCCAGGACATGCACGAGCGCATTGCAGATGTGAAAGCCCTCATTGAACAACGGTTGAATCTTGATGAATATACCGAAAACGTCAGACCTGTTACTTTGAATCAGAGTAATGTGTTGCGTATTTGTCTGCTGGCTGGTCTTAGCGACAAGTCGAAACGTGTTATTGATGAAGCCACCACGAGCCTGACACTATCGCGAACACCTTATGCAACTACATTTTTCACTAAGTCTAACATTGGCGACTTGTTTGAAGCGTTGCTGAAGCTGCGCTATCACGATGTGGATGCCGATTGGACTGCTCCAAAGGTGGTGAGCCGTGTGATAGGCCGTGAAATCCTTCGCGGTCGCGACATCCTGCTGAAGGAAGGTGCCATTGATGAATGGCTAACCTATATGCCGTTGCGTGGCGGACGCTCTCTCTCAGCCATCCCAGAACTTAATCTGCTCATTGGCCAATATGAAAACGGCATGGATGCCACACTCGACATCAATAGCCGAAACATTGCCAACACACAAATCATCATTGCCGGCACGACGGGTTCAGGAAAGTCAAATCTTATCTCGGTACTCATCAATCAGATCAGAAGCGCGTCATCCGACACGCATTACCCCGTCAACTTCCTACTCTTCGACTACAAAGGCGAGTTTTCCGACCCCGCCAATGCCGATTGGTTGCAACAGTTTGACACCGACCGTTCCGCAATCCTTAATCCCATCGAGAAGCCGCTTCCATTCACTCCGTTCAAGGATTTCAGCGACCGCCCCATCAATGAGGTCAATCTCTATGCAACTTCGCTTTCCACTGCCTTGTGTGCCATTTCGCCTGCAACCATCAGCTCCAATATGGACAACAGGCTGAGCGAAGCCATCATCAATGCCTACAAGAAGCAGAACTTGAAGCCTATCACCTTCAAGCAAGTCCTCGACGAATACAAGGCATTGTTGCCTGCCAAGAAACATGATGAAGTGGATAGCGTGGTCTCTGTGTTGAGCCAGTTGGTCAGAAATAATATCTTTGCTGAGGAGGACAAAATCGACTTGCTCCGTAACTGCTATATCATCAATCTCGGCGGCTTCGAGAAAGACGGCATCATGGCCAAGGCCATAGTCTATTTCGTCATCTCCAAGTTGAACGCAATTTATGAGAAGTTGCCCAAACAAGCCACCAACGAAGACCGTGTGGAGATTCGTCACTTCACCATCATCGACGAGGCACACTACATGCTGAGCTTCGAGAATAAGCCTCTGCAAAACCTTATTGCTGTTGGCCGAAACAAAGGTATGAGTATCATCCTGGCCACCCAAAACATGGAAAGCTTCAAGAGCAAGCATTTCGACTTCTACGCCAACGCCCAATATCCCTTGATTATGCGTCAGCAGCAGCAAAACGACTCGGTGCTGAAAGACCTCTTTGGCGTGTCAGGCGGAGCGTTGCAAGAAATCAAGCAAGCCATTGCCGGACTGGAGAAAGGTGAGCTTATCACCAAAGACGCTGCCAATATGGCCTTAGGCATCGGCAAACATTGGCAGAAGATTAAAGTCACCCATTTGATTTAATACTTATGGAATCCAAGGAACTGAAGAAAGCACAAGAGGCCATCGAAATGCTCCAACAGCTTAATTTGCCTATAGGCGAACAGCAATTGGAAGTCTTGGCCGCGATGGAAAAGGAATACCTTGAAAAAGAGGTGCTGCCTCCCGCCATTGAGGGTATGCGCTCTAAGGTCAGCGGCTTAAAAACCACTTTCCTTGTGTCGGTCAAGTATTCCGAAAAGGATGGATTACAATTGGAATCCGTTGAAGCGCAAATAGATAAAGCTCCCAAAGACAAGGCCGAGGACTTGGCCACACTCAAAGACAATGACGAAAGTCGCTATCTGGGAGTGGATCCTGAAAGTGGAAACAAGGTTTATGTGAAAATCACAAAACGAGGGCTGTTGGCCCAACTGGGTGAACTCAACACTCCAGAAAAACCAAAGTTCGCCCGTCTGAGAAGAGGAACAGACATTGACGAGGTCACTTTGGAAGAAGTGCTGGCGATATTCAAGTTCCCTCGCACACTTGGCTTTTTTGAAGGCAAAGAAGTCGTTGTCGGTATCGGCCCTTTTGGCCCTTATGTCAAGCATAACGAAAAGTACTACAATCTGTCCAGGGAAGACAGCCCACATACGATTAGTTACGAAAGGGCACTTGAAATCGTAAAGACCAAACGTGAACTTGGGATAGGCGAAGTCATTTTGGAGTTTGAAAACGACCCCGACATCCGCGTCATCAATGGACGTTTTGGCCCTTACATCAAATACAAAAAGAACAATTACAAGGTTCCCCGTCAAATGACACCTTCCTTATTGTCCTATGAGGATTGTCTGGCAATAATAAAAGACCCTGCCAATGCAGCCCAAAAATGGGTGCCAAGAAACAAGCAAGAATAAAACACTAAAGTCATGGATAAAGACAAACTACAAAAAGCCTACGAAGCCGTCGAAATGCTGAAGGCATTAGATTTGCCAGTCAGTAGGGAACAGTTGGACACAATATATAACTTGGAAGAGAACTATCTCAAAGAGGAGGTGATTCCATTTATTAAAGGCGAATTAAATCCATTGGTAAAAGATATGATGGGAGATTTCTATTTGGAGGTTTCGTATTCAAAGAATGACGGGTTAAATGTTCATTATTTAAACGATTTCAAGACTCAAGAGAATAGCAGAGGAAGGAGAAAAGCAACAGAAACAACACATAAACCTGAAAAACATATAACCAAGGAGGTTCAATATGATGCTTTGAAAAGTGTACTAGGCACAAAAAAGAAACAAGCGACATCACTAAAAGTATATAGGGAGGACAATAGTGCTATTGAAGAAGCCTCATCAGCGTTGACCCTTTGTGAAACTATAAAGGAAATTGGTGCAGAAAAAGTATATAACTTGTTTATTCCTTTGGATGGCATGTATCTGGTTATGAAAACCAAGAATTCGGATGTTCGTAGCGATTTACATTATATAGGCGATGGCTATTATGTCAATACACATAGCAATACGATATCAAAGAAGCGCCATCTTGAACGAATTTTCCGTGATTTGAAATTAAGTTGGAAAGTCGAAATAGTCTGAATTTCTAGTTAAGGAAATGGCGGATTCTTGTCCGCGATGCCGGCAATGGGCGCAGGCATTGTCGTTCCATGAGAGTTTAAGGTGTGGCTGCCAAAGTCCCGAAGGGACGCCCCTACCACACCCCGATATGCAATATCGGGTTTTCATATTGAGATGGGCGGATTCCTGTAGGCCGCAGCCATAGATGCCCGTCATCGCACAAACCAGCGTCGGCATGACATGGCTGTTGAGTTCCAATAAAAATATGTACTTTTGCACATCGGTTGGCTCGCCTTTGACAGGGAGCAGCCACCTATCAGGCAGGGAGCAAGTCCGACATTTCTTCGTTAGTTATTCGATAGTTCTCCGATAGTTGTTCGATATTTATTCGATAGATAATAGGACAAATAACAAGGATGTAGCGAAAGACTATCGAATATCTTCCAAGCCTGTTACCTGCTTGGTACGAAGCAAATACGAGACAAAACACCCATAGCAAACACTTATACTACTATCGATTTTTTTGGCATTATTCGTTCTACATAAACAGATAATGAATATATTTGCAAAAATATTGAGCTGCCACTGATCGACAGCCCTATAAAAGAACAACTGATAACTATTAATCTAGACTGCTTCGTGCCTCGCAGTGACGCGAAGCGACAACTGACAACTGAACAACTGATAACTATGAACTTGATAGCCCCTTCCCTTCTCTCGGCCAACTTCCTCAACCTGGAAGCCGACATCGAGATGGTCAACCGCAGTGAGGCCGACTGGTTCCACTGCGACGTGATGGACGGCCGATTCGTGCCTAACATCTCCTTTGGCATACCCGTAGTGCAAGCCATCAAAAAGAAAGCCCAGAAGCCCCTCGACGTCCACCTGATGATCGTGGAGCCGGAGAAGTATTTCGAGGCCTTCGCCAAGGCGGGCGCCGACATCATCACTTTCCACTATGAGGCCTGCACCCATATCCACCGCGCCGTGCAACAGATCAAGGCCCTCGGCATCCACGCTGGTGTGGTGCTCAATCCGCACACTCCCGTCAGCGTGCTTGAGGACATCCTCGGCGACCTGGATGTGGTGCTCCTCATGTCGGTCAACCCGGGCTTCGGCGGACAACAATTCATCGAACGCACATACGAAAAAATCCGCAAGTTGCGTTTGATGATCGAAGAACAACACGCTACCGCACTCATCGAAGTGGACGGCGGCGTCAACACGCATAACGCCAAGGCGCTGTTCGAGGCGGGTGCGGATGTGCTGGTTGCAGGCAATGCAGTGTTTAAGTCGGAGAATCCGATGGAAACCATCAAGGAACTGAAATTTTTCAAGTAATACTTGCAGGTCTCAAAAAAAAGGCTTTTCTTTGCGGTAAAATAGTATTTGAAAATACGGTATTTGAAAATACTATAATTGGACGAAGATGATTTTCTACGACAGAATCAACGAGTTAGACCTTATAAACAAGGTTTTAGAGCGTAGCCGAAGCGAAGCCCAAATGACGGTATTGATGGGTAGGAGGCGCATCGGAAAGACCGAATTGGCACGACGATGCAACGACAAAACGTTGCTGTATTTCTTCGTTGCACGGAAAACCGAAAGCCTTCTCTGCCAAGATTTTGCCCACGAAGCTGAAGAACGCTTAGGCATTCCCATCGGCTGGCCCACATCATTTTCGGAGCTATTCCGATATTTGCTTGTGTATGCCGAAACGCATCCCCTCACCTTGGTCATTGACGAGTTCCAAGAGTTCCAAAGGGTGAATCCGTCGATATTCAGCGAGATGCAACGTGATTGGGACTTGCACAAACAGAAAAGCCACATCAACCTGATTATCAGCGGTTCTGTTTTTTCATTGATGAAACGGATTTTTGAGGATGCCAAAGAACCGCTTTTCGGTCGCGCCAACCAAATGTTGCATCTCAAGCCCTTTACGACCGAGGTTTTGAAACAAATCCTTGCCGATCACAACCCTAATCACACTCCTGATGACATGCTCACTCTTTTTGCAGTTACAGGAGGTGTGCCGTGGTATGTCTCGTTGCTTATGGATAACGGCAAAACAAACAAAGACAGCATTTTGTCATACATGACTGAGGAGAACTCTCCGTTCATCAACGAAGGGAAGAACATCCTCATCGAAGAATTTGGCAACGATTATGCGATGCACTTTTCCATTCTCACCTGCCTCTCTGGCGGGCAACTGACACGAGGTGAAATTGAAGCCAAGTTGGGAACGACAAACATCGGGAGTTATCTCGCCAGACTGGAGAATTACTACAATCTGATTGAAAAACGGTTGCCCATATTTGCCAAAGAAAACGAAAAGAAAGTGCGTTATGCGCTGAAGGACAGGTTCTTGGATTTTTGGTTCCGCTTTTTCTACAAATACCAAAGCTATGTGGCCAACAATGCGCTCAGCCAACTGGCCCGTATCATCGAGCGAGACTTCGACACCTATTCTGGGTTTGCACTTGAGCGTTATTTTGAACAAAGACTGCGCGAAAAAGGCTATTACACACGCATCGGCAAGTTTTGGGACCGCAAAGGCACGAACGAGATCGACCTCATCGCCATCAACGAAATCGACGGAATTGCCGAGATTTATGAAATAAAACGAGACCGCCAGCGTTACGATGAAAAGGCTTTGAAAGAAAAAACAGAAGTGCTCCTACAAAACTGCAAAGAGCTGCGTGGATTAGACATCCGGTTGGGAGTGCTTTCAATGGAAGACCTTTGATTAGTTGGGAGTTAAGAGTTGAAAATTTTAAATTTTAAATCTTTGAATATTAAATCTTTAAATCAACAAACTATGAGTAACGACATCCTGAAACTCAAGCCGGAAGGCATTTGGAAAGAGTTCAACGGCATCCTCGGTGTGCCGCGTCCGTCGAAGAAGGAAGCCAAGATGGTGGCTTACCTCGAGAAATGGGCCAAAGACCATAAGATCAGCTACGTCAAGGAAGACTGTGGCAACATCATCATGACTGTGCCCGCCACCAAGGGCATGGAAGACCGCCAGACCGTCATCCTGCAAGCTCACATGGACATGGTGTGCGAGAAGAACAGCGACAAGAAGCACGACTTCGAGAAAGACCCCATCGAGCCCGTCATCAAGGGCGAGTGGCTGCATGCCAACGGCACGACCCTCGGCGCTGACGATGGCATCGGCGTGGCTGCGGCTCTGGCCGTCATCGCCGACCCGAAGGTGGAACACGGTCCGCTCGAGTGCATCTTCACCGTCGACGAAGAGACGGGCCTCACTGGAGCCATGAAACTCGACCCGGAAGACTTCACCGGCCGTATCCTCCTCAACCTCGACAGCGAGGACGAAGGCGAGATCTTCATCGGCTGCGCTGGTGGCATGGACACCATCGTGAAGGTGTGGTACGAACTGGAGCCTGCTCCTGAGGACAGCACCGCCTACCGCATCATCGTGAGTGGCCTGAAAGGCGGCCACAGCGGCGACGACATCAACAAGAACCTGGCCAACGCCAACAAGCTGCTGACCCGCATCCTGTGGCAAGGCACCAACTGGTTCGACCTCCAACTCTATGACTTCCAAGGCGGCAACCTGCGCAACGCCATCGCCCGCGAAGCCACGGCAGTGGCCTTCGTGCCGAACGACAGCATCGAGCATTTCCTGCACTATGTGAAGGACATGGAGAAGCACTTCAAACAAGAATACCAAGTGACTGAACCCGGACTGAAAGTCACGGCAGAAGTCGCCGAGGTGCAACCCGACGTGGTCATCGACGAGATGGCCCAGTACAACCTGCTGAACGGCCTCTATGCCTGCCCGCACGGCGTCATCGCCATGTCGCAGACCATCCCGAACTTCGTGGAGACCTCGACCAACCTCGCCTCCTGCAAGAAGAAGGAAGGCTATTTCTTCATCCAGACCTCACAGCGTAGCTCAATCGAGTCGTCGAAGCAAGACATCGCTGACATGGTGGAAGCCGTGTGGAGCCTCGCCGACGCCGACGTGGAGCACACCGACGGCTATCCTGGCTGGGCACCCAATCCTAACAGCGCCATCTTGGACGTCGCAGTCAACTGCTACAAGAAACGCTTCAAGAAAGATCCTAAAGTCAGAGCCATCCACGCCGGACTGGAATGTGGCCTCATCGGCGACAAGATCCCGGGCATGGACATGATCAGCTTCGGTCCCACCCTGCGCGGCGTGCACTCACCCGACGAGCGTTGCGAAATCGCCACCGTCCAAATGTTCTGGGACTTCATGTGCGACATCCTGAAGAACGTGCCTACGACTGCTGAAATGCCTAAGCCAAAGAAACAGTCTACCGCTAATAAGGCAGCAGCCAAGAAAGAGACCAAGAAGGCAACCAAGAAAGCGACAGCCAAGAAAGCAGTCGAAGAAAAGGTTGCTGACGTGAAGGAAGCCCCTGCCAAGAAGGGCGCACGCACAAAAGCACCCGCCCAAAAGTCTCAAGTCAAGAAAGCCGTTGGCAGCAAGAAGACCGCGTCAGTCCAAAAAGCCGCTGTCAGCAAAGCCACGGCCAAGCAGACTGCAGCCAAGAGAAACCCTATGAAGAAAGGCAAATAATAGAGGTTTAACCTGATTCGAAAGAGTCCGTTGGAGCTATCTGACGGACTTTTTCTTTGCAATGCCTCCCGCAATGACTAACCCTAAACCAACGGCGTCATTGCGGGCGGCAGACCCGCAATCTCCGACTCAAAACGATACGCTGATTATACGGATGGTTCGTCCCATGACATAGGAGATTGCGGATCAAGTCCGCAATGACGGTTAAGGGCGTGTTTATTGCCCGATTAATACAACCTGCCGCCCGCAATGACTTCCAGAGAGCTCTAACCAAAGTCATCCGAAAGAATCCGAATTTGTTTCGGCTATATTCGGCTCTTTTCGGTTAGAGATGAAAAATACTTGTATTCAAATCAATTTTTGATGTGAATATTGTAATTTTTCACCTCAATTTATGCTTATTTGTAGAATTTTTGTATCTTTGCGGCGAAAAACAAGATTATTTGTTTCAAAATTTGAATAATTTATGAAGACAACGCTTTGGATATGGCAATATGCCGAATGGCCTCATTTCTGCTGGAGCAATGACAGTGTCATTGGCCCATTAGCACGGGTACGCGAAAAGCAAGGTAGGCTACTTGGGCTGATGAACAGCCTCGGTCTTGACACACAAAGCGCCTCATCGCTTGATGTGATGACCGAAGACGTGTTACGCAATAGCGAAATCGAAGGCTTGCTCCTTAACCCCAAGCATGTGCGTTCATCGGTCGCCAGGCACTTAGGACTTGACACGGCTGGATTGCCCATGCCCGACCATTACACCGAGGGCGTGGTGCAAGTGATGTTGGATGCCGTACAACACGCCGATGCTCCTTTGACAGAACAGCGCCTGTTCAACTGGCATGCCGCACTATTTCCCTTGGGACGAAGCGGCATCGTTCCCATAACCGTGGCCGCATGGCGACAAGGCGCAGAGCCAATGCAAGTGGTCAGCGGCGCCATGGGAAAGGAGACGGTACATTACGAGGCGCCACCTTCGGCGGACGTGCCTCATCAGATGCAGCTGTTCTCGGACTGGTTCAACAGCGAACCCACCACCGACCCCGTGCTGAAAGCCGCCGTGGCCCATCTTTGGTTTGTCAACATTCACCCGTTTGACGATGGCAACGGACGCTTGACACGCACACTCACCGATATGCTCTTGGCTCGTGCCGATGGCACACCCCAACGCTTCTACAGCATGTCGGCAGCCATCTTGCGCGATAAGAAGAACTACTACGATGTGTTGGAATACATGGGCAAACACGGCTTAGACATCACGCAATGGCTTTTGTGGTTCTTACAGACTATGGAAAGCGCCATCGACACCGCCGTCGAAAAGACACATCGGGTGGTGCGCAAATCATTGTTTTGGCATGAGCATTGTAACATCGCCCTCAACGAGAGACAAATCAAAGTCATCAACCGCCTTTGGGACGGTTTTGAGGGCAAACTCAACACCAGCAAATGGGCTAAGATGACCAAGACCTCTACAGCCACCGCCTTGCGCGACATCCAAGACCTTGTCGAAAAAGGCATACTTCGCTGCTCTAACGAAGGAGGACGTAGCACGAATTATGAATTGGTGGAGGAATAAGGTTTGTCTTCTATCATATGCGAAAAAAAAGGCTGTCTCCGATTAGGAAACAGCCTTTTTCAAATCATACTATGAGTTATTTAGTTTTATCCGGCCAAGCAGGAATCTCGGGAATGTCAGGATAACTCTTCATCTGCTCTAGTATGACCTCGATGGCCTTGTTGAGTTGGTCGTCGACGCCCTCAAACTCGCGAGCAGGATCGTTGTCGACGACAATGTCGGGATCGACACCGTAGCCTTCAATGACCCAGTTGCCTTTTTCGTCGAAAGGAGCAAACTCTGGACGAGTCAGCGAGCCTCCATCGATGAAAGGCAGGCTGCCACGAATGCCGACCACACCGCCCCAAGAGCGCATGCCGATGGTTGTGCCGATTTTGTGCTTCTTGAACTGATACGGGAACAGGTCGCCATCGGAAGCGGAGTACTTGTTGAACAGCAACACCTTGGGACCGAGCATCATCTTGGTAGGCTTGGTCTCGGGCTCGCCATTGCGCATCACGTCGTACATCGACAGCTCGCGGCGCAAGCGCTCCACAATCATCGGGCTGACATTGCCACCTCCGTTACCACGGTCATCGATGATGAGGGCCTTCTTGTCGAGTTGGGGATAGAAGTACTTGGCGAACTCGTTCAAGCCTTCCACGCCCATGTCGGGGATATGGATATAACCCACCTGTCCGTTGGTGGCCTTGCTCACCTTCTCCACATTGCCTTGCACCCAGTTGTAGTAGTAAAGGCCAGTTTCGTCGGCGATGGGACGCACCACCACATCGCGGGCGCCACTCTCCGAAGCTTTATTATTCAAGGTGAGCAACACGGCCTTGTCGGCCTTGCCGATGAGAGCGGCATACATGTCTTTCATGTCCTTGGTGCTCTGCCCATCGATGGCGATGATGTAGTCGCCTTCCTTGGCGTTCACGCCCACCTCGGTCAGTGGCGAGCGGGTCTTCTCGTTCCAGTTCTCGCCCTTTAATATCTTGTCAATCTGATAGTAGCCCGACTTGTCGCGGTGGATGCGGCAGCCCAGCATACCCATGGGGATGCGTTCAGGCTTCACACGGTCGCCTTCACCCACATAAGCGTGACCGATGTTGATCTCACCAATCAGTTCACCGATAAGGTAGTTCACATCGTTGCGGTCGGCGCAATAAGGCAACAGCTTGCCGTATTTCTCCTTCATGGCAGGCCAATCCACGCCATGCATATTGGGCGCATAGAAGAAGTCGCGCATCTGGCGCCAGGCCTCGTTGTAGATCTGCGTCCACTCGGTGCGCAAGTCGACCCATTTCTTCATGTTCGAGAGGTCGATGACATCGTCGCCCTTGCCTTCGCCCGACTTACCGCCAGGCATCGGGCCTTTCGGAGCGTTGACCACCTTATAGCCAGGGCCTTCGCGCATCAGCATCTTGGAGCCGTCGGCAGAGAGTTCATAGCCGAAGCCACCAATAGTCGTAACCTTCTTCGACTTGGCATCGAAGTAGTTGAGGCCACCACCATTGCGACCTGCCGCCACGAAATACAGGCCATCCTCGACACCCGTGAGGTTCCAATAACGCCCCGCACTGACGGGCAATACCACTACCCTATTGCTGATGCCTTCAAAGTCGATTTTCACTTCCTTGGCCTCTTTCTTATGTTCAGATTTGCCCTCGGATTTGCCTTTTCCCCCTTTGGGACCTTCTGGCTTGCTTTTGGGTTCGCCCTTATCCTCATTCACGTTTTCCGTCTTCACTTCATCATTCTCAGTCAAAAAAGGCGAAGGCGTATCTTGCTGTAAAGTAAGCAGATAAACCTTACTCATATCGGTATAGACGTGGTTCCATTCCAGCCAACCGTAGGTGGGGCGGAAATCGCGCTCCGAGGTGAAATACAGATACTTGCCGTTCTTGTCGAAAGCGGGCGACGAGGCGTTGTACCAGCCATCGGTGACGACTTCGTCCTTGCCCGAAGCCACATTGTAGATGTGGATACGGCTCACGCTGAAGGTGCTCGGCATGGAATAGGCAATCCAGCGGCTGTCGGCTGACCAAGCGAAGTCGCCCATCTCGCCTGCCAAGCTGTGGGCCACCTCGGTGACTTTCTTCGTGGCCACTTCCATCATATTGATGCGGTTCATCTTGTCGTACCACAGGATGCGTTTGCTGTCGGGCGACCAGGTGGGTCCGTATTTGTAAGTATCTGAGTTCGAGGTGAGTTGAATGGCTTCTTCTTTGCCGTCCTGGGCTTGGATGTAAAGTTCGTCTTCGCCCGTGCGGTCGCTGATGTAGGCGATATATTTGCCATCGGGCGACCAAGCCACATTGCGGTCGTGGGCATTGTCGCTCTGGGTCAGGTTCCTCGTGATGCCCGACTTGACCGGCACCGTCCACACGTCGCCACGCGCACCGAAGGCCACACGCTTGCCATCGGGCGAAATCGTGCTCGAATTGATGAACTTGCTGGCGTCCACATACTTGTCGCGCGTGGATTTGTTGTCATTGGCCATCTGCACAGGGATCGGATAGATTTTGCCATCGGCCAAGTTATAGCGAAACAGCTGTCCACCGTTTTCATAAACGATGTCCTTGTCGCCAAGCGAAGGCCACTTGATATCATAATAGGTGTAGTCCGTCACTTTCGTGGTTTGCTTGGTACTGCGGTCGTAGCGGAACAGGTTCATCGTGCGGTCGCGGTCCGAGCAGAAAAAGACCTTGTTGCCCACCCACATCGGGAAGATGTCCTGCGCGTTGTTGTTGGTGATGTTTTCGATTTTCTTCGACTTGAAGTCATAAATCCACACATCGTCGGCCATGCCGCCACGATAGTATTTCCACGTGCGGAACTCGCGCATCACGCGGTTGTAGGCAATCTGCTTTCCGTCGGGCGAATACGAAATCCAGCCGCCTTCGGGCAGGGGCAGTTGCTCGGCCAAGCCGCCGTTGATATTGGCAACGAAAAGCTGACCCACGAAGTCGTCCCAACTCTCTTTGCGCGAGCGGAAGACGATGTTTTCGTTGTCTTTCCACGCCATCACGATGTTGTTCGGTCCCATGCGGTCGCTGATATCATCGCGGCCAAGGGTGGGCGTGTAAGTGAGGCGCGTGGGTGTGCCGCACTCGGGATAAGGCATCACGTAGACCTCTGTGTTGCCGTCGTATTGCGCAGTGAAGGCAAGGTGTTTGCCGTCGGGTGAGAAACGCGCGAACATCTCATAACCATTGGCATCGTTGGTGATTTTGTGGGCAATGCCGCCCTTGATGTCGACGGAATAAAGGTCACCGCCATAGCTGAACACCACGTTATTGCCATGGATAGTCGGGAAGCGCAGCATTTTGGCTTCCTCCTGGGCGCTTAACGAAAAAGCACCCATCAGTAGGATTGAAAGAAATAAGAATTTGATTTTCATAAAATCGAATATTAAAACAATTAACGCTCAGTTTTTGAATCACCTTGACACGACCAGCTTTCGCATCGTCTTTCCTTTTTTTGTCGATATCTCCACAAGGTATACGCCTTGAGGTATGATGCCGATATCTATGCAGGCGGCATCCGTCTGATTGAAAATCTTTTCCAAGGCCACCTGCCCTATAGCATCAATAATACGGATGCGTAGGATTTCTTCAGCCTGAACCGTTACCTCTGTTTGCGCAGGATTGGGGAACAACTTGAGGGGAATGCCATTATCCTCATCCACATCGAACCAGGTCGCGTTGATGTCGATACTATACACTGTATCGCAATCGTGCTCGGTTCTGGCAATCAGCGTACCTTGACCGATGTTTGTTACCCACAAATGGCAATGGTATCGATTCTCGCTTGGGCTGACAATCCAATCAGGGTGGGTGCAACTCCAGTTAAGCGTATTTGGCGGCAGACTCAAGGAGTCGGAAACAGAATACTCATAATTGGCATAAATCATGTTACTTGCTGCGGCCACCTGTGTCGGTCCTTGAAGGGCTCGTTGCAAGGACTCTTGATTGACGGTAAGATGTAGGATGACAAGACTGTCACAGCCCAAAGCGGTTTGGAACAATTGTTCGTAGTCGCCTGATGAATCATAAGTACGGCCATGCCATGTAAATCCACCACATGAGATAGCCGTGGTGTCGGATTCCATCACAGGATCTATATTTAGATGAAGCCTGATAATGCTGTCGCATCCCATCACCGTCCTCAAGATGTGTTCGTATTGTCCCGAGGATTGATACGTCTGCCCGTACCATGTAAATGTTCCACAAGAAGTAGCCACGGTATCGGTCTCCACGACGTGATTTATGGTCAGGTGAAGCCTTATGATACTATCACAACCCATCGTCGACAGCAGCGTATGCTCATATTGTCCCGATGTATTATATGTCTGTCCATACCATTTAAACAAATCGCATGACTCGGCCACAGTATCGGTCAAAAAGAAGTCACCAACCGAAAGATTCAACGTCACAATGCTATCGCAGCCCATATACGACTCCAACGTATCAGTGTAAATGCCTGGCTCGCTGAGTTGCAGCCCATGCCAGAGATAAGGCACATCGTAGCATGTGAAGCCTTCTTCGCTGCCATATTTCGACCTGACTTCGATGACTTTGGAAAGATAAACCGAATCCATCGCACGATATGGATTATACAACACATTCATCACCTCATAGAAGCCATCACGGGTATAGGCGTGCTGCACATGTAGCCCCTGTGCAGAAGTGCCATCGCCGAAATACCATTTCACATTATCGTAGTTCCACGTTGTTTCAGTCTCAAAATCGATGAGGCGATTGGTGCAGAATTGATATCCGTCCGGTATTTCCATATAATGCATTCCATCCAATAACATGGCATAAGACATGGGCGACTGGAAACTATTGGCTTCTAGAAACACTCCAGAATCCGCAAAAAAGTCTCCAACATCACAAATGCCCATCTTGATATGGTATTGCGTCATGGGCACCACCTTGAAACTGACGGTCATTACCACCGTAAAGCCATCAAACTGAATCGTACTTCCCCCTGCATTGTCAACATAATACTGCTGATTGTGATGGTCGTTCACCGTATTAATGGAAACCACCTCGGTGGTTCCCGGTATCAAAGCCATATTGGTGTTAGCATACGCGCCACCATCGGGATTAAGACCACTCACAAAAAAGCCGAACACATCGTTATAAGGACCGTCGACATACTCCGGATATTCCTCTGATCCAAATACATAGGAAAACGAGATAATGCTATCCCATGGAACAAAATCAAACTCCAATACTGCCACATCATAGATGGAATCTGTAGCCAATCGGGCCAAACTGCTATCATAATAGCCAGAACATGTAGTCGAGTCGTTCTTTTCAGTTAAATCATTAGGCCCTTCCGCGACTCTGACATTTCCCGTAGCGATGACCAAACCACTTTCAATGCCCAGATTGGTGGGCGTTATGCCCGTCTCAAATATGCCAATGTTATCACAAACCAAATCGTCGTCATATCCATTAAAACGCACGTTTGATATCGAAACACCACCGCTCATCAAAACATTTCTGACCAACGAATCAGCCGTCCAACCCTGAATCTCATTTCCAGGTGTAATCACGAGCTGGGCCTCCGCTTTATGTAGCCCGATGCCAAACACGATAACAAATGCCATTAGGCATCTGGTAATGGCACCTTTGATTTCCATAGTAATTGTTTTCATAGTTATGCTTCTTATTATTAACTTGTTAACGCGTGCAAAACTATAAAAACAATTGAATAATACGACAATAAATGAATTCTTTTTTTTGATTTTTAATCAATTATCTTCACCCTCCGCAAATCCAACAGATTCGTAGGGTTGCTCCCCATGTCCTTCACACGCTTGTTGACGAAACGCAGCACCTCGTCGTAGAACAACACCACCACGGGGGCATCTTGCATCATCAAGCTGTCCATTTCGGTATAATAACGGGCACGCTGTTCCAAGTCGTTACAAAGCAAGGCTTTGTCAAACAGCTTATCATATTTGGGATTGGTGTAATGGCAATAATTCGGTCCAGAAGGAGCAAAATTAGAGGAAACGAACAGCGAAAGGTAGTTCTCCGCATCGGGATAGTCGGCCACCCACGAGGAGCGGAAAAACGGTAAACTGCCATTGCTTCTCATGCTACGCATCGTGGCGGGTGGCATCACTTCCATCTTGCACTGCAAACCGATTTGCTCCACCTGACTTTGCACGAACTTACCGATGTCAGCATAGTCGGCCACGGTGGAGAGTTGCAGCAGATGACCTTCAAGATGGTTCTCGGCCACCAGGCGTTGGGCACGCTTCAAGTCATAACCATAGCCAATCGTGTTGCTGTGTCCAGGCAAACCCACGGGAATCATGCCACCCGTGCCAGGCTCGCCGATGCCATTGCGTAGATAACGCAGCATTTTCTCACGATCGATGCAGAGGCTGACGGCTTGTCGCAAAGCCTTTGCACGCTCGGGGCCTAACTCATCGTTGGGGTCGATGAAGAAGGAGAAATACTCGGTGTTCAAATAGGGTTCTGTGATCAGCTCGATTTTGTCTTCATATTTCTTGCGCAGGTTGCCGTCGTAGGTCAGCAGCTCGTCCTTGTAACGCGCATCGATGCCCGACATGAAGTCGAATTTACCCTTGATGAACTCTAAGAAAGCCACCTGCTTGTCGATGAGGAAGCTGACGGAGACGGCATCAATATAGGGCAGCCTCTCCCCTGCTTCGTCACGCTCGAAATAGTCAGGGTTCTTGCGGAAGACCAGTTTCACATTCTCCTTCCAATATTGGAACTTGAACGGCCCCGTCCCCACAGGATGGCTGCGGAAGTCGTCGCCATAATACTCAACAGCTTCGTGCGGCACCACCGAGGCGTAGGTCATCGAGAGAATGCCCAAAAACGGCGGGAACGGCTTGGCCAACTCAATTTGGAAGGTGGTGTCGTCCAAAGCAGTGAAGGCATAATGGTCATCATCGTGTTTGACGGAAGAGAAAATCCAAAGGCCAGGGGAATTCAAACTCTTGTCGACCACACGGTTGAAGGAATAGACGAAGTCTTGGGCGGTTACAAAACGAGCATTATTGGTCGGCGTTTCGACAAGCTCAACGACCTTAGCTTCTTCGTGCTGTGAAGGTCCCTGAGCCTGTCGAAGGGCCGACTGATAAAAACATGTATCATGATGAAACTGCACATCGTCACGCAAATGGAATGTATAAGTCAATCCATCATCGCTGATGTCCCACGACTTGGCCACCATCGGGACGAGGTTCATTTTGTCGTCGAAGGCAACAAGGCTGTTGAACACCTGATTGCATGCCCAGATATGCGGCAGGTCCTTGGCATAAATAGGGTCGAGGGTGAGGATGCCGGCACTTTCGTTGTATTTAAAAATAGCGAGACCTTCCTCAGAATCTTGGCGTTTGCCGCAAGAAACAAAAACAAGTAGCATAACCATTACGAGCCATGCCCATAGATTCCTTTCGGATTTTATCGGCATGTCATACCGAACCTTTAGGTGAGTGTATCTATGCTGATAAAATCCTCGGAATGACATGGGCATTAACTCCTTATTTAACCTTGAAACCAATCACCTCAGGATGCAAGTTGGTCAAATACTTGTTGTAATCCAAGTCGTTCGTGTCCTGTTCCTTCTCCAAGGCCAGGTCGAGCACTTCCATCATATTCTCCACATAGTGGAAGTTCAATCCGTTGATGTAATCTTCCTTGATGTCCTTGATATCATGCTCGTTGTCGATGGAGAGGATGAGGTCGGTCACACCGTTGCGCTTGGCGGCAAGGATCTTCTCCTTCACGCCACCCACAGGCAGCACTCTGCCACGCAGGGTGATTTCGCCAGTCATGGCCAGGTTGCTCTTCACCTTGCGCTGCGTGAAGGCAGAGGTCAACGCGGTGAGCATGGTGATACCCGCCGAGGGACCGTCCTTAGGCGTAGCACCTTCGGGGATGTGGACGTGCACGTTCCAAGCCTCAAACACATCAGGATTGATGTTGAGTTGCGAGGCGTGGGCCTTGATGAACTCGTAGGCGATGGTCGCCGACTCTTTCATCACCTCGCCGAGGTTACCTGTCAACGAGAGGTGGCCGCCACCACGGCTCAAGCTGACCTCGATGGACAGGATCTCACCGCCCACCTGGGTCCAAGCCAAGCCTGTGGCCACACCCGGCATGCTGTGTTTCACCTCGTCCTCGTCGTGGTGCATCGGCACGCCGAGCACCTTACGGATGTCGGCCATAGTAATCTTCTTGTCGAACTGTTCCTCAGTGACGACCTGCTTGGCACGGAAACGCATCATGTCGCCGATACGGCGTTCCAGGTTACGAACACCTGCCTCACGAGTATAGTCGTCGATGATGTGCATGACGATGTCCTTCGGGAAGGTGATTTGCTTGACGTCGAGGCCGTGTTCCTTCATCTGCTTGGGGATAAGATGACGCTTGGCAATTTCGTATTTCTCCTCACGCAGGTAACCGCTCAGGTCGATGATCTCCATACGGTCGCGCAAGGCGGGATGGATGGTCGAAAGGTTGTTGGCCGTAGCGATGAAGAGGATCTTAGAGAGGTCGTAATCCAATTCAATGAAGTTGTCGTAGAAGGTGTTGTTCTGCTCAGGGTCGAGGATTTCGAGTAGAGCTGCCTGCGGGTCGCCGTTGATGTTGTTGCCGCTCACCTTGTCGATTTCGTCGAGGACGAAGACGGGGTTGCCCGACTTCACCTTACGCAGGTTCTGGATGATACGACCCGGCATGGCGCCGATATAAGTTTTACGGTGACCGCGCAACTCTGACTCATCGCGCACGCCACCCAATGACATTCTGACATATTTGCGGTTAAGCGCGCGGGCGATAGACTTGCCCAACGAGGTCTTACCCACACCAGGAGGTCCGACGAGACACAAGATTGGCGACTTCATGTCGTTACGCAGCTTCAACACGGCAAGGTGCTCGACGATACGGTCCTTCACCTTGTCCAAGCCATAATGGTCGGCATCAAGGATGCGTTGGGCGCGTTTCAGGTCGAAGTTATCTTTGGTGAACTCCTCCCACGGTAGGTCGACGAGGTATTGGAGATAATTCAGCTGTATGCCATACTCTGCCGCCTGCGGGTTGGTGCGTTCCAGTTTCTTCAGCTCGCGTTCAAAGACCTCAGCCACTTCCTTCGACCACTTCTTCTTCGCGGCCTTTTCAGTCAGCTCCTTGACATCCTGCTCGTTGGGTGTGCCACCCAGTTCCTCCTGAATGGTACGCAGCTGCTGGTTGAGATAATACTCACGCTGTTGCTTGTCCATGTCGACACGCACCTTGCTCTGGATCTGTTGTTTCAGCTCCAGCATCTGCTGTTCCTCAGTCAGCACGCTCAGCAGGTCGGTGGCCATCTGATTCAGCGTACGGGCCTCCAATAGGGCTTGTTTGGTAGGCATCTCGGCCTCCACATTGCTAGCCACGAAATTCATCAGGAAGACGGGATCTTCAATGCTTTTGATGGCGAAGCCTGCCTCTTGCGGCATGTTGCGCGAACGCCCGATGATCTGTATGGCCAGTTCCTTGACCGACTGCACCAAGGCACTGAACTTCTTGGTATTGGGGACCTCTTCTGCCACAACATAGGGCACCACCGCAGCCTTCAGATAAGGCTCGGTTTGGGTCTCCTGCACCACCTCAAAACGGCGTTTGCCTTGGATGATGACCGTCGTGTTGCCATCGGGCATCTGCAAAGTCTTGATGATCTGAGCAGAGGTACCCACCTTATAAAGGTCAGCCAACGTAGGGTCTTCCACATCGGCATTGGTCTGTGCAATGACGCCGATGGCCTTGCGTTTCTTATAGTATTCCTTGATCAGGCGGATGGACTTGTCGCGTCCCACGGTGATGGGGATGATGACACCCGGATAGAGCACCGAGTTGCGCAAAGGCAAAATAGGCAGTTCCTCAGGCACCTCTTCGTCCTGTCCGAGGCGTTCGTCCTCGATGGTCAACACAGGGATGAACTCTGAGTTCTGGTCCATCATATCGGAAAACAATTCAGTATCTAACTTAAAACTCATAGATTCAATTTGAAATGCGGGCGACATTTTGTCAGTCTGTCGCCATTTTACACCTTATAAAATATATAGTGCAAAGATACGACAATAATAATGCCAAGGCAAAAAAAAAGCCCTCGCGACTGGCAAGAGCTTCATTCTTTTGATATGGTTCAACTTACTTGGTTTCCTTCTTCTCGAAGAACTTCTTGTACTTGTTGTTGAACTTATCAACACGACCGGCGCTGTCGACGAGCTTCATCTTACCCGTGTAGAAGGGGTGTGATGCGCTGGAGATTTCGAGCTTCACCAGAGGATATTCGTTGCCGTCTTCCCACTTGATGGTTTCCTTAGTGTTGATGGTCGAGCGCGACAGGAAGGTCACGTCATTCGACATATCTTTGAAAACAACCAGTCTGTAATTCTTAGGGTGAATGTCTTTTTTCATCGCTTTCTTTCCTTTTGATTTTGAGTGTGCAAAAGTACAACATTTTATTGGAATGGCAATGTATTTCAGTACTTTTTTTCTCTAAAAAATTTAAAATATTATAAATCAATAATTTATCAGCGTTTTAGTTGCGTTTTTTGGACAAGATAAAATCGTTCTACACCTTAATAAAATAAATAAATGAGAAAAGGCTTGCTGCAAGGTTTTATTTACTATCTTTGCAGCAAAATAAGAGCAACAATCTTAATCATTAAATTATAAACCAACAAATTAAACAACAAACTGTAATGAAACAGGCTTTTAATTTCAACGCAGGTCCCTGCGTACTGCCCAAGCAGGCTATCGAAAGCACCGTCAAGGCGCTCTATGATTTCGACAACACCGGTATCGGTATCGCCGAGATTTCTCACCGCACCCCGGGTTGGGAGCGCATCATGGCTGAGACTCGTCAACTGTGGCGCGACCTCCTCAACATCCCTGAGGAGTACGAAGTTCTCTTCCTCGGTGGTGGTGCAAGCACACAGTTCTTCACTGTGCCCGCCAACCTCATGAAGACCAAGGCCGCCTATCTCCAGACTGGCGTCTGGGCCAAGAAGGCCGCCAAGGAAGCCAAGCTGTTCGGTAAGGTCGACATCGTCGCCTCTTCCGAAGAGAAGACCTACACCTACATCCCGAAGGGCTACACCATCCCGCTGGATGCCGACTATTTCCACATCACGACCAACAACACCATCTACGGTACTGAGATCAAGTACGACATGGACTGCCCCATCATGCTCGTCGCTGACATGAGCTCCGACATCATGAGCCGTCCCGTCGACGTGAAGAAATACGGCCTCATCTACGGTGGCGCCCAGAAGAACGTCGGCCCCGCTGGCGTGACCTTCGTCATCGTCAAGAAGAGCATCCTCGGCAACATTGGCGACCGCGCCTACATGAACCCGCTGCCGACGATGGTCGACTACCGCACCCACGCTGCTGAAGAAGCCAAGAACATCAGCATGTTCAACACCCCGCCCGTACTGCCTATCTTCATGATGCACGAGACCCTCGTGTGGCTGAAGGACACCATCGGTGGCGTCGAGGCCATGAACAAGATCAACACCAAGAAGTCACAAATGCTCTACGAAGAGATCGACCGCAACAGCATGTTCGTCGGCACCGCCGAGAAGGAAGACCGTTCCATCATGAACCACTGCTGGGTCATGGCCCCCGGTTACGAGGACAAGCAAGACGCCTTCATGGCCTTCGCCAAGGAGCGCGGCATGGTCGGCATCAAGGGTCACCGCAGCGTCGGTGGTTTCCGCGCCAGCCTCTACAACGCCTGCCCGATTGAGGCCGTCGAAGCCCTCGTCCAGTGCATGCAAGATTTCGAAAAAGCCAACAAATAATAAGGAGAAACGAAATGAAAGTATTAGTTGCAACTGAAAAGCCTTTTGCCAAGATCGCCGTTGACGGCATCCGCGAAGTCGTTGAGAAGAACGGCTATGAACTGGCTCTTTTGGAGAAATATACCGATGTCAATGACCTCTACAAGGCCGTTGCCGACGCCGATGCCCTCATCGTCCGTTCCGACAAGGTGACGAAGGAAGTCATCGACCACGCCAACAACCTGAAGATCGTCGTCCGTGCCGGCGCCGGTTACGACAACCTCGACCTCGGGGCTTGCACCGCCAAAGGCATCGTGGCCATGAACACTCCTGGTCAAAACAGCAACGCCGTTGCCGAACTCGTCATGGGTATGCTGGTTTACGCCGTCCGTAACTTCTACAACGGCAAGAGCGGTAGCGAACTGATGGGCAAGAAGCTCGGTTTGCTGGCCTTCGGTAACGTGGGTCGCAATGTCGCCCGCATCGCCAAAGGCTTCGGCATGGATGTCTACGCTTTCGACGAATTCGTCCCCGCCGAGAAGATTGAAGAGGCTGGCGTTCACGCCGTCGCCAACCGCGACGCCCTCTTCGAGACCTGCGACGTGGTCAGCCTGCACATCCCGGCCACTGCCGAGACCAAGCAGAGCATCAACTACGCTGTGGTGAACAAGATGCACAAAGGTGGCATCCTCGTCAACACCGCCCGTAAGGAAGTCATCAACGAGCCCGAACTGCTTAAGCTGATGGCCGAGCGTACCGACCTCAAGTACATCACCGACATCATGCCCGATGCCGATGCCGAGTTCAAAGCCTTCGAAGGCCGCTACTTCGCCACGCCCAAGAAGATGGGTGCCCA
>R22__coassemble_428_pt1 | contig 28199 bp, 25 predicted proteins | sample R22__metabat2_high_PE_030 | metagenome-assembled genome bin R22
CCTTCAGACGTTGCAAGGCCATCGGGTCCTTACGCAGGTCGATGCCGTTGTCCTTTTGGAACTCTTCGGCCAGCCAGTTGATGATGACTTCGTCGAAGTCGTCGCCACCGAGGTGGGTGTTACCGTTGGTCGACTTCACCTCAAACACGCCATCGCCCAATTCAAGGATGGAGATATCGAAGGTGCCGCCGCCGAGGTCGTACACAGCGACTTTCACATCGTTCTTTTTCTTGTCCAAGCCATAGGCCAAAGCAGCAGCCGTAGGCTCGTTGATGATACGGCGCACGGTCAAGCCGGCGATTTCGCCAGCTTCCTTGGTGGCCTGACGCTGAGCGTCGTTGAAGTATGCAGGCACCGTGATGACGGCTTCCGAAACGGTTTGGCCGAGGAAGTCTTCAGCGGTCTTCTTCATCTTTTGCAGCACCATGGCAGAGATTTCCTGCGGGGTGTACTGCTTGCCGTCGATGTCGATACGAGGTGTGTTGTTGGGGCCTTGCACGACCTTGTAAGGCACACGGCGCATCTCGGCGCCAACCTTGTCGTAGGTCTCGCCCATGAAACGCTTGATGGAATAAACGGTACGCAGCGGGTTGGTGATGGCCTGACGTTTGGCAGGCTCGCCGACCTTACGCTCGCCGTTATCGGTGAATGCGACCACAGAAGGGGTGGTGCGGTGGCCTTCGCTGTTGGCGATGACGACCGGCTCGTTGCCTTCCATAACGGCCACACATGAGTTGGTTGTACCTAAATCGATACCAATGATCTTTGACATTTCTTTGTTCTCCTATTTTTATTTGTTATTTGTTTGTTGTCTTTACTTCGATTGCACATTGCAACGACCCGCTACTTGTCAATCTTTATGCCAAATGAAAAAAACTGACAAAATGGCAATAATTTGTTTTTTGTTCCGTTTTCAACCCAAATCGCATTGCCAAATCAGAGAATTTTTGTACCTTTGTACCCTTATTTTTTCAAAAAACCACCCTTTTACTATGAAAAAACTATTAGCAATCATTATCTGCCTTTTGTTTTCATCCGTTGCTTTTTCCCAAGACAACAACGGCTTTTTCAAGCGCCTTAGAAACCATTTTGTCGTCCACGACACCGTATATATATATGCTCAACCCCAAAACGGCAACGACACCTTAAACAATGCCAATGCCGACGAAGAAGAGGAAGAAGAGGAAGAAGAGGAAGAAGAGTTTTCTGAAGACATCCCCGTCCCGGTCGACACCATCGACACTGACGATCGTTACCGCAAGGTGGTGCTTTTCGACAACAGCACCTGGGTGTTTTATAACATCGACAAGCCTGAGATCCCGGATGAGTTGAATGACGACCACTGGGAAACGGATATCATCCACACCTATCGTGACATCGCTTTGAAGGACCTCCCTGAAGAGGTGGAGATCCGACTGGTCGACTCCCTCCACGGCTATTGCATCCCCCACCCTGGCCCCATCACCTCACAGTTCAAATTCAGATGGCGTCGTGCCCATAAGGGTATTGACATCGGACTGGATACCGGCGATGCCATTTATGCCGCTTTTGACGGCGTTGTGCGTGTCGCACTGCCATCCCGCATGACAGGTGGCTATGGCAACGTGTTGGTCATCCGTCACGTAAACGGCTTGGAGACCTATTACGGCCACCTCTCGAAGTACATCGTGAAAAGCGGCGACGTGGTGAAAGCGGGTGAACTCATCGGCTACGGTGGCTCCACCGGACGCTCCACTGGACCTCACCTCCACTTTGAGACCCGTTATATGGGTCAGTCGTTCGACCCTGAGCGCATCTTTGACTTCTACAATGGCAAACTCCGCGACGAGGTGTTCGTCCTGAAGAAACACTATTTCAACATCAACTCGCACTACGGGCAGACCGACCAACAGTCGCTGAACGCCTCAAGAAAAGCGCCCATTGACAAATCGAAGGCCAAGAGCAAAGCCGTTTATTACAAGGTTCGCAAAGGCGATACCTTAAGCAAGATCGCCAAAAAGCATGGCACTACCATCGCCAAAATCTGCAAATTGAATGGTATCCGACAGAACAAGACCTTACAAATCGGTCAACGACTGAGAGTGAAATAACACAAAACAAAAACAAAAAACGCGAGGTTCAACACCTCGCGTTTTTTGTTTAGGCCTGCATCCAGGCCTCGACGTCCTCCAGCTGCAAGGCTGGGATGTCGAGTTTGTTCTTCTTGCGCAAGCCGTTCAGCTTCTCACGCAAAGCGGATGGCTTCTCGGCCTTCAGCTGCTCGATGGTGTTGTAGCCATTGGTGAGCAACAGCGTCGCCCAAGTCTCAGCCATACCCAAGGCCATGAAGTCTTCCTTGGTGGCGTTCTTCACAACCTTCTCGGGACGCATCATCGGGAACAGCAGCACCTCTTGTATAGTGGTTTGGCCCGTGAGCAACATCACGAAACGGTCGATGCCGATGCCCATGCCCGAAGTCGGAGGCATACCGTATTCCAAAGCGCGCAGGAAGTCCTGGTCGATGAACATGGCCTCGTCGTCGCCACGCTCGCTGAGTTTCATCTGCTCCTCGAAGCGTGCACGCTGGTCGATGGGGTCGTTCAGCTCGGTGTAGGCATTAGCCAGTTCCTTGCCGTTCACCATCAGCTCGAAGCGCTCGGTCAGCTCGGGGTTGTTGCGGTGACGCTTGCAGAGCGGCGACATCTCCACGGGATAGTCGGTGATGAAGGTCGGCTGGATGTAGGTGCCTTCGCACTTCTCACCGAAGATTTCGTCGATCAGTTTGCCCTTGCCCATCGTTTCATCCACTTCGATGCCGAGTTGCTTGCACACGTCGCGTAGCTGGGCCTCGTCCATGCCTGTGATGTCGATGCCGGTCTTCTCCTTGATGGAGTCAATCATGGTGATGCGCTTGAAGGGGCGCTTGAAGCTGATTTCGTTATCACCCACTTTCACGGTTTCCTTGCCCAAGACATCCATCACGCAGCGGTGGATCATCTCCTCGGTGTAGTCCATCATCCAGAGGTAGTCCTTGTAGGCCACATAGATCTCAAGACCCGTGAACTCGGGGTTGTGGGTGCGGTCCATACCTTCGTTGCGGAAGTTGCGCGAGAACTCATACACGCCCTCGAAGCCGCCCACGATGAGGCGCTTCAGGTAAAGCTCGTCGGCAATACGGAGGTACATCGGGATGTCCAAGGCGTTGTGGTGCGTGATGAAAGGACGCGCCGTAGCACCGCCGGGGATGGCTTGCAGCACAGGCGTTTCCACCTCAAGGTAGCCGCTCTCGTTGAAGAAACGGCGGATGCTGTCGATGATGCGGGTGCGGGCGATAAAGATGTCCTTCACCTTGTCGTTGACCACGAGGTCGACATAACGCATACGGTAGCGCAGTTCGGGGTCATTGAATTCGTCGTACTTCACGCCGTCCTTCTCCTTGACGATGGGCAGCGGCCTCAGCGACTTGCTCAACACAGTCAGTTCCTTGACATGCACCGAGATTTCGCCCATCTGCGTGCGGAAGGCGAAGCCTTTCACGCCGATGAAGTCGCCGATATCGAGCAGACGCTTGAACACCGTGTTATATAAGGTCTTGTCCTCCTCGGGGCAGATCTCGTCGCGCTTGATATACAGCTGGATGCGGCCTTTCGAGTCCTGCAGTTCGCAGAACGAGGCGGCGCCCATGATGCGGCGGCTCATGATGCGGCCCGCGAGGGTGACCTCTTGGAATTGGTCGGGGTTGTTGTCGTCAAATTGGTTGAGGATGTCCGTGGTGAACACGCTCACGGGGAACGCGGCCTGCGGATACGGGTTGATGCCGAGCTTATAGAGTTCGGCCAACGAATTTCTTCTGATTTGTTCCTGTTCGCTTAACATGATGCGTTTGAATTTTGGGCGCAAAGGTACGAAAACGCTTTCATTTTATCGCCATTAAGATGGTTTATTGAGATAAAATGTTTATTTTTGCACTCATAAACAGATTCCATTATGAGCACAACCACGCAAATTATCACAAAAATGATTGCTGAATACTTCAAGACACAACCCATCTTGAAGGCATGGCTTTTTGGTTCGTTTGCCCGTGGCGAAGAAACGCCGGATAGCGACATTAATTTGCTTGTGGTTTATGCTGATGACAGGGTTAGTTTGCTTAAGCACGCATCGATGGTCGTAGATTTGGAAAAAATCCTGAATCGTGAAGTGGTAATTGTTGAAGACGGAACTCTTTTGCCTTTTGCCGTTGAAAGTGCAAATCGCGATAAAAAACTGATTTATGAGAGAGCGTAAAAGAGATTTCCGAAATCACAGGATTAAGCCTTGAGTAAATCTCTATGCTTTGATTGCGTTGTTATTTGCAAATGTCGTTATTAATTGTCTCAGTTATTATTAGCAACCAATAAGGAATTATTGTATTTTTGAACCCAAAGTTGAAAGATATGGAATTTCATCTCATAAAGAAAGAAGCAATTACCGATGAGGACATTATTGAAGAAATGAGGTCGGTAATGAAAAAACTTGGAAAAACTAAACTGACAATTAAAGAGTTTGATGCAAATGCTAAAATAAACAGTTCTACAGTTACGAGGCGATTTGGCAAATGGAATAATGCACTAGCATTAGCAGGTGCTGATATAAGTAACACTTTTTATTCTGACGAAGAATTATTGTCAAATATCAAAGATGCTTGGCTAAAAAAAGGGAAGCAACCATCAAGACGAGATATGGATAATAAAGAATTATCTATGATTTCATCTGGCACTTATTTACGTCATTATGGAACATGGTACAAAGCATTGGAAAGTTTCATAGCCTATGTTTCTGAAAATGATGACGATTCCCTAAATGAGATTTCAGAAAACGACAACACTTCATCCATTAAGCATAAAACAAAGCGAGACCCAAGTGACCGTCTTAAAGTACAGGTATTAATGAGAGATGGAAATCGTTGCAGGATTTGTGGCGTTGAATGTAGTGGTGGCTTACATAATATTCATTTTGACCACATTATTCCTTGGTCAAAAGGCGGAGAAACCACATTGGAAAACTTGCAAGTATTGTGTTCGGCTTGTAATGAAGCCAAAGGCAATATGTAGTTTATTTCTTTAATATGACAGAAAACCGCAAAATAATTGTAATTTTGCAATCAGTAATTAAAGTATCGTATTTGTTATGTGTACCGTAAGTATCAATATAGATGAAGCTGCAGTTCGCCGCATCGATCCTCTTTTGACCTCTCGCGAAAGCATCAGTCGGTGGCTTCAACACCAAGTGGATGAGATGATAGAGGAAATGGCGTTTCAACCCCATAGCGAGTCACCTAATGCTCACACTGCCGAGGAGATGAAAGCCATTGTTGCCGACCGTATTCGATTGATGGAATCTGGAGAGGCTACCTATATTGATGGCGAAGAAGGTTTTGCACAAGTACGGGCACGCTATGGCTTATAAATACAGATGGCTCTCTGAGGCACTTGACGACATGTCGAATGAAATCGAATATGTTGTCAAGGAGTTTGGGTTGAAGACTGCACGACAAGTTGAAAACAGCGTGCATGAACGGGTTCTTCAATTGTGCCAATTCCCTTTTTCTGGAGTGCGTTATGAAGAAGATGTATTATTTAACGGCCATGAAGTTAGGGTGTTGCACATTCGACAAATCTCATTGATTTACAGTTTTGATAACGAAGTGGTTACATTGATAGCGGTTTGGAACAATTATAGGCTTAACGAAGTAATCAGTTCAAGAAAATAAAGAATTATGCAGCTCAAAGACGTCATAGGCCAAAGCGCCGTTAAACAAAGGCTTATCCAGAGTGTGAGGGAAAACCATGTCTCTCATGCCCAGCTCTTTTTGGGTCCTGCCGGAAGCGGCAAACTGCCCTTGGCCTTGGCCTACGCCCAATATATCCTCTGCCCTAACCGTACCGAGACCGACAGTTGCGGCGTGTGTCCCACCTGCCAGAAGATGCAGAAGCTGGTGCATCCCGACTTGCATTTCGTGGTGCCGACCAACACCACCAAAAGCGTCAAGAGCAACCCGGAGTCGGACCTCTTCATGGAAGAATGGCGTGAGTTTACCCTGAAAAACGACGGCTATTTCAACGACACTGATTGGTACGCTTTCCTTGACATCGAGAACAAGCAAGGCTACATGTCAGTACGCGACGCGGCCTCGCTGCTGCGCAAACTCAACATGAAATCATACGAGGGAGAGTACAAAATCGCCATCATCTGGATGGCGGAGAAGATGCGCGTCGACACAGCCAACAAACTGCTGAAACTCCTTGAGGAACCACCTGAGAAAACCGTCTTCTTGCTCATCGCTGAAGATGCTGAGGAGCTCTTGGCCACCATCAAGTCGAGGACGACACTCGTCAAAGTGCCGGCCATCGAAACCAGCGAGGTCGAGAAAGCCCTTATGGAGCGGTTGCAATGCCAGCCTGGCCAAGCCCACGATGCGGCCATGATTTCGGAAGGCAACTGGCTCAACGCCTGTCACTCAGTGCAGGAGTCAGAGGATCGCAAGTATTTCTTCACCACTTTCCAACAATGGATGCGCCTCTGCTTCCGTGCGGCTTATTCCGAGATTATCGATTTTTCAGCCAACGTTAAAGGTATCGGTCGTGAAAAGCAAAAGGAATTGTTGGATTACGGCCTACGCATCATCCGCAATTCACTGCTATTCAACAATAATCTGGCAGAAATCGTCATGCTTCCCGAGGATGAGAAAGGGTTCAACTCGAAGTTTGCGCCTTTTGTCAATCCTGCCAATCTGGCACAAATCGCCGAACTTTTTGAGGAAGCCATCCGCCAAATAGAGCGCAACGGCAACGCCCAGATCATCTTCACCGATGTGAGTTTTAAGATGGTGGGGCTGCTGAAAAAGAAATAAGCCTTATTTAATCTCTTCAAAGAACCCCATGTCGCCTTGGATGGGATGACCGGCTTCGAAATAACGAACGTCGTGCAGCACCTTGTCGAAGACATAGTTCTGGATAAGCACGAAGTCCTTGCCGCCTTCGATGAGGGCATACATACGGTCGCGGTCCACGTCGCCAAGCTCCCCGCCCATGTCGGTCACGCCGTTCAAAACCAACTTCTTGAAGGTCTTCATGTCCTGTTTGTTGCCGTCCTTATCGGTCACCACAACATAATGGACAAAGGGTGAGCCCGTGATGGAGTCGATACGCTCCTGCTCCATCGAGTTGGTGAACAAAGCCTCAAAACGAAGGTCATTGAACGACGACATGAGGTTGATGACCTTCAACGTGTCGTAGGAAAGTTCCTGGTTATCGCTCAAACGTGTCAGCTTATACTGATGCTTCCCGATGTTGTCGATGCGGAAACTGCCTTCGGGGTCTTCGTTGAAATCAATCTCGACGGATTGTATGTCGGCCATGTTCTCATGGAAGATGGTATGGTCGCGCCAGTCGTCGGGGTTGGCGGTGAAACGCGTGGTGATAAAACCTCGGAAGCTAGGGATATAGACGATATAAGCCTTGTCGGCGCCCTCCTTCAGCATAAAGGTTCCGCTGCTGTCCATGGTGGCATCGCCCACATAGAACACCTTGGTACGCTTCTCGCGATAGAAAAGTTTGATCTTATCAAAGAGGTTGATACTTGGCACAATCTGATATACCTCCACCTTGGTGCTCTGCGAAGCCAACTGCTTGACGATATTGTCGTGACTCGCCACAGAGACGGGCATCTTAACGCGAATCTTGTATAAGGTGGTCAGCAGATTCTGCACCTGCTTGGAATGGGCCTTATAGTCTCCGTTGAGGGTCCAGCCTTGCTCCTGACGCTCCAACAGCGACTCTTGGTTCTTACGGTCGGCCAAATAAACCTTAGTGACAGAAGCCGTGTCCCAAACTTGGAAATCCGACGACTCACCCTGAATGGTGGAGAGGTAGCGGTTGTTCCAAATCAAAAGGCCGGCGATGACAACCAACAGTGCAGCAATGATGATGGTGATTCTATTGTTTTTCTTCATGACGAATTATTTTTTGCTGTATTTCTTCTTTCTGATAAAAGCCATGACGAAGCCCAAGGCGATGATCAAGGCGATGGGCACCAAGGTATTGATGACCTGCCACTTGGTGCGTTCCTGGTCGATCTTTGCAGTATCCAAGAGGCGCACTTTCAGCTCGCGTGAGCGGATGTCGATCATACCATCGCCTTCCACAAGGTAACCGATGGCGTTCTCTATGAATTCCTTGTTGGCATAGGTGTTTTGCGTGAATTGGTCGAAGCCCAGCGGCAAGGGTTTTCGCGTCTTGATGTCAATTTGGTTGCGGATGATGTCGCCGTCGCTCACCACGATCATGGCAGTGGGGACACTCTCCTCCATGAAGTTGGTCCCATTGTCCTCAGCAATTTCCTGAGGGATACGGTTGGCATAAAGCGAGGGGAAGGTGCCCTTCAAAAGATAAGCCACATTCTTGCCTTTCGAGGCGAACATGCGCTTGTCGGGGGCTTGACGAAGCATAGCCAAAGTGATGAAGACCGGCGCGCCCGAAACCTTGGTATAGCTTGAGGTCTTCAGCAAAGGAATCTGCTCGATGCCCATGGCCATAGTGGTAGCATCCATCGAACTGACAAAGTCGGACTTGATGGAATTCATGTTGCGCACCATGGGATGCTCGGAGGCGGCTTGCAGCAAGGGGAAATAATACCAGCGGAAGAACTCCAGTTGTGCTTGGCCCGCCACCTGACCCGTGCGGATAGGCAAGGAGGCACAAGTCAAATCCATAAGCAAGTCGCGGTTGAGACGCACACCATATTTGAACAGCATATCGTCGAGGTTGAGGTCCTGCTCGATGCCTATGGTCGACTCCTGGCTTTGCAGGCTATCCATGGTGGCATACACCGGCTCGACCATCCACAGCACCTTGCCGCCGTGCATGATGTACTGGTCGATGAGGAACTTGTCGCGCTCGTCGAAAGGCTGTGTCGGCTTGGCAATGATGATGGCATCATACGAGGGGAAGGCCTTCACCTCGCGTTCCTCGTCTTGGGTGCGGTGCATCAAGGCATCGATTTTGCCGTCGATCTCCAGACGGACCACATTATAATTCTGTGCCAGGGTCTGGGCAATGTCATGGACCTCCTGTTCGTTGAGTTCACCATGGCCTTCAATGAAGGCGATGTTGGGCTTTTGCAGTCGGGTCACCTTCTTCACTGCATCGATAAGGCGGAACTCGAGGTTCTGCATCGAGGCATTCAAGGCTTGCTCCGACGACTGGCCTATCTGGTTCTCCAACAAATCGATGGCAATTTCGGTGGTGTTGCGGTAACTCACAAGCGCGCCAGGCCAGATCACCATCTGCTTCGAGGAGCCGTCGCGGTTTTTGACCACCATGTCGGTAGGATTCAATCCCGCCTGATAGAGCTGTTTGTAGGTCTCATTGCGCTCGGAGGCATCGGTGCTCTCCGAGGGGTTGATAAACTCGTAGTCGATGAACTTGGAATAGGCTCTGAACTCATCGAGCATCTCTTTGGTCTCTCGGCGCAGTTTCTTGAAACCTGCCGGAAAGTCACCTTCGAGATATACCTTGAAATAGACATAGTCGTTGAGGTCGTTAAGGATTTCCTTCGTCGTGGGCGACAGCGTATATCTTTTCTCGCTCGTCAAGTCGAAGCGGGTAAAGACATAGGCACCGATGATGTTGACCAAGATCACTATAGCCACCGTCACCAGGAAGGCGACGATTTGGTTCTTCTTCAAATTCTTGCGTTTGTTCTCCATCGTCTACCTCCTTACCATTTGCGGCTCGACAGAACCAATTTCGTAGCACTGAGAAACAGTGCAATCACACTCAGGAAATACAACACATCGCGCGTGTCGATGACGCCACGGCTCAGCGAGCCATAATGCGCGTTCATGCCCAGTTGTTGGATGAACAGGTCGACGCGGCCAAACAAAGAGAGCGAGTAGATAAACTCAAAGCCAATCAGCAGGAATCCGCAGAGGAAGACCGAGATGATGAAGGCCAGAATCTGGTTGTTGGTGAGCGAGCTGCAGAACACGCCAATACTCACAAAACTCGCACTGAGAAGGAAAAGGCCAATATAGGACCCCCAGATGCCGCCGCTGTCGAGGTTGCCTTTGGGCAGGCCCAGATGATAGACCGAGAAGAAATACACAAAAGTGGGAATCAAGGCCAGCAGGACCAGGGTCACACCAGCCAAAAACTTCGCCCAGATGATCTGCCAGTCCGACAAGGGCTTGGTGACCAACATCTCAATGGTACCCGTGCGGTTCTCCTCGGCGAAGCTACGCATCGTGACCGCAGGAACAAGGAAGAGGAAAACCCAGGGCGCGAGGACAAAAAGGCCGTCCAAACTGGCATAAACGGAATCCAATACATTGAAATCGCTTTGGAACACCCAAAGAAACAGGCCTGTAATCAGCAGAAACACCACGATCACCATGATGCCCATCAGCGAACTGAGGAAGTTGCTTATTTCTTTTTTATACAATGCGTACATTTTGTACTGAATTAGAGGTGCAAAAATACAAGTTTTTTCAGTAAACCATAAGAATTATTTTTCTTATCTTTGCGTTCGATTTCGAAAACAAGAACCCAACCAAAGGAATAAAAGCAACGCATTATGTACCAAATTTTTAAAGACCAAATCGAAAAGTCAAAACTCATCATCACCGGCGTAAAGAGGAATCAGCGCCTCGGTCGTGACGTCGGTGTGGAAGAAAGCATGTTGCAGAAGATGGAGGAAGACTGCAAGCGTTTGGAATCCATTTCTGCCGAAATCGACAAGCTTCACGAGGAGCTTCGCAAGAAAAGCGACGAAGCCCATTCGGTCTTGAGCGCCTTGAAAAGCAAGACCCAAACCGTGAAAAAAGCCGTCAAATCGAGATATGACCAGACCTGGTGGACCAAGTTCGGCATTCCCGACAGAAGATAATCTCTCTTGATTTTACAACCTAAAAGGAACCGCTTCGTCAGAGGCGGTTTTTTTTGTGCGGATAATGACCTTCTCCTCCCCTTTCAAGGTGGTCGCAAACAAATAGACGGCATCGCCGTCACCGATCTTCATGGCCTTTCGTAACTCAGCCACTGTTAGCGGGAAGTTGCGAACAGCAATACTGGCTTTGTCAACGTCAGGTAACAACGACGGCTTCAACTTCTTGTTATAAGGCGCCCAGGCTTCAACTTCGAAGATACGGCCAGGAAAACCGGCAATGTGTTGTTCGGAAGTGTAAAGATTGCTGTTTTTGTGCAGCTTGTAGACATCATAGCGTTCGGTCAACAACTTGAAGCAACCCGCCTTCATCACCGCTGGATTGGGTTCGTAGAGGTATTTCATCACGCCATCGGCGAGTCGGATCGTGCAGTTGCCTTCCTCTGCCCGGGTAAAACACAACTCGGGCTGATGTGTCTGCAAGTTGACACAGACAAAACGGGGTTCGCCTTCAAAAGCCCGTTCCAAAACGACATCCAACTCCTTGCATTCGTTGGCGACGGCCACCACATGCACTTCTTTCACATGGCGTAGTTCGTCCAAGGCCTTGCTGATGTCGAGCATTGGCGATAATTTGATCATCACCCGCTCGGCTTTTTGCAGCAGCTTGTCCTGCAATGCACCCACATCGGGCGTACAGTCGGCGATGGATACGGTCTTACGTCCATGTTCGTCCCTTCGAGCCGGGTCGATGAAAAAGCAATCTTTGGGCTCGCAGGTCTGCATATACGTTTCCGCCGTTTCGTTCCACACCTCGATGTCGGCCTTCAACACGCCGAAATTATGCTTTGCCAAATTACAAAGCTCGGCCTGACGCTCCACATAGTCGGTTTGTTGGAAACGCTGTGAGAGATAATAGGTGTCGACACCCAAGCCACCTGTGAGGTCGGCCAACGTGTCTCCCTTGAGCAGACCTGCCTTATACCGCGCGCTAGCCTCCGAAGAGCATTGCTCGATGGAGAGATGAGCGGAAAAGAGCAGGTCCTCGTTCTCTGCCCATTGCGGCACTTTCTTTTGCAGAAGCTGACGGGCGGCTATCTGCCTCAAGGCCAATGAAAAATCAGTGCCGACGGGCGCCTTTTTCAAGGCGAGCGTCGGCACATCGGCGTTCAGGTTTTCCCTGATAAACTGTTTAGTAATCTCGTTCAAACTCAGATCTTCTTCAGATTCAACACCTCGAGGTCGGTGAGGAAACGCCACTCACCACGGGGGAGTTTGTACTTGTCGAGACCGGCGAACATCACGCGGTCGAGCTTGGTCACTTCGTAGCCAAGGTGTTCGAAGATGCGGCGAACGATGCGGTTGCGGCCCGAGTGGAGCTGTATGCCCACACTCTTCTTGCTGTCGTCGTCCTGATCGTAAGCGATGCTGTCGGCGGCGATGGGGCCGTCATCCAGCTCGATGCCTTCGGAGATACGCAACATGTCGTTCTTGGTCAAAGGCTTGTCGAGGATGACATGGTAAAGCTTCGGGACTTCGCTGCTCGGGTGGGTCAACTTCTTGGCCAAGTCGCCGTCGTTGGTGAACAGCAACAAACCAGTGGTCTGCTTGTCGAGACGGCCCACGGGGAAGATACGCTCAGTGCAGGCGTTCTTCACCAGTTCCATCACCGTGTCGCGCTCATACGGATCATCAGAAGTGGTGATATAGCCTTTGGGCTTGTTGAGCAAGATGTAACGGAGCTTCTCACGATTGAGGGTCTGGCCTCCGTAAACCACCTTATCGTCGGTCTTCACTTTATAGCCCATCGTGGTGATCACTTCATCGTTCACCATCACACAACCGGCCTTGATCAGGTCGTCGGCTTCGCGGCGTGAGCAGATACCACAGTCGGCCAGATATTTGTTCAAGCGGATTTCGCCAGTGGCTTTCGGGCGGTCGTACAGCGGGTCTTTCTCGCGGACATAGCCCTTGCGGCCACGACGGGGTTCCTCTTCGTCATCGAAACGGCGACGGGTACGGTCGTCAAAGCGGCGGTTGCCACCACGCGAACGGTCATCGTCGAAACGACGACGTGGTCTTTCCTCATCATCAAATCTACGGCGTGGACGCTCGTCATCGAAACGGCGACGCGGTCTTTCGTCGTCATGGAAACGACGCTCACGCGGCTTGTCGTCGTCGAAGCGGCGACGCGGGCGCTCGTCATCATCAAATCTACGGCGCGGACGGTCGTCGAAGCGGCGTTCACGCGGTTTGTCATCATCAAAACGACGGTGGGGTCTCTCTGTATCGTCAAAGCGACGGCGAGGACGCTCGTCATCGTGGAAACGACGTTCACGCGGCTTGTCGTCATCGAAACGACGGCGCGGACGGTCGTCATCATCAAATCTGCGGCGCGGGCGGTCGTCGCGACGGCCTTCGCCACGTTCTTCGTCATCGAAGCGGCGGCGGGGACGGTCACCAAACTTACGGTCGCCGAACCTGCGGTCGCCACGGTTGTCATCAAATCGGCGTTCACCTCTCGGCTTATCGCCAAAGCTTCTCTCTTCGCGTCCTTCCTCGTCACCGTCACGGTGATAGAATTTGAAGGACCTTCTCTGCTGGAATTCTTCTTCAGCAGGTTTTCTGGTGCGCGGACGCTTGCCAGATCTTTCGTTGTCAGTCATTTATAATTATGTATTAGTGATAAAAAATCCATTTCGTCACGAAATGGGCGGCAAAAGTACGAATAATTTGGGAATATAACCTTTATTCGCTCAAATTATTAATGCAAACCTTCGGAAAATCGTTTTGCAACGCATTGACTTTCTTTTCTTTCAGCTCTTCAAACTTTCGAAATGCCTCACTCTCGGGAAACACTGGCCTATGCTGCAACATCTGTTTCAATTCGGCAGCGGCTTTCATGGCAGACCTTTCCTTGGGGTCGATGGCAAAGTCAGTGAATCGTTCCCATATGTAACGGATGGCCTGCTCGGTGGGATGCACCATATCCTCCTTATAAAAGCGGTAATCGCGCAACTCGTCCAACAGAATCTCATAGGCAGGAAAATAATGTGCGTTGTCATAGGTCATGCACACCTTGTCCACAGCAAGGAGCAACGCGGCCTTGCTCAGCTGGTTCTCGTGAAGGCCATCTTTCAGATGACGCAACGGCGAAACGGTGAAGACGAACTGTTTTTCGGGATGTCGTTGAACAATCTCGGCAAGATATTGGCTTGACCGCTCCACCGACAAAAACTGCCTATCGAACTGGTTGGCGGGCAACTTGTGGCAGTTGGAAACCACCTTGCCACTCACCTTATTCTTGAACACCCACGAAGTGCCCAAACTGATAACGACCCATTTTGACGCCATAAAATGCACATGGGCCTCTGCAAGGCTCCGGTTGGTCTGTTCCAACAAAGCCGTCTCAGAGCTGCTCCAAAAGGACGTATTGTGACTGAAAGTGCAATACTGATTCTCGCCCACAACGATGACATCATCATGTTCAAAGGCTTGGCCTGTATCAAGTCGTTCCATCGACTGGGCTATACTTGCGGGGTTGTAGAGCACACCGAAGGGATTCACCATGGCATCGAAGCCCAAGCCACGGCAAAGTGCGCCCACCTCATCGGCGAAGCAAGAACCTAAGAAGAGCAAACCGTCGCCATAGGCGATGGTTTGCTCCATAGGTTGAATCTTTATTTCTGTCTGGAGAATCATTTGTGCTCAGCCAAGAATCGCTCCACCTCGATGCCCGCCATGGCACCCGTACCGGCGGCCACGATAGCCTGACGATAAATGCGGTCCTGGCAGTCGCCGCAAGCGAAGATGCCCTCCACGTTGGTGGCCGTCGACTTGGGCTTGGTGATGATATAACCTTCCTCATCCATATCGAGGATGCCTTTGAAAGGCTCGGTGTTGGGTGTATGGCCGATGGCCTCGAAGAAACCGTCCACATAGATGGTGCGTTCTTCCTTGGTGTCGCTGTGATAGAGCACTGCGCCCTTCAGCTTCTTCATGAAGCCTTGCTGCTCGCCGAAGAGTTCCTTGGTCTGGTGTTTCCATAGCACTTCGATGTTGGGCGTGTTCAGCACGCGATGTTGCATGGCCTTGGAGGCGCGCAACACGTCGCGGCGCACGATGAGATAGACCTTGTTGCAGAGCTTGGCCAGATAGGTGGCATCCTCGCAAGCCGTGTCACCACCGCCTACAACTGCCACGTCTTTTCCTTTATAGAAAAAGCCGTCGCACGTGGCACAAGCCGACACGCCGCCACCCTTGAACTCCTCTTCGGTGGGTAAGCCGAGATAACGTGCAGCCGCACCGGTAGAGACGATGATGGTGTCGGCAAGGAGCTCGCCGTCGTATTCCGTCGTCACCTTGAAGGGGCGCTGGCTGACATCGATGGCGGTGACTTCGCCTTCGCGGATCTCAGCACCAAAACGCAAGGCCTGCTGACGGATGTCTTCCATCATATCCGGGCCGTTGATGCCCTTGGGATAGCCGGGGAAATTCTCGATTTCGGTGGTCTGGGTGAGCTGTCCCCCAGGTTGCATGCCTTCATAGATGACAGTTTTCACGTCGGCGCGGCAGGTATAAATGGCTGCGGTATAGCCCGCAGGACCTGATCCAATTATCAGACATTCAATATGTTCCATTTTATTCAGTTTAGAGTTTAGGGTTTAGAGTTTAGAGTTATACCTTGCAAAGGTAACTTTTTTTTCGGAAAGTGAACATCAATTCAAAAAACATTCGTATCTTTGCAGCCGCTAAGGCAATCGGGGTGTGGTGCAGTTGGCTAGCATTCTTGCATGGGGTGCAAGCGGTCGCCCGTTCGAGTCGGGCCACTCCGACAAAAAAGCAGCAGAATTCTCTGCTGCTTTTTTTGTGCCGTCATTGCGAGGCACGAAGCAATCCAGGGCATTTGCTTTTACTCTAGATTGCTTCGTCGTTCCTCCTCGCAATGACGCAAGCAACAACAAAAAAAAGGACGCCGATTGGCGTCCTTTTTCCTTGTCATTAGCGAACCATCAATATTCCCAGAGGCTCTGTTCGAAGTCGAACATTTCGTTCTTGATACGCTCTGATTCGTAGAGGGCATCGATGTTGAAAGCATAGGAGTTGATGTAACGGTCGTACACGTTTTCTTCCTTGATGATGTAGCTATCGAAGATACGCTTCTGGAGCACTTCATCATAGGTGCGGCGCTGGGCCGAGTTGTTGCGGTTGAAGGCAAAGGCTCTAGCCAGCACATCGCGTGACTCTTCGTAAGGAACCCAGCACACCTGCGACAGGCCACCGTCATCGTCGACGACGATGGGGCCCAGGGCGATGATGCGGACGAGGAACTGCGACAATTTCTTGTCGAAGTACCAGTCTTCCTTGATACGCAAACGGGTCACATTGAGCATACGATCCTTGAAGGCGATCTCATTCGGCACTTCCTCGCCATCTTTCCAGATGACCGGCGGGTCGCCAATCTTCGTGTTTTCTTTTTCAAAATCATCGCGAGTCAAAGGAGTGACCATGTCATCGATGTTGTTCTCAACGCGATAAGGGGTAATCTCACCGCTATTGATGCCGTCGTAGATGACCGTGATAAGGTTTCTCCAGTCCTCGGTCGGATTGATCGGATAGTAGAACACTTGATTGATCTTCTGACGGAAGTCGATTTCCCTAATCACCGTCTTCTTCCACATGACGCTCGATTCGTCGATAATCGGAAGCGGCGAAGGTCTCTTTTCGTTCATGATTTGTTGCTGACCTGAGAGGATGCTGTTCTTCGGGCCTTTAACATCGGTGGTCTGGGCTTTAAGGCTCAGGCTGCCGAGAAGCACCACGAGGGTCAACAAGGAAACAAGTGTCTTTTTCATTTTATTGAAATTTTGATTGTTCATTACTTGATTTCAACACCGATAGGCGTTTCGATGGTCTTGGTCTTACCGTCGTTACCTCTCACCTGGATGGCGGTGAACACGAACATGTCACCGACATTGGCCTGGCTGATGGCATTTCTGATCTCGTCGGTAAAGCCACCGCTGTTAGCCTTGGCTTCCTTGGTGGTACCGCTCTTGGTCTTATAACGGAAGGTGTAGCCGACCACGTCATAGTGGACACCGTCGAAGTCGAAGTCCTTCATCTCAGCTTCCACACGACCGGCGGCTTGCAGAGCGCTCTTCGACACCTGACCGTTGACCACGTTACGGATGAGAGCCGTAGGCTTCGGCAGGTCTTTCACACGGAACTTCATGCTACCGAGGCTAGAACCGCCTGAAGTCACGCTGATGGTCACCTCGTCGGCAGCACCCGGAAGCAGGTTGTAGGTACCGTTGCCCGTTCTGGTCAACGAACCGCTGCTGGCAGAGGCATTGATTTCGCCACCGACACCACCACCGACGGCAATCGGGTTGTTGATACCACGATACACCACGTTCATCTTGGTGGCCGACACACTCACCGCAGGAGGAGCGACAACGAAGGAGTTCTCGAAGGTGTAGTCCTTCAACTCGCCCGTCTTGGGATCCAACATCTTGATGACACCATTGTATCTGTGGCTACCGACGCCGCAGTTGAATTCGAGGTTGATCAAACCTTGACCGTCGCTGGTGTATTCCTTCATCGGGCCGCCATCAAGGCTAACCGTAGCGGTCGTCTTGGCGTTCTGCCAAGCGGTCACCATAGCTTGGGCCTTATAGGTCTGACCAGAGAGGAGGTATCCGCTCTCAGCAAACACCTTGGCACCGATCTCATCGAAGGTAAAGTCTGAAGCGTGGATATTCGTCATCAGTTGGGTGACGGCATTCAGCTCAGCGGTTTGGGCTTCAGAGATGATCTTGTTCAGCAGGGTGACGTCAGCCACAAGGACGGTGTGGTGGAAGTTGTTGTACTCCCAGCTGTTCTGCACGGGATCGGCAGAATTCTCGTCGTAATTGTACTTGGCACCATAGTATTCGCCTTCCAAGGGAAGTCTCTTCAGCTTGTCTTCCGACACTTTGGCTTGCTCCATGACATATTCCTTAGTACCATAGATACTGTCGGTAATCAATCCGATTTCATGGATATGAGAAGGACCGACGGCTTTGACGACCTCGCCACGGAAGCGGCGAATCCTTTCAGACAGATCGTAGGCTTTGCCACCGTTGCCCGGACCTTCGGGGTTACCCATCATATAGGCCGTGGGCTGGTTGTAGTTGTCTCTCGATTTCACCTTGGAGGTGTTGATGTCATACATCTTACGACCGTTTCTCAAGGTGTCGGCATTCCTCAGAAGACCGTTATCAAGAGCCATCTGTGCAGCTTCGGCAGGGGTTTCGGCCTTGCTGCATTCGACTTTCTTCACGAGGTCCCATTTCAGGGCTTCCACATAGTCAATCAGTGAATTGGCTTCCTCGCGCAAGGCTTGTGCCTGTTCCCAGAACGGACCGGCTTTCTCGGGCTCCTTTGAGTACTGCTCCTCAAAAGCGGTGTACTTCTGGTCGATCTGTTGCGCTAGGGTGATATTCGTAGTTTGAACACCGTTGTTGACGGTGTCGAAGGCATCCAAGATGTCCTTCGAGACGTTCATGGCTAACAAGGCAGTGTAGACCAGGTACATCATACCGATCATCTTCTGTCTTGGGGTTTCTTTTGCGCCTGACATAATCTTACTCCTTTTTTATATTAAACAATCAGGTTTGAGTAGAATTATGCCTTGATGTTCATTGCTGACAACATTCCACCGTAGACATTGTTGAGGGCGGTCAAGCGGGCTGACAGTTGCGTCAGTTGGTCGTTGAGGACGCCAGCATTCTTCGATGAAGCGTTGAGGTTATCCATATACTTGTTCATTGTCTCAGTCAAGGCCTTGCTGGCAGCCGAAGTCTGTTCGGCACCCTGCAGCTGAAGCTCATAGATGGAGTTGAGCGACTGCATGCTGCTGGCCACCTTCTTGATGGTGTTGGCATCGAGAGCGCTGAAGTCGAGCTTGCCCAAGGAGTCAGAAAGCTTCTGGTTGGTTTGGACATAGGCGTTCGAGAAGTCGGAGATAGACTTCGTGGCGCGGTCCATAGCATTGGCATAATTGGTAGTGGCAGCCATGGCGTTCGAGATGTCGGCCATTTGACCAGCGTTTTGGGCCAACTTGTCGAGACCCTTACCAATCTTATTGAAAGTTTCCTCACTGACATTCATCTTTTCGAACATCTTGCTGAGCATAGCCTCTTCCATATCGGTGGCAGCAGCGGGGCGACCGGCACCTGAAGTGGCAAACTGGGTCTTCTGCACACCGTCCCAGTCCTCATCCAATTCAACAAAGACGTTGTCCCAAGCATAGTCAAGGTGTTGGGGCTCAAAAGCGGACAAGAAGAAAATCAAAGCTTCGACACCCAGACCGAGAGCCAGCATCAAGTCAGCACCTTGGATGTGGGTCAACTTAAAGTAAGCACCAACCATAACGATAGCGGCACCAATGCCATAAACGGCACCCATGAATGATTTATACTTCTTCGATTGAGTGAAGGCTTGGAATTTTTTGAATCCTGTGAGGTTTTCTTGTTTTTTTGCCATAGTTTTAATTGCAATTAAATGTTATACTTTATGTTTATTATATTCTTATCTGTAAACTCTCGACATTCTCGGGTTGTCGCCCTTGTTACGACCCAGGTAAGGCTGGATGCAGCGGAAGCCGGTGAAGCAGTTGGCTGAATCCTGATACTGGTAGTCGCGGGTGGTGACTTGCAGATAGTAAGCCACGTCCTTCCATGAACCGCCACGGATGACCTTACGCTTCATGACAGCCGGATCGTCGGCCTTGGCGTTGTAGGTGTAGTTGGGGTTCATGTCCCAAGTGAAGTTGTACGAATTGGGGTCATAGGCGCTGTTGGTCCATTCCGACACATTGCCAGCCATATCGTAGAGGCCCCAACCATTGGGAGGATAGCAGCCCACCACGAGGGTACGCAGACCGCCGTCGGCGAGGTAGTTACCTCTTCTGGGCTTGAAGTTGGCCATGAAGCAACCCTTGGCGTTGCTGGCGTTAGGACCGCCCCACGGATAGGGGTTCAACATCTTGCCGCCACGGGCAGCCCATTCCCATTCAGCCTCGGTAGGCAGACGGAACTCCGACATGTCAACATCCTTCTTGGTACGAAGGTAAGCGTTGAGCAACTCGGTGCGCCACACGCAGAAAGCACGGGCTTGTTGCCATGTGACACCCACCACCGGGTAGTTGTCATAAGCCGGATGCCAGAAATACTTCTCGGTCATCGGGTCGTTGAATGAATAGGCATAGTCGTGAATCCAGCAAAGCGTATCGGGATAGACATTGATGACCTCGGCACGTGCATAGACCGAACGGTCGCTATAGCCCTGTCTACGGTTCGACCAGGCGCCCTTGCGGTCGACGTTGATACCAGCATCGGCTTCACCCAGCGAATAGTCATTCTCGACGAGCTTGTCGTCAGCAAAATCCTTTCTGGCGGCAGCTACCATGTCAAACCAATAGTAGGAATAATACAACTTTCTGGTATCGATTTCCTTTCTGCGGAAATATCTCTCATGCTCAGGAAGATACATAGGCTCAAGCGCCTCGCGGACGTCTTGTTCCTTGCTGTTCCAATCGATCTTTTCCTTCCAGTTCAGCCTCGGCGGGTCATACACCTCACCGGTCTTGCTCTCGGTGATGGCGTATCTGTCAGGGAAGTTATCAGCAAGTATTCTTCTTGCGATGGAGTCTCTTACCCAATAAACAAATTGGCGATACTCGTTGTTGGTGATTTCGGTCTCATCCATGAAAAAAGCGGAGACTGACACCGTCTTCGGCTCATTGAGGTAGGATGCGGTAATGTCTTCACCACCAACGCCCATGGTATAATTACCTTGCGGGACAAACACCATCCCGTAGGGGTCAGGCTGATTGAAAGTCTTGTTGGACTTTCGCACGCCAACCAATTCGCCTTGATTTGAATTGCCGCAGGCTGCAAGCAGCAGCGTAACGGAAAACACGAACAATAGTTTTTTCATCTTATTGACAATGATATGATTACTATTTTATTTCTTTTATCTGAACTCATCGAGGAGCTGCCATTTTAGGCGACAATCTCCTCTTAAAAACCGCCAAAAATAGAAAATATTATGTTTGGCCTCTTTATTTTTTTCAACTTTTTTCCAATTTCGTCCATCAAATCCACTAATCAATCACTCAAATCCAACCGCGATTTTGCCTCAAAACACTACAGATATCGCACGCTTCGATAGTCCTTCGGGGTCCTATCGAGATCCAACTTGAAGCAATAACTCAATCCTATTTCGTGAGAGCCCGGCAGACTCGGACTCATCGTATTAATATCGTATGAATAAGCCACCGTGAGGTCTTTGATGGTGATGCCTGCCATAAGGGCAACCGATTCCTGGAAGCGGTAGTTGACACCCAAAGAGAACACGTTGTTATAGATGACACGCGCGCTGGCGTTGAACTGTGTCGAAGCGAGGTCGCTCATCACGCTGACCGAAGGAACGAAAGTAAGGTAAGGGATGTCCTCAAACTGGAAAGGATAGCCCGCCAAGACATAGAAGGTACGGTCGGTGGTGAAACTGGCACTGCTCTCAGCGTTGTCGTTAAGGGCTTTGCCCATGCTTTCAAGCACGTTGACGACAGAAAAGCCCAGATAGAACGACTCGGGGATCTGCCAGAAAAGACCCACGTTGAAGTCGAAGAGCATATCACTTTCTTCTCCCAAACCATTGAGGATGGGGTCAGTCTCTTGGTTGGGATGCAACTGCGAAAAGTCGACCGTGCGGTTGAGCAAGGTACCTGCCAAACCGATACCCAGTGACGAGCCACCAAGATCCAAATGATAGGAATAGCCCAAGCCCACGTTGATATTATCCTCAAAACCCAGATGGTCTTTCATGACAGAAAAAGAGAGACCGCCGTGCAACTTAGTGAAAGGCATGTCTCCTGTCAAGAGGAAAGTCTCAGGGGCAATCTCGTTGCCGTCATTATCGACAAAACCAGCCCATTGCTGACGATAAAGGCCCAAAACATTGACTCCTTCGCTCATACCAGCAAAACCTGCATTGGCGTAAGCATAGGAATTGGTATAGTTAGTGAAGATGGGCGCCTGTTGGGCTTTCGTGACGGAAACGGAAGCCAACATCATGACAAGGATAAGGGCTATATGTGTGATTTTCATCTTCAAATCGGGCAAAACTATTATGATTGAAACCGCGAATTTACGAAAATAGTATTTATCTCAGCAAATTAATTTTTATCCCTTTCAGTTAAACTTCTGTTTTTCAGTAAAATATTTTTTACCTAAACAACCTGATGATATCGTTGCCATTGGCCAGGATGACCAAACCTAAAACCAGAATAAGGCCCACCGTCTCAGCCACTTCCATAAACTTGTCGCTGGGTTTGCGGCGCGTGATGATCTCGTAGAGCAGGAAGAGGATATGTCCACCATCCAAAGCGGGGATGGGCAAGATGTTCATCACGGCGAGGGCAATGGACAGGAAGGCCGTCATGCGCCAGAAGATGCTCCAGATCCATTGGTCGGGGAAGATCTTGCCGATGGAGATGAAGCCGCCCACGCTCTCATAGGCCTTAGTCTTAGGCGTGAAGATGAGCTTGACCTGCTTCCAATAATCGCTCAACTCGCTGAAGGTCTTTTTGAAACCAGCGGGGATGGCCTGGAAGAAGCTGTATTCCTTGGTCTCCAACTCGTAATAATCGGTCAGGTAGGTCTTGCAATAGGCCCCTATCACAGCTTCCTCGGTGAGGTGCATGGGCAGGGCAAGTGTGTCGGCATCGCGCAACACGATGACATGGATATCTTGGTTCTTAAAACGTTTGATATTCTTGACAAAGTCCTGATAATAAAGGGTCTCGATGTCATTAATACCGATAATGACGTCGCCGCTCTGCAAACCACCGGCTTGGGCGACAGAGTTGGCCACCACATCGGCCACGACGAAGGGCGTGCGGTAGGTGATGAAGTTGGGGTCTTGCGAGCCCAGCAGCTTGGTGACGGCGTCCTCAGGTAGGTTGATCACCGTGTCTTTGCCGTTGCGTTCCACTTCGACGGTCTTAGCCTTATCGAGAATGATCTGCATGGGGATGTCCTGGAACTTCTCGATGTATTCGCCGTCGATGGCCAGAATCTTGTCGCCGTCGCGGAAGCCCAGCTCGTAGCCCAGACTATCAACGGAGATGCCATACTTGTTGACCTCGGCTGTAGGCAGGTACTGCTCTCCTTCCTTGGCTAACAGACCGATATAGATGGCGACAGCCAGCACCACATTCATAAACACACCCGCCACCATGATGATGAAGCGCTGCCATGCAGGCTTGGAGCGGAACTCCCATTCTTTCGGAGGCTGCTGCATCTGCGACTTGTCCATCGACTCGTCGATCATGCCTGCGATTTTGTTGTAGCCACCAAGTGGGAACCAGCCTATGCCGTATTCCGTCTCGTCGCTGCGACGCCAGTCGTCCTCGGGCAAGGTGTTGAGGTCGATGGGCTCGTAGTTCTTCTGTTTCTTTCCAGCAGCATCACGATATTCAGTGACCGTGTACTTCTCGGGGACATTCTTCGAGAAGAACTTGAAGCGCCACTTGCCGTTCACCTTCTTGCAACGGAAGAGGGAGAAACCCCAGTCGAAGAAGAGATAGAACTTCTCGACACGGGTCTTGAAAGCCTTGGCGGCAAGGAAGTGACCCAACTCGTGAATGAAAATCAAGATGGAGAGGGAAAGGAAAAACTGGAGTACCTTTATTAATATAGTCATTTTCCGTTGTTATTTGATATGTGAAAAAGTGTGCAAAGATACGGATTTTTAGTTATCTGCAGCATTGTTAAGTGTCATATAATCCACGGGGTTGACGGCGATGCCGTTGTGCCACAACTCGAAATGCAGATGCTCGACCTGTTTCGAGTCGCCCGACTCGCCTAGGATGGCGATGGCCTCCCCTGCTTTGACGTAGTCGCCTTCTTTCTTCAGCAAGGTGGCATTGTGCTTATACACAGAGAAATAGCTATCGGCATGCTGAATACCTATGCAATAGCCATGGTTGATACTCCACGAGGAAAAGACCACGGTGCCGTCGTAGGCCGCGTTGATGATTTGGTCACCCTCGGAAGCAATGTCGACGCCAAAATGCCCGTTGTCGGGATTGAATGCGTTGATGATGCTGCCGTTGAGCGGGACGAAGAAGTTCTTCACCAATGAACTCGGTTTGGTGGGTGGCAGATAGTCGGAGCCAAAGAGATTGTATTGGCTTTGCGCTTCGTATTCGGCGCGCAGTATACTGTCTTGCTTCGATTTCTTCAGCGTGATGGTATCGGTGACGCCCTTCGGCAAGGGCTCATAGATACTGAGCGAAGCCAAGGCGCTGTCGGCAGCGAAGTCATAGCCTTCGACGATTTTCCTAAGGTTATCGAAATAGATATCCTTTTTATGCATCTCCTTCTCAAGCGAGTCGGCACGGAGATTGAGTTCGTACACCTCGCGGTTGAGGTTGGTGTCGGTGTAGCCAGGGATGTATTCGCGCAAGGGCGTGAAGGCGATGATAAAAGTGGTGATGATGATAAGCAGGAGGGCTATGCCGATGATCACAAGGATCAGATTGAGGAGGTTCAGCTTGAAATTAAGCATTGGACGTCCCGTGTCGTCGCGCGACATGAGAAAGTCGTATGTCTGGTTCAGCTTCTTGTAGGAAACATTGCGGAGACTGATCTTTCTAGGCTTCTTATCTTGTGGTGTTTCTGACATTTTGCGATGTGATAGGTCATTAATAACCTGCAAAAATAGGAAAAAATTGCAACATACACGCAAAAAGGCCGACCGCTTTCGCAGTCAGCCTTTTGCTCGTTTTGAAAAGAAATCCCTATTCTTTCACCACTAACCGCTCCGTATAGCTTTTTCCTTCCGCATCCGTAATGCGCAGCAGATAAACGCCTTCCGACAGGCCTTCCACACTGATTTCATTTGAGTTCCGCACAGTCTTCACCATCTGCCCCAAAGCATTATAAACCCAAACCTCATCAGCCTCAACCTCCTCAATGCGAACAACCCCATTGGCAGGATTGGGATATACAGTAACATTAGTTCCGCCACCATTTTCATCCACACCATCCGTTTGTTCACAATACACGATATTGTATGATTTGGAAGTTTCACCGTCACTGTAAACCGCCAACACATGGTATTTCAGCCGTCCGTTGCCTGAATATAGGTCTGTGAATTCCGTTTCGGTAATCAAATCCCCACTAATCAAAGTCTCGCCTCGATAAACCCGATAGCCGACCAGTGCCTCTTCCGGCCTGAGTTCCGGCTCGGTCCATCGGAGCGTGACGCTGTTTTCGTCGAAGCCCGCAACTTCACAATCCATCACCGGAGAGTGTTGGCTGTGCCAATCCGGCCTGAAATGATGGAAATAGGTGGTCACCAAGGTCTCGCCATAATCGCGGTAATAGTCAATCCAAATCTTTCCGCTGTTGGCATAATTAAATGAATTCTCTCTTTTTATGGAATAAAAGACGCCAGGCTCTCGGTCAACCATAAACTCCCAACTGTCCATAACATACACATCACCAATGATCAATGAATCAACGGTCATCACCATTTGTTGGTGTTGTCCGTAATCGGAGCTGAAGAACAACTTGTACGACATAATATAATTATTGGGGTCGTCGTACGATGGATAATAGGTGTAAAGTTCGCCCTCTTTCGCGCCAGCCCTCATGTTCAGAAAGCCTTGTTCTGCGTAATAGACCGTGTCGACGGTCTGGTTGAAATCCATCGAGTGAGTGAGGAACCACGATGACAATTCATCAGAATAATCTTCTCTGAAAAATTCACCGACACTCCATCCTGCTACAATGCTCATATAAAAGGCAGGGATATCCAAGGTTTCAAAATGGCTCCCGTAATCATAACTAATTCTCAGCTCCTCAGGATTGATATTTGTCTTGAGAAGTACGCCAGGTGCATTTTTGAAAGTCCAATACTCATCTGAGTAAGATGACAGGTCGTCGATGGCTTCCCAAGTGTGGCCGTAGTCCATGCTTCTGTACAGTTTGTTCGTCTGACCGGCTCCATCATCTTTGTTATAAAGCACTCCAGGTGTGGCATCTGTGATAAAGTCGTTGCCAATGCCCATCGCTTCCGGGTCATCAATGAGGTAGGAATAAGGCAGTTCGACCTTCTTGCCGTGTTCGGTGTAATGGGCCACGCTCCTTATGCCAGAGCCGCCACTGTTGTCTTCCCAACCCACGAAGGAATAGAACTCACCAGCCACTTGGGCCTGCACTATTGCCCCAAGCATCATAAGGGCAACCAATGCAATAAGTCTAATGTTTTTCATCGTTTCGTGATTTTGTTCGTGTAAACTTTACCTTCCGCATCCATAATGCGCACCAGATAAACCCCTTCCACCAAATCCGCTACATCGATCTCATTCGTCCCCCGCACGGTCTTCACCAACTGCCCAAGGGCATTGTAGAGCTGCACCTCATCAACCAAAGCATCTTCGGGCAACACAATCCGTACAGTATTGTTAGTTGGGTTAGGATAAACCTGCGAGGTCCTTTCTTGCGGCTGCTGCCATTCCGGCACTTGATAAGTCGTGTAATCCACTGTGTCCGTGACATGAAGAACCCAATAGTTATTATGGGAGTGCAACAAATAAGTAGTGTCGTTTGTGCAGTTGTAATCGCCGCAAGGCATTTCTATCTCACCATTTGAACAGCCAGATTCTGCGAGCATTGTGTATTCTCTGTCATTGTGCTTGATAACATCTGCAAGATATTCATGAGCCTCCGTTTGTGTGCCTATGGCTCTTTCCCAAAGCAGGTTGCCGTTGCTGTCAGTGCGGAAAACCCACAACTTGTTTCCAATTTCAAGATTCCAAGCAGGCTTCAAATTGTTGGCGCTTTGCGAATCACCGTCTAATGACATGGTGGTTCCAAAAACAGTAAAGCCTCCATCCTCATTCAAGAAGACTTTGACAATCTGTTCGTCTTTCGTGCCGCCATAGCACTTGCTCCAAAGTACATTGCCATCCAAATCTGTGCGCAGCAGCCAAATATCAGAAGTCAAAGGCATGTGAGGTTGTCCATACCAATGCCCAGAATGATACCCTGCACCTTGAAGGTCGCCATCCGATGAAGAAGAATGCCCTCCCAACAAATAACCGTCGGGTAGTTCTATCACATTCGATAATAAATCATTCTTGTTCCCTCCATAGCAACGGTTCCATTCTACTTCGCCATCGGCACTCATCTTGACTAATATCCCATCAGCATATCCGCCAGAATGAACACAGCTTTCTATGCTACCGCTTACAAATTGGTCATACGAATCGCAAACAAGATATATGCCGCCATCTTCAGCGATAAAAACATTACCCTCGCCTTCGCTTCCATCGGTTCCAATAGTCGTTTCCCACTCCAAATTACCGTTTTTGTCCAATTTTACGACCCAAATATCCAAACCGCCATAATACTGACTAACATCGCCACATGCCCATTCTCCATGCATTGCAGTGCAAATAACACCGCCGTCATCAGTGGCAACCCCTCTCATTGAATAAGGGAAAAAGTGGTCTTCACAGCCTAAAAGGCGTTCCCAAATGACATTCAGTTCGCCATCTCCCCTCATCACCGCTAATCCTGCATTTCCTGTTGAGGGGAAGCCTTTTCTCCCAAAATAGTAGAATTCATTATCATTGTCCTTTGCATTAAAGATGCCATGATATCGACAATCTTGGTTGCATTCTTGGTGAACGATATTCAGATTTTCGTCAATCCTAATTGTCCATGTCCCATTAATGCCTTGCGTACCGCATGAAATCATGCCATTCCCCAAATCAGACCATCCCTCAATAATGAAACCATCGTTTGTTGAGGCAAATCCAGCTGGTTCATCAAACTCTAATCCTCCATAACATTGCTGCCAATCGATGCGAAGTTGGGCTTGCAAATTACCGCCTGCCATCAGCAGGAGTGCAAGCAAGGTGTATAATTTTGTTGCTTTCAATTCAAAGTGTTTTTCTATGTTATACGCGCAAAATTATTCAAAAAATCACCAAAAAAGCTATCTGTCAAGCCCTAAATCGGTTTTGTCCCTATTATTTTCGGTTTTGAAATTTTCAATGTATTGAAATTCAAATGTTTATGAAAAATCGGTTTTTTGGCTTGTCCCTATTTTTTTTGTTTCAAGAGAAAGTGACGAAACAATATACCGTCTGCAGCGGCCATAGATCCCAAGCCAGCGCACTGCCAGCGCAGGGAAGAACTGTGTTAATACGCAAGCATTTTTTGTACTTTTTTTTC
>R22__coassemble_467_pt1 | contig 26337 bp, 24 predicted proteins | sample R22__metabat2_high_PE_030 | metagenome-assembled genome bin R22
GCCGCTATACTTTGAATTTGTTCGCAAGGGCGAAAGGTGAAAGCCGTGAAGGAATTCATTTCTTGAAAACACTTGTAGGGGCGGTGTATGCCGCCCCTACAAATATAAAATAGATGCCATGTAAAAGTGGTACGGATTCCAAAAATGTTGGTTACAACCAACACTTTTCAAATAAAAATGTTGCTTTTGGCCAACACTTTTTCGTAAAAACTGTTGGTTATAGGCAACACTTTTTTCAAAAAAGTATCAGTTTGGCATCTAATATTGATGCGAATTCAAAACAAATGGTCAATATATTCAAGAAAAGTGGTATTTTTGCAGCGTTTCTTGAATATAATAAGAATGACGTATCTGCAATTTCGGGAGCAATGGCACAAGGTGGGTTGCTTTAATGTGTATCAGGTGCGGTCTGTCGCCCCGCATTTCGACCGTGGCAACCTGACGCGCTGGGTGAAGAAGGGTTATCTTGTACGCCTGCGTCAAGATTGGTATGCCTTTGCGGACTTGTTGGGCGAGGCTGAGTTTTCGCGTTTTGTCGCCCAAAAGATATACGCGCCTTCCTATATTAGCTTGCACACGGCTTTGGCCTACTTTGGCATCATTCCCGAGGCGGTGAGCCAGATCACTTGCGTAACATCAAACAGGACAGCGCATTACGAAAACGCTTACGGAGAATATACATACCACACCGTCAAGTCAAGTATGTTCTTTGGTTACAAGCCTATGGTATCGCCGCAGGGTTATAGCTATCTTTTGGCATTGCCCGAAAAGGCCTTGCTCGACTTGCTGTATCTTTATCCCCAATATGATACCGAGGCCGCTCTGCTCGACCTTCGTTTGGACGATTGGTGGATGCAGGACGAGTTGGATGTCAATAGATTGCGTGAGTTTTCGGGAAAAGCCGAAAATGTTGCGCTTCAAAAAAGAACTGAGTTACTGCTTAAAACATATCGTAATGATTGAACTTTCCACCTTATTAGGATTCTACCCGCCACAAATCGCGAACAATGCCGCGTTCCACAAGCATATTTTGAAGGAATACGTCGAGTTGCTTTCGCTTGAGCATCTTTCACGCTCTCCATTCGTGCCGCAATTGGCTTTCATCGGTGGCACAAACTTGCGGTTGGTGCACGGCATCGACCGCTTTTCTGAAGACCTTGATTTCGACTGTAAGGATTTCAGTGAAGACCAATTTGTGGAAATGACAAACGGACTGATTGACTATTTGAGAATGAATGGCTTGCAGGTCGAACCTCGCGACAAACCGAATGAAAAACTGACCGCTTTCCGTCGCAACATCTATTTTCCGGGATTGTTGTTCGAGTTGGGTTTGAGCGGCCACCGCGACGAGCGTTTCTTGATGAAGGTTGAGGCACAAGACCAGGGCGTGGGTTATCAGTCGGAGATGGCGATGGTGAACCGTTGCGGATTCTTTTTTGCGATGCCCGTGCCGAGCCAAAGCGTGATGCTCTCAATGAAACTCTCTGCTCTGCTGACACGTGCCAAAGGCCGCGACTTCTACGACACCATATTCCTTTGGCAGCGCACGGAGCCTGACTATGGTTTTCTCAGGTCACGCAGTGGCATTGGAGGTAGGGAAGAATTACGTCAGGCGTTGGATGAACTTCTTTCGCGCATCGACCTCAACCAGAAGCGCCGCGACTTTGAGCATTTGCTTTTCAACGGCTTACGGAGCGAACAAATCCTGCATTTCGATGAATTTGTGAAAGAGAAATTGAAATAGTGTTTTGGGGAAGGTTGTAATAAATCCTTTCGATGGTTGTCTAACATGATGAACGTTGCAACGAAAAACGCATTATGAACAACGACAAGGAACATCAGTTTGGACTTTTGGTGCGGCAGCACAAGCGGACCATCTACACGGTGTGCTACATGTTCTCACGCAACAAGGCCGAAATCGACGACCTGTTCCAGGAAATCCTCATCAGGCTTTGGAACGGCTTCGACAATTACGAGGGACGTAGCACTGCGCAGACTTGGATCTATCGCGTCGCGCTCAACACGGCCATCAATCAGGACAAGAAGGAACGCCGGCGCATCGAGACCGTGCCGCTGACGGTGGACATCGACCCTTACGAGGCCGATGACCCCAAGACGCAACAAATCCGCGAACTCTACGACCGCATCTCGCGCCTCGACCTCATCGACCGAAGCCTCATCCTGCTTTGGCTAGAAGGCATCACTTACGATGAAATTGGTGCCATCATCGGTATCACGCCGAACAATGTGGGGGTGAGGCTGGCACGCATCAAGGACAAACTGGTGAAAATGTCGAAAATCGAATGAAAGGGAATCATCATGGAAAACAACGAAAACAATAATCTCTCCGAACTGGACCAACTGAAGGCCCAATACGAAACGCTGAAACAGCAGTTCGACCAACAGGAAATCGTTAACGATAGGCTGCTGAAATCTTCCATCAAGCGCAACGTGGATTTCTTTATGCGCTATCGTTGGAGACAATACATACTCTATCCAATTGCGCTCCTCGGCGCTCTGCTGATCACCAAATGGGAATTTGGCAACAACCTCTCGTTGAGGCTGTTTTGTATTGCTTACTTCGTATTGAGTTTTGCCGTCGAGATATGGATGTTGAGAAAACTGCATGTCAAAACCTTGGAGAACAACGACTTGCTGACCCTCTCCAATCAAGCCCGAAGCTTCAAGTTGTTCTACACGTTATTAACGATCCTAAGCGGTGTTCCCATGTTAATCCTGACTGTGGGCTTGTTTGCTCATGCCGGATATGATCACTTTCCGGGTTTCGCCAGATTCCTCATTGTGCTTTGTGTTATGCTGGTGTTTTTTGTGGGAGTTGGAGTGATGGCGATTCGTACTGTAACAAGGCCTTGTGACGAAATTATCCGCCAAATCGAGGCTTCTGAGACTGCGGCGAATAAGACAACAGGTTTCGACAAGAGGCAAAAGTGGTTCTGCGTTGTTATGTTTGTCGCGTTCCTCTGCCTTGATGTTTGGGCTTATATGATTGTGGCTTCGCACCTGAAACTGCCTCCAACTTGGCATAACAAGAAATATGTGCGACCAGCGGATGACTTTACATCGGGAGGCACGTTGGAATTTTGGGAAGTTTATGCTGATACGCTTGTGGCTGAGGAGGATGTCCCAGTTGTGATGGAAAATTGGCAACGCAGTGATTCTCTTGTTGTTATGAGAATCGATTGCCGACCCGATCCAATAGAGATGAGCCATGGTACCTCTCGACTTTATGCGTTGAAAAAGACTACGCCAGAAGGCCCGGCCATCAGTTCGGCAGTTATGCACGGCAAACCCTTGGTGGCATATGTGGCATGTGCCCATCCACGTAGAAATCCCAACGAAGAACCCGTGCAGTTGTTCGTGTTTTTGACTTCTGAGGCACGCCAACTTTGGTATCGATTTACCACTGAAATTGCGGGGCATAGAACAGCGATTGTCATGGATGGTGTCGTGATTCAGGATTGGCAGGTGATGTGCGGGATTGATAATGGCAAGTTCATGATTACGAGGGAATGGTCGTCGAAGGAGGAACTGGAGGCGTTTTGTGAACAATTGATAAAGCAGTAAATATAAAAAATCATGCATATCGTCGAATTCTACAAATCATCAACTATGAAAAAAGTTATTATTATTGTTTTGGCACTTGTCGTTGGCTTCGCCTTCGAATCTCATGCACAAATTCTGTATCGCATTTCTGGCAATGGCCTTGAAGCACCTAGCTATATTGTCGGCACTTACCATTTGGCACCTGCTTCGTTCGCTGATAGCATTCCAGGTATGCGTCAGGCCATAGAAGAAACTACTCAAGTATGTGGTGAATTGGATATGATGGATGTTTTCAAACCTGAGAATGCCGCACGCATGTTGCAGTCGCAGATGTTGCCGGAAGGGGTCACACTGTCCTCGCTACTCACTTCCGAACAGCGTATGCGTCTGAATGCTTTGTTGCTTGAGGTATTGGGAACGAATCTGGATGATGAGGCTTATGCCGCTCAAGTGGAGAAGATGAAGCCTGTGGCCCTCTCCACCACGCTTTCCCTAGCATCCTACATGAAGAAGACGCAGTCATTCAATCCCATGGAACTGCTTGACAGCTATTTTCAGATGCTTGCCTTGCAAAACGGCAAAAGCGTCAAAGGATTCGAAACTGTCGATTTCCAAATGGGTGTACTTTATGGTGCAGAACTACCAAAGCAGGTGGATGACCTTATGTGTATGGTGGACCACTTTGAGGAGAGCACAAAACTGGTCGATCGCATCACGGATGCCTATTTCTCGCAAGATCTTCAACAGTTAGAAGCGGTATTAGAGGAAGAATATAATGGTGAATGTGGTGGTTCCCCAGAGGATGAGGCTGCCTTGATTGATAACCGTAACCGCAACTGGATCAAAATAATGCCTGAAATTATGGCAGAGCAACCAACACTCTTTGCCGTCGGTGCCGGACACCTCTGTGGGGAGCAAGGTGTACTGAAACTTCTCGAAGGATTAGGCTTTATTGTCGAAGGTGTAAAATAGCGGAAAAGAAATAAATCGAAAAAAATTCTCTTTTTTCTTGACAGTATCAAAAAAAGCCGTACTTTTGCAGTGTCTTAATAAACTAATACACTAATGCTATGGTATATAACGTGTGGATTGTCAGGAAGAGACGGGAGAGGGCTTTATTTTTGCCAAGATGTAACAAAAACAAGTTTTATCCGTATTATTTGTACTACTCTTATCTTATCTGCCAGGCGCACCTAATTAATATATAACAGCGATGATACGATTGGAAAAAATAAACAAGACATACTTTGGCGCTCAGCCCCTTCATGTGCTGAAAGGCATCGACTTGGAGGTCGGCGAGGGCGAAATGGTTAGTGTCATGGGCGCTTCGGGATCGGGCAAATCGACCTTGCTCAACATTTTGGGCATTCTCGACAACTATGACTCAGGCGACTATCACCTTGACGGAAAGCTGGTGAAGGACCTCAACGAGAACGAGGCCGCCGAACTGCGCAACCGCACCATCGGTTTCATTTTCCAGTCGTTCAACCTTATCCCCTTCAAGACTGCGATGGAAAATGTGGCTTTGCCTTTGTATTACCAAAACGTGAACCGCAAGAAACGTAACCAATTGGCAATGGACTACTTGGAAAGATTCGGCCTGAAGGAATGGGCCGACCACTATCCCAACGAACTTTCAGGCGGACAGAAGCAACGCGTCTCGATGGCACGCGCCTTGGTTACCCAGCCCAAGATCATCCTCGCCGACGAACCTACGGGTGCCTTGGACAGCAAGACCTCCGCCGAGGTGATGCAAATCCTGCGCGAGGTGAACCAAGGCGGCATCACCATGGTTATCGTCACCCACGAACGAGGCATCGCCCTCCGTACCAACAAGATCATTCACCTGAAAGACGGTGTCATTGAGAACATCGAAACCAATAATCCCGACCTGATTGATTTTAACCAAGAGATTAAGTGATGGACTTCTGGCGAGAGATATTCATGGCCTTGGGCCGCAACAAGTTGAGGACGACCCTCACGGGATTTGCCATCTCGTGGGGCATCTTTATCCTCATCGTGTTGCTTGCTGCCGGCAACGGCATCATCAACGGCATCAGTGCAGAGTTCAACGGCCAATCCAAAAACACTTATATGATTTATGGTGGCGAGACCTCAAAGCCTTACAAGGGGCATGGTACCAATCGCTCCATCTGGTTCAATGACAAGGATATACGGTTTTTAGAAACTGGATTCAGAAATGTGGAACAAGTTTCGCCTCGTATCTATTTAAACGGCTTTGCCACCTTCAACGATCAGTCGGGCAGCATTTTCTTACAAGGAGTAAAACCTGTTTTCAAGGAAATCAACACAGTAAAGATGTTGGAAGGACGCTTTGTCGACGAACTGGACGAGAAAAACAGCGAAAAGTATATCGTCATCGACAAGTCGTTGCGAGATAAACTCTTTGATGAAGAAGTCTCTCCTCTTGGCCAATTTGTCATCGTCGATGGTATAGCCTTCAAAATCGTCGGCGTTTGGGAGGGATATGGTGGCTCCGATGGCGGCAGCGGTTACGTCCCCTTTTCCACCTTGAAGAAAATCACCAATCAGCGTCATTACTATATGCTGCATTTCACCACGAAAGGTTTGGAAACCAAGGAGGACAACGAGGCGTACACCGACTATCTGAGAACCCAACTGGCACACCTGCATGAGTTCGATCCCGACGACCAAGCTGCCGTTTACATTCGTAGCTCACAGGAGGAATACCGTCAAACCATGAAGATTCTCCACACGTTGGAACTTTTCATCTGGATCATCGGATTCGCCATGCTCATTTCGGGAATCGTGGGCGTGAGCAACATCATGCGCATCACCGTGAAGGAACGGACCAACGAAATCGGCATCCGCAAGGCACTCGGAGCCAAGTCGCGATCGATACTGGCCTCCATCGTCACCGAGTCGATGATCATCACCACCATTTTCGGCTACATCGGGATGTGGTTCGGCATGGTGGCTGCTGAAGTCGGGGGCACCATCTTGAGCAAGGCTCAGGAGGGCAAATCCATCTCATTGAACATCGTTCCGGCCATCGACATCCGCATTGTACTGATGGCTACTGCCTTGCTCATCGTGTGTGGCGTGCTGGCAGGCTTCTTCCCAGCCCGCAATGCCGTGAGAATCAAACCTATTGAAGCCATGAATTACCGATAAAAACCACGCATCATGTTCGACTTCGACGGCATACACGAGATTTGGCAGACCATCACGCGCAACAAGACCCGCAGCTTGTTGACCGCTTTCGGTGTGTTCTGGGGCATCTTCCTTCTTGTCATCCTCACCTCAACGGGAAACGGCTTCGAGAACGGGCTGATGCGGCAGGTGGAAGGTGTGACGCCGAACACTGGATTCTTTTTCACTGATGCAACCAGCGAACCTTACAAAGGCTACCAGAAAGGCAGGCGTTGGTCGATGCAATTGGCTGATTTGGAGGCCGTCAGGGAGGCTTTTCCTTGCATCAAGGCCATCTCGCCCGAGGCCAGCGTGTGGTCGAGTGAGGACAAGAATGTGATTTACGGCAGTCGCGGGGGAAGTTTCACCGTCAAGGGTGTGATGCCTGAATATAACGAGATTGAAAAGTCGAAGATTTTGAGGGGACGCTTCATCAACGATACCGACATCGCAGCTCGCCGCAAGGTGTGCCTCATAGGAAAGAAAGTGTATGAGACTTTGTTTGAGAAAGGCGAAAACCCTCTTGGTAAAATGCTGAAAGTTAACGGTATCTATTTTCAAGTGGTGGGCGTGGTGCGCTCCTACACTGATAATGTCAACATCAACGGCAGCATCGACGAGTCGGTCATCCTTCCTTTCGATACCATGCGGCATGTGTATGGCATCGGCGACAAGATTAATTTCTTTGCCTTCGTAGCCGACGACGACACGCCCGTCCCAAGCATAGAAGAAGACATCAAGCAGCTCATCAAGCAGCGGCACGACATAGCGCCTACTGACAAAGAAGCCATCGAGTCGTTCAACCTCACAGAGATTTTCAAGGCTTTCAAAGGCTTGTTCTTCGGCATTCACATCCTCATTTGGATTGTGGGCTTGGGCACTCTGATGTCGGGCATTATAGGCGTGAGCAACATCATGTTGGTGACGGTAAAGGAACGCACCCGCGAGATTGGTGTGCGACGCGCCCTTGGCGCCAAGCCCAAGAACATCATCGGACAAGTGTTATCGGAGAGTCTATTATTGACCACATTGGCGGGTTTGGTGGGATTGTGCCTTGGTGTGAGCATCATGGCAGTGGTGGCCATGGTAATGGCCAACAACCCTTCGGACAACACCATGTTCCAAGACCCCAACCTCGGTTTCGGTGCAGCCGTGGCTGCCACCGTCATCGTCATTATATCTGGCCTCCTCGCCGGCGTGTTGCCTGCTTGGAGAGCCATCCAAATTAAAGCAATTGATGCCATTAGGGAAGAATAACAACAAATAATATCCACTATGAAAAAATTCTTTAAAATCTTGTTTTTCATCTTGTTAGGAGTTGGCGTTGTCTGGACTTTCGTCTATCTGTACAAGAAATCGAGACCACAGGAAACTGAATACGAAATCGAGGTGGCCAAAATCGACACCATTCAGAAAACCACTGTTGTCACTGGACAAATCGACCCGCGCGATGAGGTGGCCATGAAGCCACAAGTGTCAGGTATCATCTCCGAAATCCTAAAAGAACCTGGTCAGCAGGTACAGCAGGGTGAAGTCATCGCCGTGGTGAAGGTCATCCCCGACGTGAGCAATCTCGCCGCTGCCGAGTCGCAAGTGCGAGTGGCCAAGATGAACCTAGACAACGTGGAAAAGACCTTCCTGCGTCAGGAAAACCTGAAAGCCAAAGGCTTGATTTCCATCGAGGAATTCGAAAAGTCGCAACTTGACTACCAGCAGGCCAAGGAGAGTTACAGCAACGCTCAAGACCAGCTGAACATCATCAAAGAGGGCATCTCGAAAAGCGCGACGGGATACAGCAACACGAAAATCAAGGCTACGATTTCAGGCATGATTCTCGACATCCCCGTTAAGGTGGGCAACTCGGTCATCAACTCCAACACCTTCAACGATGGCACTACCATCGCAACCATCGCCAATATGAAGGACATGGTGTTCAAGGGTAAACTCGACGAGACTGAGGTGGGCAAAATCCACGAAGGAATGCCCATGACCCTCACCATTGGAGCCATGAACGACCGCAAGTTTGACGCCATGCTCGAATACATCGCGCCCAAAGGCACACAGGAAAGCGGTGCCGTCTTCTTCGAGATGAGAGCCCGTACCATCTTGCCAGATGATGCGTTTGTCCGTGCCGGTTATTCCGCCAACGCCGAAATCATCCTCGACAGGGAAGAAGGCGCCGTGACTGTGCCCGAAAGCTGCATCAGCTACGAGGACGGCGAAACCTACGTGTATCGCTGCACCAAGGAAGACGTTCCGCAACAATTTGAGAAGCAAGCTGTTAAAGTCGGCCTTTCCGATGGCGTGAATATTGTCGTCAAGGAAGGACTGCAGGTGGGCGACAAAATCCGTGGAAACGAAAAAACCGAAGAAAAATGAAACGCACATTTTTAATGACGCTCTTGATAGCGACCATGCTCAGTGTCCAAGCCCAAAAGGTGTGGACGCTTGACGAGTGCATCAACTATGCCCTTGAGCACAACCTCGACCTGAAAAAGACCCAATTGGCACGGCAGCAGGCTGAATACCAATTTAAAGCCAGTAAAAACGCTTGGCTTCCCACTTTGAGTGCCAATGCAGGCGAATATTTTGGCTTTGGTCAATCGCCTTCATATACAGGTGTTTACGTGTCTGATAATTCCTCTTCGGCTTCGTTTGGTGCCAATCTTTCATTGCCGCTGTTTCAAGGTTTGGGTCTCTATAATACCGCCAAAGCCGATGCCTTGAATCTGCAAGCCAGCGAGATGGACCAGGAAGCGGCCCAACTCAACCTCAAACTCAACGTGATGGCGATTTACATGCAAGTGCTTTACGGCAAGGAACAGGTGGAAATCGCACGCAGACAAAAGGAACTCTCCGCTGAGCAGTTGCAAAAGACCCAACAACTTTTTGAAAGCGGTCGCCTGGCCGAGGCCGATGTCTACGAAAGCCAGGCTCAGCTCGCCTTAGACCAAGCCACACTCACTCAGGCAGAGACCGATTTGGCATTGAGTCTGCTCACTTTGACGCAAGTTCTTGAAATTGAAGACAGCGAGGGCTTTGAAATCAGCGAGCCGGAAGCATTCTTCGCCAATCAGGAATTGCTTTCTTACACACCGCAATCCACCATTGCATACGCTTTGCAGAACCAACCCGCTATGGAAGCCGCCCGCCTGCGTTTGCAAAAGAGTCATTACGACCTGAAAGCCAGTAAGTCGGCATGGCTTCCCACGTTGGGTTTCTACGCGGGCTATTCCAACGGACTTTACCGTTATTTCTCCGAAAACTATCCCAACACGCCCGTCAACGAGCAGCTGAAACGCAACAGCAGGACGCAACTTGGCGTTTCGCTCAACATCCCGATCTTCAACGGAATGAAGACGAAATATCGCGTGAAGATGACAGAACTTTCCATCGCAGACGAACAGCTCAACCTCGAAAACACTGAGAAAACACTGCGCAAGGAAATCCAGCAAGCCTACGGCAACGCCAAGGCCGCTGAACAGAAAATGACCGCCATGGAAAACAGTTTGGAGGCTTCGCGCATCGCCTACGAATACGCCAATGCAGGTTTCGAGATGGGGAAAAAGACCCTTTTGGAACTCAATGAAAGCAAAACCAGATACTACAAAGCAGAATCTGATTTGTTGCAAGCGCGTTACGAATATCTTTACCGTTGCAAAATCATTGAGTATTATAGGAATGTGAAATAATAATTCGAATCAATCATCGTTAGTCAATTAAATTAATAAACACAAACTTCAATTATTCAACTTAAAAGAGCTATGAACAAACGTTTTTATATCCTTTTTGTACTCATAGGGTGCTTCGTTTTGTCAGGAATGGCACAAAGCAAAGTGACGGGAACCATCGTTGAGGAAGCCAACGGCAAGGGCATTCCCTTTGTCAACGTGGGACTGTTCAGGCAGGCCGACAGCGTCTTCGTGAGCGGTGCAGCCTCTGACGACAAAGGTCGTTTTGAACTATTGGCGCCCAACGGCGACTATCGTTTGGCTGTTTCGGCCATCGGTTTCCAGACCTACGAGCAGATGCTCACCGTGAAGGGCAACCAAGACCTCGGTAAGTTGAAACTCTCGGAAGGTTCCACTAAGCTTGGCGAGGTGGTTGTCGCCGAAAAGCGTCCTTTGTTCGCTGTGGAAGGGGAGAAGACCATGTATAACGTAGCCGAAGACCCGAGCATCCAGACGGGTACGCTTTCGGATGCCTTGCAAAACGCTCCAGGCGTGAGTGTCGACGTGGAGGGCAACATTAGTCTTCGCGGCACTTCGAGCGTAGAGGTGTGGATCAACGACAAACCTTCGCACATGACCGCCGAGAACCTCAAGACCTACATCCAGACCTTGCCCGCCAACAGCATCGACCATGTGGAAGTCATCACCAACCCCTCGGCACGCTATGGCTCCAAGGCCGATGGCATCATTAATATCGTTACCAACGCCAAAGTACAGAAAAATGAGTTTTTCAGCTTCGGCGTGAATGGCTCCACCCGTCCCTCGATCACCCCTTGGATGTCGTATGTGTGGTCGAACAACAAGCTGACAGTCAATGCCTATATCAATGGCGGTTATTCCATCTGGAAAGGTAATTCTTCCGTTGATCAGTCATTGTACAACGACAATCATATTCTTGCCAGCCACGAAATCGATACTTCAAGATACCAAAGCAACAGTTACAATACGGGCGGCTACTTCAGCCTTGATTATGAGATCGATACTGCCAACAGCCTGAATGTCTGGCTGAGCGGCTGGCCCAATTGGAGTGGTAGCGAGAGCAACATGCATGCCTTCAGGGAAGAGTTCCTGGATGCCAACAGTCTCCCGTTAGGGATACCTTCCTTAGTGGATTATAATAGCAGCTCCAAATCTAACAGTTCCAATTTCTTCATGAATGGAGGAGTGTATTATCAGCATAAGTTTGACAACAAGGGCCATAACCTCTCCGTGAGTGCCAATGCCATGGGTTGGGGCTATAAAGGCACTGGCTTGGCCGATCGCCGCTTTACGTTGCCATTGGCCTATCGCAGGGCAATTAATTCCACCCAGTCAAGACGCAGCATTGGCAGTGAGGTGGAGGTTGTTTATAATCGCCCTTATTCGGAGAACGGCGAGATCTCAGTAGGCTTAAACTCGGGTTATAGTCCTGAGAGAGTGTTTAGTGTCAGCGACACCTTGGTGGGTGAGGACGATTGGGTAAGAGATGCTTATCGCACTTATGAGGCCACTTTTACCACCCTGATCAATGAGGCTTTTATCACGCTGCAGCATAAGTTTGGTGGTTTCACGGTAAAGCCAGGTATCCGTTTCTGCCATGAATTGGTGGGTGGCAAATACGTCGATTCCATCCAGTACAATTTTTCGAAGCCTTTCTTCAGTATCCGTCCTTCCTTGCACTTGACCTACCGAACCAAGTCGATGCATAATTTCAACCTGAGTTATACGCGCCGCATCTCGGCTCCCGATGCTCACGAGTTGAGCATGTTCCCCTTATATGATGAGGATGAATACGAGACCGGTAATCCCGATCTGGACCGTGTCTATACCAACTCGATTGAGGCTGGTTGGACCAAGTATTGGAACAACTTCGGCTCGGTGGGTTTATCGGCTTACTATCGGGGCAAGACGAACGAAGTCAACGAGATCCAGATGTCGCAGTACCATTGGCTCTATGGTCGTGTGGTGCCCTATACCTATCCTGTCAATGTGGGCAAGAGCCGTCAGTTGGGCTTCTCCTACAACATGATGTACCGCCCTAGTGGTTTCTTCAATCTGCGTTTCTATGCCAACCTCTATAATTCACATATCGAGACGGTGTTTAATGAAATACCGGTTACACAAGATTCTTGGTCGTATGGTTTCAGCATGAACATGTGGGCCAAGCTGTGGAACAAACTTGAGGTGACGGCTTCGGGATATTACAGTTCGCCCACGCAGTCGCTCTTCAGCAATTGGCACGCCCGTTATGGCATCAATGCAGGCCTGAAGGCTGATTTCTTCGACCGCAAGATGTCGGTCTTCGTCAACGCCAGCGACATCTTCAACTGGAACAGTTGGGGTGAGAGCAACTACAGTCCCTACGTGGAATCCACTTCCAGTTCCAAGTACAACAGCCGCAGCGTCTCGGTCGGTCTGACCTTCCGTTTCGGTAAGATGGAACTTGAACAGAGGGCTAAACAAGGTGCCGATGACTCGCAGGGTGCACCACAAGGCATGGGTGGGATGTGATTTACTTGATCACAATTTTCTGTGTTTGAACACAGTTCCCCTCTGTGAGTCGCAGCAAATAAATACCAGGAATCAATTTCGTAGAGACGGTGTGTACGCCGTCTCTATTGTTTATGGTTTCGGAATAAACGGTTCTTCCTGCCAGATCACAAATCTGTATCGATGATTCTTTTGATGACTCCAAGCCAAACAGATGGATGGTACCATCCGAATAATAAGCAAAGACGTCATCCCCAAATTCTTCAATGCCATAATCAGGTTTGAAGACTACCTTGAAGCGTGATGCATAATCGTTGATGTTTGCCGAGAAGGTATAATGAGGATTGGATAAAAGGTCGGTTTGACTTCCTGCGATGTTGTCAATCAGGTTAAGTGTGCTGATTCCCATTTCATTGACTTCAAAATGCAAGGTGTAATTGCCGTTTTCGTATGCCTTGAACCTAAGTGGAAGCGCGTCCAACGAATCAATGCTGATGATGGCGAGGTTTTGGTTGTTATCGGTGAAATAAACCTTTGGGGCTTCTGCGTTGAGAGTAAACTTGCCTAAGTTGTCGTTGGGATTGAAGCTGATGATGGCTTGATCCAATGGGTCGTGTGCTTCAGCCTGGGTCAGGTAGATTGCAATATAGCCTTGGTGTTGTGAGTAATCGTCGTTGCGGCTGAAAGCAATAGTCTCGTTAACGGCATCTGCTTTGACGAAGATGCCAGTGCATGGTTTGATTGCCGTTGCTGAAGAAGCTGTTACAGGTGTGAGCCTGTAGGTAATCGGGTCCATAACGTAATAGCTTTTGCTAGGGTAGGCATTGCAAGGCAAAGGGTTGCCCACGAAGTTGTATCCAGCAAGGTTGTTGTTGCTTGAATGAAAGTCGAGGCTGATTTCAACAGGCATGCCACTTCCCTGTGTGAAACCGGTGAATAACAAGGTGGTGTCAAGCGCATTGGCATAAAGATAGCCTTTCCCATTGATGATGGGGAAGTTTTCTTCCTTGAAGTTGAGGAAACTATGACTGGCTTCGTCATATGCGAGAAGGGCATAGCCAGTTTCGGGCTCGGTTAGGAATCCGTTTTCTGTTGTAGGCATGAAACTCTCCGCTATAGGGGATGCAATGATATCCCAAGGATGGGTTTGTTCATCATATGCTTCGATTGTCTTCTTGAATAGAATCTGTATTGGATCGTCATACAACAGCTGCGCTTCATCTTCCAGAATGAATGAGCCTCCCTTGTCCCAAACAATAGTAGAGATGACAACGAGTTTCTTGCCCGATTGTATGGTCAGTGTACATGGTATGGCGTCATATAAGTTTTGGATAGTTACGTCTTCGTCTACAACGACATCGGCATTGATCGACACATATTCGCTTTCTTCGTTAGGTTTCAATCCATCAAGCCAGTTGTCGGGATTCGACCATAGGTTGTTGACAGTGCCTAAGAAAGTTTGCGCCATGGCGGAATTAAGCCCAATAATAAAAAGGCAGAATGTAATAATGATGCGGTTAGATGGGATAAAATGTCTTTTTTTCATATTGAAATGGTGTTTTTGTTCGAGGAAAGACTCTTTTTTGAGCCCCCAAAATTATGAAAATTTCGCGTCACGAACCGGATTTTGTCTGTATTTCGCCACAAAAAAGCCCAAATTTCGCCACAAATAGCCGATTTTCGCCACATTCGGCCCGTATTCGGCACATTTTTCCTGCGGTGTGAAGTGATGCTGTACTTTTGCGGCGTTTTAAAATTGAAGACGAGTTTTTAATCTAATCGAAAACGAAATGAAAATAATTGGAACTGGAAGTTCATTGCCATCGCTTACCGTTACCAACGATGACTTGGCAACTTTTTTGGACACTAACGATGCTTGGATATCCTCACGTACGGGGATTCAGGCTCGTCACCTATTATCTACAGAATCTTTGTATGACTTGGCCGTTGACGCTTCCAACAAGGCTATCCAAGCCTCGGGATTACGTCCTGACCAGATAGATTTCCTTTTGGTCTCAAATGTTGCCAACCAACATGTCACCCCAGGTCTTAGCTGCATCATCCAAAAACGTATTGGTGTCACTTGTGCAGGACTCGACATCAATGTGGCTTGCGCAGGTTTTGTCAACGCCCTGATGCTTGCCGATAGTATGATCAAGGCAGGCCATGCCAAGAATATACTGATTGTGTGTGCTGAAGAGCCCACGAAATACTGCAACTGGCACGAGCGTGACTGTAGTGTATTGTTTGGCGACGGCGCAGGTGCCGTGGTACTGACCGAAGGCAATGCCTTCAAAGACGTGAAACTTACCATGATCAGCGATCGTGATGTACTTTACTATGAACGTGGCATGGAGACGACGCCTTTCGAACAGCATTATGTGAAAGGTCAGCCCTTGGTGATGAAAGGCAAAGAATTGTTCAAGACCGCCGTCACTGAATCGGCCAAAGACATCCAAAATGTGCTGGATTATAACCATCTGACCCACGAGGATATCACTTGGTTCCTGTTGCATCAGGCCAATAAGCGCATCATTGAGGGCATTCGCCACATCATCGGTGGTCCTGAAGAGAAATATCCGACCGTCATCGAGAAGTATGGCAACACCTCATCGGCCAGCATCCCGATCATGCTTGACGAGATGTTGAGAGCAGGCAAGATCAAAGAAGGAGACAAAATCATCATGAGTGCCTTTGGCGCTGGTTTCGTTTCTGCTGCTTGCTTGTGGGAATGGGAATTTTAATAGTTTAGAGTTTAGAGTTTAGAGAAAATGGAAAACAATAACAATATTAGAAGAGTAGTTATAACGGGCATGGGTGCCGTTTCGCCCATTGGCAACGACCTGCCTACCATATGGGATAACCTGATGAAGGGCTATTGCGGCATCGACTTCATCAAATCATTTGACACCACGGATCTTCCCGTGAAGATTGCGGCCGAGCTGAAGGATTTCGACCCTGAGGCCTTGGGCGTTGACAAAGGCTTTGTCAAGCGCAACGACCGTTTCGCTATCTATGCCATGGCAGCTGCCTATCAAGCCATGAAGGACAACGAAAACCTACAAATGGATCCTGGTCGTTTGGGCGTGTATGTTGGCTCAGGCATCGGCGGATTCGATACCATCCTGCGTGAAGTGAAGAAATACAATGAAGAAGGTGCCCGATGGATTTCGCCTTTGATGATCCCAACGATGATTGGCAATATGGCTTCGGGCAGTGTGGCCATCCGTTACAACGCACAAGGTCCCTGCCTACCTATCGTGACGGCTTGTGCCACGGGTACCCATTCCATTGGTGAGGCCTATCGCGCCATCAAACACGGCTATGCCGATGCCATCATCTCGGGTGGCACTGAAGCTGGCATCAATCCTGTCGCCATCGCCGGCTTTGCCAACTGCAAGGCATTGACCAAGTCGGAAGACCCGAAATATGCCTCGCTGCCGTTCAATAAGAACCGCGCTGGTTTCGTCATCGCCGAAGGTTCAGGTATTGTTCTCCTTGAAGAATACGAGCATGCCAAACAGCGTGGCGCGAAGATCTATGCTGAACTGTGCGGCTATGGCAATAGCTGCGATGCCTATCATAGCACTGCCCCTCGTCCCGACGGTACTACACAATCCTTAGCCATCAAGCAAGCTTTGGATGAGGCAAAGTTCAAGCCGGGCGAGACGATTTACATCAATGCCCACGGCACGGGTACACCCATGAACGATAGCGGTGAGACCAAAGCCATCAAGATTGCGATGGGTGAGGAAGAAGCGCATAAGGCACTCATTAGCTCCACCAAGTCGGAGATGGGTCATGCCCTTGGTGCTGCTGGTGCTATCGAGCTGATTATCAGTGTAATGGCGCTGAATAACGGAATCATTCCTCCGACCATAGGTCTGGATGAGCCCGATCCGGAATGCGACCTTAATTACACGCCCAACGTACCCGTTAAGGCGAATATTGACATCGCCATCTCCAATTCCTTGGGCTTTGGCGGACATAATGCGTGCTTGGCTATTCGTAAGGTGAAATAATAATCACAAAACAATCAAAACTTGCAAAACAATGAATAAGTCCAAAGAAAAGCGTGTGGCGACTGCACAACCGTGCGTCGCCGGAAAGCAGCCGGTTGGCTTGCTTTCCCCAACCAGAAAAACAAAGTTTTGAGAGTTTTGTGGGTTTTGTGCCAAAACAATTCAACGATTATACAATCAACGATTAAACAACATAAAATGAACAGAGACGAAATCAAACAGTATCTTCCGCACCGCGAGCCTATGCTTTTGGTCGACGAGATGACCCTCGACGAGAACCATGTGGCCCATTCCAAGTACCATGTGACGGGCGAGGAGTTTTTCCTGCAAGGCCATTTTCCTGGCGAACCTGTAGTGCCTGGCGTCATCCTTTGCGAAATCATGGCCCAGTCGTGCGCCCTGCTGATGAAGGATGACCTCATCGGCAAATTGACCTTCTACACTGGTATCGACAAGGTGCGTTTCAAAAACAGCGTCAAGCCGGGCGACACCGTCGAGGTGGAAGCCACGCTGACCTATCACCGTGCCAACATCTACATCTGTTCCGCTGTGCTCAGCGTGGGCGGCAAGATGTGCGTGAAGGGTGAATTGTCGTTTGCCCTACTGCCGGATACAAGAAATAAATAATCAATGCTATGGCAACAATTCAAGACAAGACGAGGGCGTTTATCGCAACCAAACTGAACATCAGCGAGAGTGAGATCACGCCAGAGAAGCACCTTTTCAACGACCTGGGTGCCGACTCGCTGGATTTTGTGGAGCTCTCCATGATTCTTGAACGCGAATTTAATATTAAATTCTCTGAAAACGATACAGCCAAAGTCAAGACTGTCAGCGATTTGTATAAACTAATTGAAAAATATACTTGTAAAACCAAATAAAAGAAAATCATGGGATTATTAGACAATAAAGTGGCTCTGATTACGGGAGCTGGTCGTGGCATCGGCAAGGCTATTGCCCTGCGTTTTGCCCAGGAAGGCTGCAACATCGCCTTCACCGATATCGCTTTGAACGATGTCGTCATGGAAACGGAAAAAGAACTGCAAGCTTGCGGTGTCAAGGTGAAGGCTTACGCTTCCAATGCCGCCAACTTCGAGGAAACACACCAGGTCGTCGACGAAATCGTCAAGGACTTCGGCCGCATCGACATCCTTGTCAACAATGCGGGCATCACCAAGGACACCGCCCTCAAGCGCATGACTGAGGAAATGTGGGACGCCGTCATCAACGTGAACCTCAAGTCGGTGTTCAACTTCACCAAGGCTGTGCAACCCGTCATGTGGAAGCAGGCTGGTGGAAGCGTCATCAACATGAGCTCGGTGGTAGGTGTTTCGGGTAATGCCAACCAGTGCAACTACAGTGCCTCGAAGGCCGGTATCATCGGCTTCACCAAGAGTGCAGCTAAGGAAATGGGCGTGCGCAACATCCGTCACAACGCCATCGCTCCTGGCTTCATCATCACCGCCATGACCAATGCCCTGCCTGAGGATGTCCGCAAGGCTTGGGAAAGTCTCATTCCGCTACGTCGCGGTGGCACGCCCGAGGATGTGGCCAACGTGGCCCTCTTCCTCGCCTCCGATCTCAGCTCGTATGTCACGGGTCAGGTCATCCACTGCTGTGGTGGCATGAATTGCTAAGAAAACGAATTATTGAAAACGATAGCAGAAAGGAAAGCCTCGCTGATTGGCGGGGCTTTCTTGTTTTATTTTTTGTTGAAGGCTTCCAAAACCTTAGCCGAGTAGGTCTTCGAAACAGGAATGGAATCCAATCCTTCGCGTTCAAAGTCGATGACAAAACCATCGGCTTCATTGTGCAAGACGCTCACTTTCTTGATGTTGACAATATAAGAGCGGTGGCAACGCATCAATGAGCTGGAATCCACGCAGTTGTCCTCGATGGTCTTCATCTTGCAGCGTAGCATGTAACTGGCAATGTTGCCACTGCGTTGGTAAAAAACATTGATATAATTGTCTTCCGCTTTGATGTAATAGAGGTTGTCGAGCTTGACGGACAACTTCAGGTTGCCGTTGTTATCCATCAAGTTAATGATCTCAGTGTGTTCGGGCATCACCTCGTCGTCTGACTCCACGGTGTCGCTCTTGGTGAGCATAAGTCGTTGCTGAGCGTCTTTCAGCAGGATGACCAAGTCGGTGACCGTGTAGGGCACGCCTAATGCGACTAGGGTGATGAGGAAACTTTTGGCCAAGATGTAGGAAAAACCATAGCTTTGGCCTCCTGTTGGCTGTATCTGGAAATAGGAGAGGAGGGTGTAAAACACCGCAATCAGCACGATTTCAAGGAAAAGCCATAGGATATAGAACCAAAACGGGAAATGGCGCATTTTCTTGACGAGCCATGTCATCAGCGTACGGCTGAGGGCAAGAAACAAGGTGCCAGTACCCACAAATGCCAGGGTGGTGAAGAAATAGCTTCCCTTTCCAACTTGGAACCAGGCAGTGGATGAAAATGGAACGTAGGCGGTCAGGAAAACGAGAGCAAACAATGTCGAGATGATAACGTTAATCGACTGGCTGACAGGCTCTGTCAGACATTCAGGCGTTTGCGTTATCAGTCGTTTTGGAAATTTCATCGTTTACTCAAAAAAGTGCGGCAAAGATACAAAAACTTGTCAAAATGCCAAATCCTTTATAGGCTCCCAGTACGGCGCGACTTCATTCAGTCGGATAGCTGCCAAGGTTGATTGAATGAGTTTTGTGGCTTAAGTGTAAGTGTTTAGAACTTGGTTCTCAAACTATTCCTGCGTTGATATGGATGTTCTCGCCTGTGATACATTGGGCTTTGCTTGAAATGAGGTAGGCGACCATGTCGACGATGGATTGCGTGTCGACAAGTCTGCGGAGCGACGAGATGGATTTCAAGTCTGCGGTGAGTTTTTCGTTTACGGTCGACTTCATGCCGATTTCGAGCAGTCCTGCCACGATGGTGTTGGATCGGATGCCAAATCGACCGTACTCGTAGGCAGTGTCTTTCGAGAAGGCCTCTATCGCTGCTTTAGTGGCACCCATGACCGACAAGCCGTTGAAGGCACGATGGGCGCAGATTGAAGATAGATGCACGATGCTGCCTTGCGTCTTGAACTTCAGAAAATTGTCGAGCATCACTTTGGTCACAACGAAGGGGGCGATGGTGTTAACTGCCACCATATTTGCGACTTCGATGGCATCGAGTCTGTGGATGAGGCTCTTGTAGAGTATGGCGGCGTTGTCGATGAAGGCATGGATGGGTACCGCGTCCAGTGTGAACAGGTGACGCAGCCGTTCTTCTATCTTGTCGGTTTCACTGAGGTCACAACTGTGCCATGTCAGTTGCTCAGGATAGGCATCCAACAGCTGTTTGAGTTCGGGTGTCATGGTGCGGCTGACGCCCATTACGCTTTGCCCGTTGGTTATGAAATGGCGCGTCATTGCGAGACCGAGGCCTTTCGATATGCCCGTGATGAAGATATTCATGGTCGTGTCTTGAATTTGATGTATGTGTTCTCTAAAGTTGCTTTGTCGGTTACCGATGCGGTACTTGCCAGCAGGAAGGCATTCCATGTGGGCATTAAGATGGCTTCAAGCCTCAACTCGTCAAGCAGAGGTGCGAAAAAATACCAATAGAGACGTAGCTTGCGCGATGAGCCCTGGTCTTCTTCGCCGGGCGCATAGCTGCCACTGATTACCATGACATGTTCTGGGTCATCGTGCAGGAAGTCGTTGACGAAAATGCGCAGGCAACACACCGACAACTTGCGCATGTTGACAGAGTAACCGTCGTGGCTGGTGAATCGCTTGAAGCATTTCGGGTCGTCGGCATACATCATGGGAAACATGTCGGTGATAAAGAGATGCTCCGAGTAACGGTAGAGACGAAACACGTAGTCCAAGATGTCGGGACGGTTGACGCACGGCACTTTCAGAAGATAGTCGATCACTTCTTCGAAAGGTTCGTCATTTCCGGTGCGTTTCAGGAAGCTGTATTCAATACCCTCGGCGTTCATGGATTTTGTGTATGAAAGAACGCGTCCAGTCGCAAACGATATCCAACTGGTCGTCTTCGTAGATTTTCGATTGTGCAAGACAGCCGCCACCACAATGGTGTTTGACTGCGCAGTCGCGGCATCGTGGTTGGCTGATATCGTGGCTCATCAGTTGAGCGAACTTGCCTTCGTCGAGCCTCACATTACCTTCATAGTCAATGCTGCCATAAACGATGTCATTGTATTGTGGCTCTGCTGGCGATGAGAACCGATGGCAAACGGTGATGGTGCCTTCGGGATTGACACAAATCTCGCCTCCGCAGTAATGATCCATGTTGAGTTCGGCATAGCGCGAAGCGAGCACATACACGTCGATGCCATAGCTGAGGCCTTTTTCCTGCGCTTCGAAGAAGTTGGCGGTGAAGTCGGCATAGAACCGTCGCATCGTGCCTCTGTCGGCGAAGCTGACGGGATCTTCCACGATTTGCAGTTTGTATTGTTTCACTTGTGGGAACAGGCGGTGCAACTCGTCCACCATCTCTTCCAAACGATTGACGTTGTTAGGTGTGATGATAGACTTGATGCAGACATCGACTCCGTCGTTGAGGTAGTGGCGCACCACAGGCACAACCTCGTCGTAATGCTGGCGTTGCGCGTTTTGGATATCTTTCAGCACCTCAAATGAAACGCCGAGATGCACCTTGTTCATAGTCATGGTTTTCGACAACGCTGCATCATATATCGATCCGTTGGTGGTCAGGCCAATGCCTAAATGGAGACCTTGTTGTTGGGCGCGAGAGCTGGCATACTGGATGATACGGTTTGTGAAGTGAGGCTCGAGGAAAGGTTCGCCGCCGCCGAGGATGGCCAACCAGAGGTTGGTGAGAGGTGTGCGCTGACGGTCGATGAAATAGTCGATGGCGGCAAAGGCTTGTTTCTCGCTCAAGGTCTTGTTTTGCCTGCCTTTGGCTGAGAAGCAGTAGGTACACTTGAAGTTGCAGCGGTGGGTGGGCAGCAGCGTGAGCTTGTGTAATTGGCTGAAGCTCCTGCGTTGTTGCTGCCGTTGATGCTCAAGTCGGGCAAGGAGGATGCGAATGGTCATGCGTTGGGTAAAACGGCATACAGCCTGCATCTTTTGGTTGTCGTAGTTGCGCCTAAACATCATGCAACCACCCGAACAGTGCCATTTGGCGATGCAGGAATGGCATTCTTCGTGCATGAAATGGCTATGGTCGACCAAGGCTGAGAATTTGGCTTGGTCGAAGCTTATTTGGCCATCTGCCACGTGGCCATAGATCATATCGTCATAGCCTTTCTCTTCAGGCGACGAGACAGTGTGACAAATAGAGATGTCGCCATTGGGCACCATGCAGAGCTGGCCTTGACAATAGCGGGCAAATAGTTTCTGGGCGTGGCGAATGGCATTGCAGTCGAGGGTCATGCCGTGTTGGAGGCACTCCCTTTTCGCCTCGAAGAAGTTTTGCTCGAAGCGGCTATAGAAGGTGTCGAGTTGCGCAGCGGTGGCAAAGGCTTCATTGTCCATCGCATCATCGAAATTGAGGTGACGAATGGCAGGGAATCGCTCTACAATTTCGTTCACCATCTCCATCATACGATTGACGTTTTTCTCGGTGATTACTGTGCTGATGGAAGGCACCAATCTTTGCGAAACCATCATGCGGATGTTTTCTGCCACTTTGTCGTATTGACCGCGTTGCGCGTTTTGCACGTCGAGTAGGATGTCGAACGATACACCGACTTCGACATGGTGTTTTTTGAGCATGTCAACAATTTCTGGCGTGACCAAGGAACCATTGGTATTGAGCATGAAGAGCAAGTCCAAGCCTTGCTCTTTAGCCAGAGTGCTGCCATGTTCGAGGATGAACCTCAGCTTGTCGACCGACAGAAGGGGCTCGCCGCCGCCTGAGATGAAGATGCTTAACGTCTTACTGTCAACCCGCTTGGCGTCGATAAACCAATTGAGCAAGGATTGTAGTTGCTCGGTGGTGATTTCGGCTGTGGAGCGGCCTTTGGAAGAATAACAATAGTTGCACCTAAAGTTGCATTTCAGGTTGGGTAGTATCGAGAGGTGGGTGAATTGCGAAGGGCGTAGGATGATGCGGCTTTGGTATTCGGTGACAGTTTGTGCGGTCAGTTGCGCCAATGTCGATGCCACAGCCTCGTCGTGTAGCGTTTCGGGCTGGCTTAAGGCGTTTTCCAATTCTTCGACGGACGGTTTGTCGGTCAAAAAAAACAATCCGGCCAAAGGCGCGTACACCAAAACATCTTTTCCCTTGGGGAGGTCCCAATGCGGTGATGTCAGGTCGGCCACTTGAATATCGTTGTTATTGAGGTTGTCCGTCTTCATGGTGTTTTTCGAGCAAGCCCAATAATGAAAAATGACGTTTGAAGTCGCAGAGGACATTTTGTTGCTGTTTGCTGTAACTTGTTGTGTTGTATAGGCATCCGCCGCCACAGTGCCATCTGACAAAGCAATTGCGGCATTGTTGGCGATGGTTGGCGCTGCCTTCCACAAGACGTTTGAACTTGTCGTCATCAACGATGACTTTGCCATCAGCGATGCGGCCGTAGACAAAATCATCGTAGAGTGGTTCTTTGGGCGACGACACCAAGAAGCATACGCTGATGGTGCCTTGTGGGGTCACGTCGAAGCCACCTCCGCAAGCTCTCGACTTCAAAGTGCCGAGTTCGTGGTATTTGATACTGTTGACATCGATGCCATAAGTGCGTCCCAACCTTCGTGCATGAAAGAAATGATCGGTGTAGTCGTTGTAGAAACGTTTTAGGTCTTCTGTGTTATCAAACAATTGGCTGTCAATTACTTCATCGAACGATAAGCGTTTCAGCTTGGGGAAACGACGGTGTACTTCCTTCACCATTTCCTCTTGCCGTGTCACGTTGAGTGGCGTTATGACAGCATTGATGGTTGGAATGATGTCGTTGCTGAGCATCCGGTCAAGTGTGGCGCACACTTTGTCGTAGTTCCTGCGTTGGGTGTTTTGCACATCTTCCAGTATGTCGAAAGAGATGTTAGCCTTGATGTTGTGTTGTTTAATGGTTTGTATGATATCGTCGTCGATGATGGAGCCGTTGGAGGCATAAGAATAGTGGATGGTCAGTCCTTGCTGTTGGGCTAAGCTTTTGCTGTATTCGACAGCGTATTTGAATTTTCTCCACGAGATCATGGGTTCGCCGCCGCCACCCACCGAGAGATAAAGGTCTTTGCGTTTGGTGCGTTTGGCATCGACGAAGAAGTCGATGACGGTTTTCAGATCCTCGTCGCTCAGCTCATCGTGGCCATGGCCTTGGGCTGCATAGCAGTAGCTACAAGCGAAGTTGCAGATGTTGTTGGGCAGGATGGTCATGGCGTAGACGTGGTAGGGCGAACTGACGTAGTTGTCCGTTGGTTCGAGGCGTTGTCCGATGAGCTTTTGCTGTAAGTCATCGTTGTCGAAGCGGCCTTTTTCCGACAGCTGTTGCTCCAGGTCATCAAGTTCGGCTGCTTCAAGTTCCACAGAGTCGCGAGCGAGAGGCGAATAAAGCATGTATCGACCTGGTTTCCCATCAATATGTTGCGAGAGGTCGATGGCGAAGAGCTGGTGTTGCGTAAAAACAACGTGGTGTTTCATCTCACATGACTTTGTCGACGAGTTCCTGTAGGGTGATGCCGTGATTTTGTTTGTATTCTTTCTCTAAGTTGTTGAGCAGCTTGCGTTTGACGAAATTGAGCGTAAAATCGCAGAACTCGTCGAGGATGGCTTCGCTGTAGATGTGTTTCTGGGCCATGCATCCGCCGCCGCAATGCCATTTGGCGAAGCAGGTCTTGCATTTGGGGTAATGGTAGACATCGAGGTTGACCAGATGGTTGAACTTTTCGTAGTCGATGTCGACACTGCCGTCTGCATTGACCCGACCGTAGATGCTGTCGCTGTAGCCTGGGTCGTCGGGCGAACTGATGCGGCTGCAGATGCTCAGTTCGCCTTCGGGGGTGAGAACGTTGTCGCCCGGGCAAAAGCGTTCAATGAGTAGGTCGAAGTTGCGGTAGGCAGAGCAGTCAAGGTAGAGGCCGTGCGCCTCGGCGTAGTCGTGGGCTTCCATGAAATTGTCTAAGTAGTCGCGGTAGAAGGCCTTGATTTTTTCCGAGGTGTTGAGGATGTCTGCATCGGCCACATATTCCATCATCACTTCGCGGGTGCCAGGGAAGCGCGTCAACACTTCCTCTATCGAGCGTTTCATCAGGTGCAAGTTGTCCAAAGTGATGCAGGCACGTAGTGCGGGTCGGATGCCTTCGGCAATCATCCAATCGATGTTTTTGCTCACCACGTCGTAGTGCCCACGTTGCAAGTTCTGTATTTCTTTAAGGATTTCGAACGAGACCGACACAATGATCTTGTGCCTCTTGATGGTGTCAATCATCTCTTGGGTCATGATGGAGCCGTTGGTGACGAGGGTGATTTCAAGCGGCTTGAATCCCATGGCTTTGGCGCGTTCGTTGCCGTATTCGACGATGAACTTGGTAAGGTCCCACGATACCATCGGCTCGCCGCCACCCAAGATGGAGAGAGCAAGTTGTTTCGATGTGTCGACACGTCGGTTGTCGATAAAGTGGTCTAGGGCGGCCTTGAGGATTTTTGGGGAGATGACCTTGCCTGTGCGCCCATGGGCGGAGTAGCAATAACTGCACCTGAAGTTGCAGACGTTGTTGGGCAAGATGGTCATCCGTTCGTAATGCAAGGGATCGCGGTTGATGAGCGCGGTCTTTTTTCGGTGCTCGTAGTCGGTGAGGAGGCTGATTACGTTTTTCACGGTTTCAGGTGCCTCGTCAGAAGGGTGTTCCATCTGTTGCGCAACCTGTTGCAGGAAGTCGCGGGTGACCAAGAGTGCCTTGTCGGTGAAGGGTGAATACAGTATGTTGATGTCTTCGGGGACTCTCCCGAACGTGTCGCCCACTTCGATGGGGAATATTTCGTTTTTGATCAGTTCGTCGTATGCCATAGGATAGGATGATTGAAAAGAGTTGCTAAACAAAACAATGGAAGGATGCAGCATGCCACATCCTTCCACTCGGACATAATCAGTTGTTGCACTTGCAGCCACCGCAGTTGTCGCAGCAGCCATAGATGTCAACTTGGGTGTCCTTAACTTTGATAACTTCAGTAAGCATAGTTGTCAAAATTTTTTTTCGGAACTTCTACTGTTTTTGAGCCGAAAGACCGCTGAAGCTCCGTTAGAGCGGTTAATCAGCTTTTGTAATTGTATTCTGAATTAACAATACGGTGCAAAAATACAAACTATTTTCAATCAGAAATAATAAAATGAAACCTAAGTACATGACAAAATTTCGAATATTTTTATAATTGGCTGTCTGCCAGTATTT
>R22__coassemble_629_pt1 | contig 21633 bp, 15 predicted proteins | sample R22__metabat2_high_PE_030 | metagenome-assembled genome bin R22
GTGTGGGGCGAACAAGGATCGAACTTGTGACCTCATGCCTGTCAAGCATGCGCTCTAAACCAACTGAGCTACCGTCCCAAATGCGGGTGCAAAAATACGGCTTTTTCTGAAACTGGCAATATTTTTCATCAAAAAATGCATAATTTCTGTCGTTTTTTTTCTAATATACAGAAAAACAATTGTTTGTGTTTTTTTTGTTTTTTGGAATTTCGGTGTCGTCTCAGATCTACTGCCATCACCAAAGGGCGACATCAATAGTGCCGCCCTTTGGTGATAGAGTTCCATGCTAGATGGTGTTTTTCATTTGCCGGTCATTCACACAGGGATGAAATGTCATAATCCTCTTCAGTAAAGGAATAAGTATTCGAGTTGCGTCTATCACTGATTTGAACAGAAACATAGTTCTCTGGCCTTAGGATGTTATATGGAGAGATGGAGTCTGCAACAAAACAGGATGTTTTTTCATTTTCATAGGTTATCACAACCGAATCGCACATACCAATTACGTCGGTACGGCTTCCAGCAAAGAACTCAATTTCCTGAGAGAGCTGTTCGTTTATCCCAATACGGTGGGTTTTCGACAGCCAATCGGAGTCTGAGATCTTGTAGAAAGCATTAATGGTAATCTCATGACCGGAATTGTTGATGTAATGGTATTCTTCATAATGCAAATAGTCAATATTTCTTTTGCATGCCGAAGTGCTAAAGAGTGCTCCAATAATTAAAAGCGCTGTCAAGATAATTTTCCGTTGCATTGTTGTATAGGGTTTTAATGTTGTTTTTCCATCTTTTCGCAAAGTATTGATGCGTCATAATCCTCTTCAGTAAAGGTGAAATACAAGGAAAAAGCGTTTTTTGAAAGTAGTTCTTCGCTGTAATTGTCATATTTTGTGCAGTCGAAAATCCTGTCCCCATGCGGGTATTCTCCGTGGTATCTGGAATAGCAAAGGCAACGATGGTCATCGAATCTGACAACAACTGAATCACCAATCATATCGACGTTGTCATCGAAATGAAGTACGGCAGGCACCTCGCTTTGACTTGTGTGTGAAATGATTTGAGCCTCGTTTGGAATAAAGTAACTTCTGATTTGCGTCTTGTTGGCATTGAAAACCTGCATTTCCAAATCATGGCCTGTTTTGTTTACATAAATGTAATCAATGACAATTCTCCTGTCGATATTTTTTTTGCATCCTTGCGATAAAAAGCAAATGCTAAGGAAGCCAATGGTTAAATAGACCATCCAAATAGTTCTCCGTTTCATTGTTGTATAGGTTTTGCTAAATCAAAATCGTTTTCAACAAAAGTGAAGAGCCAACCTCCTACTTTCTCGTCGGATTCAGTTAAACTCTCGTAATTCTGAAGTAATAACGGGTTTCGGGACGAAGTGTCGCTTGGAAGCCATTTCTTTTCAAAAGTATCACTAATAATAATCAAAGAATCACTCCTATATGGGAAAGCATATCCTTCTACAACATGTCCAGACCACAATTCTACTTCTCCTGTCAATGTCTCTTGGCTATTAAGTTTTATTGTGTCTGCTCTCGTCGTCCAGTAATATTCGATAATCATCAAATCCTTTGAAGATTCATTGTCGTACCGAAAACCAGTATAATCACACCATTCGACGTTTCTTTTACAAGAAATCATCAATCCTTGTACACTAGTCAGCCCAATGATTAAAAGCGTTGTCAAGATAATTTTCCGTTGCATTGTTGTATAGGGTTTTAATGTTGTTTTTCCATCCTTGCCAAGTCCTTTGTCCAAGCAGGGCATCTTCAAGTTGTTTGATTGTATAACCTTGAACTCTATCAGGATAATGTTTTGTTAAACTTTTCCATGGATCGTCTTCAGTATAATAGTAATAAGAGTATGATTCTTTAATTCCGTCTATCAAGTCTTCAACTATACCTGTATACGCACGTCTCGAATAATCGTATCTTAGATTTAGATTAGGATAAACCATTCTTGTTAATTCCCATTGAACACCTCTGGCCCAACTTTCTGCCACAATATCATCACTATTTGTGTAGTCGCCCCCTGAACTCATGTTCCAGTGTGAGGCATGAGCCAATTCATGTATGGTTGTTCCGTAGATGAGGCATGTCTGTCTTTCAGGGTTGTAAATGTGAATCGCGCTTCCTAATCCTAAAAAGCGGAGGGCGGGACTATGATAGCCGTTGTAATTCTCACTATTTTCATAGTGTGCTCTGATTTTTAGCTGTGTGTTCCAAAAGGCGTTTTGGGGCGGACGGCGCAAACCATGAATATCGTTGAAATAATAATGACTGGCTGCCCTGAAGATTGTGGCCCAAAACCTTGGCTCTGCATCATATATTTGAAGATTCCAAGCTCCTTTTTTGTTCTGTGGTCCATTTATTGTAGCGGTACTTAGCCATCCGTCACGAATCTCAAAATCATACCTTTCAAAATCAAGACTATAGTTTACGTTTCCGCTAAATGATCCATCGCAGGTGAAATTGCCGTTGGTTCCAGTTATTCCATGGTGAGTCGTAAACCACCGCCTTGCCTTGACTTTTGCTCCTGATACAGGGACGAAACTTCCTTTATTGGTGTCATAAGCTTTAATGCTACCAGAAGGAGTCCATTCGCCTCTTGCATCATCGTCGGAATAAACATTGTTTGTGATTCTATATGCTTCCCTCAAAAGCTCCTCATAGTGGAACTTGCTATTGTTGTTTTCCAATTCCTCGGGAATGAATAACTCTGCCAAAACTTCGTAATCCACGCTTGGCGTTTCATGGGTTACAGGGACGCTTGCATACAACGGTGTCGGCGTGCCTTCCGGTACTGTCGGGTCTTGATAAGTTGTGGAACCTTCGATTATCTCATAATCGAGCGGATACTGGTACAAATCCAATAAAGTGTCATTGTGCAACAGGGTTAAGTCATCTTCGCTAGAAGGTAAAAACTTGATGTAATAGTGGGACGCAGAGATTGTTTCTTTGCGTTGTTCTCCATATAGATTGTCCCACGCTTTTTGCATGTTGGCAACCGAATAGGGATTTTCCAATTTCTTGCCAAGAACGGAATTGCTAGGAATTCCATCAGGCAGTTTCTGTAAGTTTTCGGACGGTTCTTTTTGACAACTTGTTAGCAAAGAACCGACACACAATAAAACAACTAAAGTTTTCCAAAAAGATCTCATAAATTGAGTTTTAATTGGTTAGTGGTTGTGCAAAAATACGGCTTTTTCTGAAACTGGCAATATTTTTTTTTTTCGCTTTTTTTCAAAAAAATTCTACCTTTGTGCAATCAAATCTACTTGTTATGAAATTCAAATACTTATTAGTCAGTTTGTTCCTTGTTTTTGGAACGCTTTCGGCTTCGGCCCAAGAGAAGAAGAATTTTGAATTGGAAGACCTTTATCAGCGTGGTACATTCTATGCCAAGAGTGTGCGCGGCATGAACTCGATGAAGGATGGCAAGACCTACGCCTCATTCGAAAAAGGCCAACTCAACATCTACAATTACAAGACGGGCAAACTGGAGAAGACTTTGTTCGGCATCGCTGACCTCACCATGCATCCCGATTCACTGCCTATCGGCTTGCAGAACTATGAGTTGAGCGAAAATGAGGATAAGATGTTGTGCCTCACCGATATGGAAAGCATCTATCGTCATTCCTTCCATGCCAATTATTATGTATATGACTTCGCCACAAAGACCTTGCAACCCCTTTCGAAGAACGGTAAGCAGCGTCTGGCTACTTTCTCGCCCGATGCATCCAAGGTGGCCTTCATGCGCGACAACAACCTTTTCATCAAGGACCTGAAGACAGGAGAGGAGAAGCAGTTTACGAACGACGGCCTATATAACCATATTATCAATGGCGCTCCCGACTGGGTGTATGAGGAGGAATTCAGTTTCTCGCAAGGTTTCTATTGGTCGCCCGACAGCAAGAAGATTGCTTTCATGAAGTTCGACGAGAGCAACGTGCGCGAGTTCCAGATGGAAGAGTTTGAAGGCCTTTATCCTGATTGGTACAGCTTCAAGTATCCCAAGGCTGGCGAGGACAACTCCATCGTTGAGATTTATGTCTACAACCTCGAAAACGGTAAGACCGTGAAGATGGACACGGGCAAGGAAACCGATATCTACCTGCCCCGCATCGCTTGGACGAAGGATGCCAATGTGCTGGCCATCCAACGTCTCAACCGCCATCAGAATCATCTGGAGATTTTGGCTGCCGATGCCACCACGGGCAAGAGCCGTGTATTTTACGATGAGACCAACGACTACTACATCGACATTACCGACGACTGGCATTTCCTCAAGGATGGCAAGCGCTTCCTGATGACTTCCGAGAGAAGTGGCTACAACCACATCTATCTTTACAATCTGGATGGTACTCTGGTGAAACAACTCACCGACGGCCCTTGGGATGTGACTTCGGTGTACGGTTTCGATGGCAAGGAAGTGTATTTCCAGGCCGCAAAGAACACTCCCGTAGATCGTCAGATCTATGCTGTTAACCTAAAAGGCCAAATGCGCGAGGTGATTGGTCGCCCGGGCACTAACAACGCTACTTTCAGCAACGACTTCAGCTACCTTATTAATATAAACAGCACCATCAGTCAGCCCCGCCAATTCGAGCTTTATACCGACAAGGGCAAGTTGGTGCGCGTGTTGGAGGACAACCACGAGTTTGCTGAAAAGTTGAAGACCTTCAATCTCGGCGAGAAGAAACTCATGAAGATCAGCGACCCAGCTTTTGTGCTTCCCGATGGAACGCAAGTCGACGTGGACGCATGGCAGATCCTGCCTCCCGACTTCGATCCTTCCAAGAAATATCCCGTGTTGATTTATGTGTATGGCGGTCCTGGCCACCAGACGGTCAACAATTCATGGGCCGACAGCGACTACTGGTGGATGCAACTGTTGGCGCAGCATGGCATCATCAGCGTGTCCATCAACAACCGTGGTAGTGGTGCACAGGGAGAAGTCTTCAAGAAGATGACTTACCTGCAACTCGGTAAATATGAGACAGAGGATATGATTACCTTGGCAAAGTACATGGCCAAACAACCCTATGTAGATGCAGAGCGTATCGGTATTTACGGCTGGAGTTACGGTGGTTTCATGGCAGCTAACGGCATCACCAAGGGCGCCGATGTCATCAGCACGGCTGTTTCGGTGGCTCCTGTGACCAACTGGCGTTATTACGACAATGTCTACACCGAGCGTTTCATGCGCACGCCTCAGGAGAACCCTGATGGTTACGACCTTAATTCACCCGTCCACAACACGGCGATGATCAAGGGTAACTACCTGCTTTGCCATGGCAGTGGCGACGACAATGTCCACTACCAAAACGCTATGGAACTCATCAAGGCCATGATTTCCAACGGCAAGCAGTTCGACCTGATGATTTATCCCAACAAGAACCACGGCATCTATGGTGGCTATGAATACGGCACCGGCGAGTGCCGCATGCACCTCTTCAACAAGATTGACAACTTCTTGTTTGAACACTTGCTGGGAGAGTAAACCGTTAGTGTTTAATAACACGTCAGCCCGACAGCATGCTGCCGGGCTGACGTTGTTTATAGTGGGTATTGCCGTTATTCGTAGTGCCTAATACGAACTTCCACGCCATCGTCTTTTAGTTGTTCGGCCAATCCAACCACGTTCGTCTGTCCGTAATGGTAAGGGAACAGCACTTTGGGTTTGATGATGCGAGCGGAACGAACCAGTTGTTCCGTGGTCATCGTATAAGGTTGGTTGCAGGGCAGGAAAGCAACGTCAATGTTCTTGATTTCGGCCATCTCGGGGATGTCCTCTGTGTCGCCAGCGATGTAAATCCTCAGTCCGTCGAGGTTAAGGATGAAGCCGTTGTCACGACCTTGGGGATGGAATTGTTGATGTCCTTCTGTGATGTTGTAGGCGGGCACGGCTTCAACGGTCAGCCAGTCATTTAGCACAAGGCGGTCGCCGTTGGCAATAACCGTACCATAGCCCAGCATCTCGGCGCAGCGTTGGTTGGTGATGAGTTGGGTTTCTGGCTTTGTGAGTGCAGCGATGGCCACGGTGTCGAGGTGGTCGTGGTGTTCGTGTGTCACGAAGATATAGTCGGCCTTAGGGAAGGCTGCATAGTCAATGGTACGGTCACCCAACTGGTGTACAGGGTCGATTTCGATTTCCTTTCCGTCGTACTCGATTCGGATGCTGGCGTGTACCAAAGCGTGGAACTTCACGGTTTTCCCACTTTTTGTGGTGAAGCTGTCGGTTTCGTAAGGCTCAGCAGGTGTGCTGTGATGTCCGCAGGCAGTCATGATGCCGAGGAGAATAGGTAATGCGATGGCTTTCATGGCGTTTGTTTTTTTGAAGTGCTTAATGGATTTCTGTTCTGCAAAAATAAAAAAATATGCAACCGCCAAAATAAAGATTGTGTATTTTTGTGGCAATGAAATACATACAACATTATCGCACGCCTCAAGGCTTCGACGACCTTGTGATGAGTTCGGATGGCGAGGCACTGACGGGCATATGGTTTGAAGGCTCGAGAGATGAAGACAAGCATTTGTTGGGTTTTGTCGGTTCTGCTGAAACAATCCCACCTGCCGTGTTCACAGATGTTTGCCGTTGGCTGGACATATATTTCAGTGGTCGTCAGCCCGATTTCATTCCTACCTATCGTATGTACGGCCTGACGCCGTTTCGTAAAATGGTTTCGGACATCATGTGTGAGATTCCATTCGGGCAAACGGTAACCTATGGCGATATTGCTAAACGTATTGAAGAGATGCGCCAAGGCATGTCGCTGCAGCAACCAAAAATGTCGGCACAGGCTGTGGGTGGTGCTGTAGGATGGAACCCCATCTGCATTATCGCGCCTTGCCATAGGGTGGTAGGCGCCAACGGCAATCTTACGGGTTACGGAGGCGGAATGCACAACAAAATTGCATTGTTGAAACATGAGGGACTCGATCTGAGCCATTTTTTTTGCGTTAAGTAACAACGGATTATAAGAAGATTTTGTTTATTTTTGCCTTTTTAATAATCAAGTCATGAAAATAACAAGAGTATTCACTATGATGGCGTTTTGCGCAGTCCTTGCGGCTTGCGGAAACGCCCAACCAAAAGAAGAAAACAACACTATGAAACAAAACCCACAACCTGGCAAAGATGGCAACAAATATGTGCCTTATGAACAACGCACCGGCGAAGAAGCGGTGGTTTATTTCACTCGTGACCTTTCGGCCGATGGTCTTATCAAGGCTTACGAACAAGTTAACGGGAAGATAGAGGGCAAGGTAGGCGTCAAAGTGCATACTGGTGAGCAGCATGGTCCCAACATTATCCCTCGCGAATGGGTGAAGGCCCTAATGGAAAAAGACTTGAAAGATGCCTCCATCATCGAGACGAATACCTATTACGAAGGCGACCGCTATACCACCGAACAACATCGTGAGACCTTGAAAGTCAACGGCTGGACATTTGCTCCTGTCGACATCCTCGACGAGGAAGACACGGTGACCCTGCCTATCAAGGGAGGCAAGTGGTTCGACAAGATGGCTGTGGGCAGCCATTTGACCAACTACAACTCGCTCGTCGCCCTGACGCATTTCAAAGGACATACGCAAGGCGGTTTTGGTGGTAGCAATAAGAACATCGGTATTGGCTGTGCCGACGGTCGCATTGGCAAGGCTTGGATACATACCACTCCTGGTCAGCCTAACCAATGGGATATTGCCAAAGAGGAGTTTATGGAGCGCATGACCGAGAGTACCAAGGCCACCATCGATTTCTTTGGCGAACATGTCACTTATGTCAATGTGATGCGTAACATGTCAGTGTCGTGCGACTGCGAAGGCACTGCTGCCGCACCCGTGGTCACCCCCAACGTAGGCATTCTTTCCTCGACCGACATCTTGGCCATCGACCAGGCTTGCGTTGACATCATTTATGCCATGACCGAAGAGGAACACCATGATATGCTGGAACGCATGGAGAGCCGTCATGGCTATCGCCAGCTTTCGTACATGAAGGAACTTGGTATGGGCCATGATCGTTATGTCCTCATCGACCTTGACAATGGTGGGAAGCGCATCACTGCAGCTGATGCTGCCAAAGACCTTAAGCCTTTTGTGAAACAATAAATCTATATGGCACTTATAAAGAGAGTAATCGTATCGTTGCTGCTGCTTTTGTTGTTGGTTCCAGCAATGGCACAGGAAAGCCATTCCTACCGATTCTCATTGGGGGATTGCCTGCGTTTTGCCCAGGCCAACAGTTACGAACGCAAGGCGATGGAGCTGACGGGACAGTCGTTGGAGACGACTTATGAGCAGTCAAAGCAGCAAAGACTCCCCAACTTGAACGCTTCGGTGGGGCAAAGTATCAATAACAACGAGAATGGTTGGTCCACATCGGGCAACGTGGGTGTGGGCTCTTCGGTGACGATTTACCAAGGTGGCAACATCAACAACACCATCGAACAGAATCGTCTCAATATGGAGCGCAACGAGGTGCAATTAGAGCGATACGATAATCAACTCGCCACCCAGATCTTGCAGAGCTTTCTGGTCATACTCGGCAATCAGGAACTGTTGAATTACCAACAGAAGGTGCTTGCCACCAGCCGTGAACAGGTGAAACAAGGTCGCACCCGCTATCGTGTTGGCGCCATCCTCGAGAGCGACTTGCTGCTGCTCGAAGCGCAGTATTATAGCGATTCGAACAATGTGGTCGATACCCGGATCAACATCGACAACAACTTGTTGGATTTAAAGGTGCTGCTATCGATGAACCCTTCCGACGATTTGGAGATCATAGCCCCTGATACCGACAACCTCGATGATTTGAAAGCGTCTTTGCCTACAGAAGAAGAGGCTGTCAGCCAGGCCATGGAATACATGCCCGACCTTCGCTTGGGCGATTATGACATTCGCATAGCTGAGAAGAACGTCGACATGGCTCGCGGTAATTATTTCCCGTCCATCTCGGCCAATGCCAATGTCGGCATGGGTGTGCTTTCATATGACAGCGACGGCAACCACAAATGGTACAACACGCCAACCGAGTCGGCCGGCATCTCGATGAGCATCCCTATCTACAGCCGTGGACAGACGAAAGCCAATGTGAAGAAGAGTCGCATCGCCTTGGAGCAGGCCCAACTGGATTATGAGCAATCGGCCCTCTCGGTGCGCCAGACGGTGGTGCAGGCCTATCGGAATGTGGTTGCGGCATACAACGCATACAAGGTCTCGCAACTCAAGGAAGAGGCTTATGGCAAGAGTTTTAATGCCTATAACATCCAATACCAATACGGGAGCATTACTACGGTTGAATTGCTGCAACAACAAAACAATTACCTTAATGCGCTCAATTCCTACATTCAAAACAAGTATTCCCTGTTGATGAAACGGAAGATTCTGGATGTTTATATGGGTAAACAAATAACACTATGACTATGAAGAAGAAAAGAAGAATTTGGTGGATCATCCTTGGCATTGTCGTTTTGGCCATTGCCGTGATGGTGATTGTGAAAGCCACGAAATCGGCCAACAAGGAGTTGGTTATCCGTACCCATGTGGTCGAGGAGTATACGGTTGAGAACACGGTCACTGCGACGGGTACCATCGAGCCAGTGGAAACGGTCGAAGTCGGTACGCAAGTGTCGGGCAAGGTGGAGAAGATCTATGTGGATTTCAACGACGTGGTAAAGAAAGGCCAACTGATGGCGGAACTGGACAAGCAGACGCTCAACCAGAGCCTGAGTCGTGCCAGAGCCAGCCTTACCTCGGCAGAGAGCCAACTGAATTATGCCAAACTCACCTACGAACGCACCAAGCAACTGTATGAGGCAAACGCCGCCACACTAGCCGCTTATCAAGAGGCACAAAACTCATATACCCAGGCACAAATGAGCAAAAAGAATGCCCAAGCGGCCTATGACCAGGCAAGAGTCGACTTGGCCTATGCCGAGATCTATTCGCCTATCGACGGCATTGTCCTCGACCGCGCTGTGGAGGTGGGTCAAACGGTGGCCGCTTCATTCAGCACGCCTACGTTGTTTACGCTAGCCAACGACCTGACCAAGATGCAGGTGGAGGCCGACGTCGACGAAGCCGACATCGGGCAGGTGAAAGAAGGACAAAGGGTGACCTTCACCGTCGATGCCTATATGGACGAAGTGTTTAACGGAACCGTGAACCAAATTCGTATGAAACCTACCACCACGAGCAATGTGGTGACCTACACCGTAATCATCGATGCACCTAATCCGGAACAAAAGCTTTTCCCAGGCATGACGGCCAGTGTGACCATCGTCACCGAGGAGCAGACAGGATTGGCCGTTCCCGCTGAGGCCTTCAACTTCACTCCCGATGAGCAAGTGCTGAAGGCTATTCGCAAAGCTGACAAACCCGAAGGTCAACGTCCTGAACAGCCTAAGATGCAGGAGGACGACACTCATGCTGCTCACAGTGTGGTGTGGTTAAAGAAGGGGGATGATATGATGCCACGCCCCGTCAAAGTGGGTATGAGCGACGGCGCATATAAAATCATCGAACAAGGCGTGCAGGCTGGCGATTCAGTCGTGTTGTCGGCGCAGTTTGTCGCCAAGGAGAAAGCCGTGAAGAAAGGGGAGAATCCGTTTATGCCAGGCCCTCCCGGTAGGAATAGGAACAATAACAATGGCGGTAACGACAAAAAATGACCATGAGCGAGCGTCAATCCATCATCAGAGTTGAGAATCTGAAGCGGACCTTTGTCGTCGGCAGCGAGGAGGTGCATGCCCTCAAAGGTGTGTCGTTCGATATCTGTCAGGGCGAGTTCGTGAGCATCATGGGATCGTCGGGCAGTGGCAAGTCCACTTTACTCAACATCCTAGGTTGCCTCGACCAACCCACGGCTGGCGAATACTACATTGACGGCATCTCGGTGCGTGAGCGTTCAAAAAACGAGTTGTCGGACATACGTAACCGTAAGATTGGCTTCGTGTTTCAGTCGTATAACCTATTGCCGCGCACCTCTGCTTTGGAAAACGTGGAGTTGCCCTTGGTGTATAACCCAGAGGTCTCGCATCGTGAGCGTCACGAGAAGGCCCAACATGCCTTGGAACTGGTAGGCTTGAAAGACCGTATGGGACATATGCCCAACCAGCTTTCGGGTGGCCAGCAGCAGCGGGTGGCCATCGCTCGTGCCTTGGTCAACGACCCCGTCATTGTGTTGGCCGACGAAGCTACGGGTAACTTGGATACGCGTACTTCATACGAAATCATGAGTCTGTTTCAAAGTCTGCATGAACAAGGTAAGACCATTGCCTTTGTGACGCATGAGTCGGATATTGCAGTGTTTACAAGTAGAACGATATTCTTACGCGATGGCCACATCCTTCGTGATGAGCCCGTGGAGACCAAATCGGCAGCAGAGGCTCTTGCAGCCTTGCCGATAGAAAACGATTATTGATATGGATATACTGAATCTCATTAGAATATCGGTGAAAGCCCTGTTGCGCAACAAGACGCGCACGGCTCTTTCCATGCTTGGTATCGTGATTGGTATCGCTGCTGTCATCGCCGTGGTCAACTTGGGCGAAGGCTTGAAACAGAGCACTGCTAACCAACTTTCCGACATGGGAACCAACCTTATTATGGTGATGCGTGCCAACCAAAGGCGAGGTGGTGTCAGCATGGGCTCGTCCAACGTGCAGTCGCTCAAGGTCAGGGATTGTGAGTTGATTGCCAAAGGTGCCAAAAACGTGACGATGGTCAGCCCCGTGGTGAATAGCGGTGGACAGTTGGTCAATGGCTCCAAGAACTGGTCGGGTACCGTGTATGGCGGTTCGCCAGATTATCTTGAAATCCGCAAATACGAAATCGCAACAGGTGTCAACTTCACTGAAGAGGACGTGAAGAAATACGCCAAGGTGGGCTTGATAGGACAGACCATCGTGGAAGAGTTGTTTGACGCGGGCGAAGATCCCATAGGCAAGACCATACGCGTGGGCAATATGCCGTTTAAGGTCATCGGAACGCTGAAGGAAAGGGGCGAGAACGGCATGGGTATGGACCAGGACGACCTTGTGGTAATGCCATACAGCACCGTACAGAAGCGTATGCTGGGCGTCGATTACATCCAACAGATTGTTTGCTCAGCCGCCTCTGAAGACGTGGCTGAGGCTGCTGTGGAAGAGATAGAGAGTATTTTGCGGGCTTCGCATAAGATACCAGAAGGCGGTAATGACGACTTCGAAGTGCGTACCCAACAGGAGATGCTGGAGATGATGTCGTCGATGACGGGGATGATTACGACGGTCTTGGTCGCCATCGCTTTGATCTCCTTACTGGTAGGCTGTATCGGTATCATGAACATCATGTACGTCACAGTGACGGAGCGAACCAAGGAAATCGGTCTTCGTATGTCAATCGGTGCCAAGAACTCAGCCATCTTGATGCAGTTCCTCACCGAGAGTATCATCTTGAGCCTTATCGGTGGTGTGATAGGCCTTATGTTGGGCTTGTTGCTTTCCTATGTGGTCTCCTTGGCCATGTCGCTGCCCTACGTTGTCAATGTCGGGTGGATGATCATTTCCTTCGTGTCATGTGCCATCCTTGGCCTTATCTCGGGTTTCTTCCCCGCACTGAAGGCCTCGCGCACCGACCCGATCAATGCATTGAGGTACGAATAAGAAGACGACCTACGGTCGCTGAGAGTGTTCTCAGAAAGTATGTCCAAAGCTGAGGAAGAAACCGTAAGCTTTGGTTGTGGTGCCTGTGTTGCGTTTGTTGAGGTTTAGGAATCCGTAACGCCCGCCAAGTGTAACAGTGAATCGTTTGAATTCAAATTCCGCACCAGCCATGGCATACACGTTGAAGCGTTTCAAATAGCCATCGTCGCCGTACCATTCGTGATGCAACTCGGTATTGCTTGGCCAAGTGAATATTTCCGTGGTTTTGCCTTGAATGCCCCAACTCAGCATAGATCCGATAAATGGAGTGTTGGTGATTTTGTCAGTAATGGGGAGTTTGTATTTCAATAAGATGGGGATGTCTACAAGGGTCTGCCGTTCTCGAATAAGGCCGTGGGACATCAGAGGAATGACAATTCCATAGTGCTCAGACACATCTCTTAAGTTCATTCGATACTGGGCTCCTGCAGTGAGGTCGAGGTGGTCGCTGAGTCTGAAAGTCCTGTCTAAACCGAAGGAGATTCCATGGAAAAACAGCGTGGTGTCGGCTGTCGGTGTATAGGTCTTGATCAATTCGGGGGAATAATCCACATGGAGGTTTAGCTGCGCCTGTGCTTTTTCTGCAACAAGCAGGGCGGCAACAAAAGCTGTGATGACAAATAGTTTTTTCATTGTGGTTCTGTTTTGATTTGTTTGATAATTGTTGTCATTATTGCGTTACATTTGTTTGAGTTGCTCCACATATTCATCGATGCGGTGCAATTCCGTGGGGATGTCGATTTCTTGTGGGCAGTGCTCGGTGCATTGGTTGCAGCCGATACAGTGACTTGCCTGACGCATGGCTGGGATGTTGCGGTCGTAGCCGATGAGGAAACGTTTCCTCGCTTCCCAAAACGCTTTCGCTTCCCGGTTGCCGGTAGGCATCTTGCCTTGAGTGATGCTCTCGTTGTAGTAAGCAAAGACGGCAGGGATGTTCAATCCGTAGGGGCAGGGCATGCAGTAGTTGCAGGCGGTGCAAGGCACGGTCTTCAGCTTGATGAATTGCTCGGCAACGCTCATGAGGAATTCGTCCTCGTCGGGGGTGATGGGTCGCAGTGGTGAATAGGTCTCCACGTTTTGTTGCAGATGCTCCATATAGGTCATGCCGCTCAACACGGTGAGGATGCCTTCGGGCGTGCCGGCAAAGCGGAAGGCCCATCGGGCGACGGGTGTCTCTGGCTCGCGTTCTTTCATCTGCTTTACGATATGGTCGGGTTGCTTGGCAAGACCACCACCAAGCAATGGCTCCATAATCACTGCTGGGATGCCACGACGGTGCAGTTCCTCATAAAGGTACGACGAGTTGACGCCTTCGCCTTCTATCTCGCCGAAGCTCCAGTCCACATAGTTCAGCTGGATTTGCACGAAATCCCAATGGTATTTACCTTCATCATGCCATTGCATCATGGTGTCGAACAGTTTCGGGTCGCCGTGGAACGAGAATCCTAGGTTACGGATGCGTCCAGCTTTTTTCTGTTCTACGAGCCAGTCGAGGATGCCATTGTCCATGAAACGGGCGTTGAACATCTCCATACTGGTCATGTCTTTTCCTGAGCCACCGATGCTGTGCATGAGCAGATAATCGATGTAGTCGGTCTGTAGCTTTTCGAGTGAGTTCTCGAACATGGCCTTGGAGCTTTCCGTGTCCCATGTCGATGGACTGAAGTTAGAAAGCTTGGTAGCAATGTAATATGAGTTGCGCGGGTGGCGCGATAGTGCGATGCCCGTGGCAGTCTCTGAATAGCCTCTTGTGTAAACCGGGGCGGTGTCGAAGTAATTGACGCCATGCGCCAATGCATAGTCCACCTCCTCGTTGACCATTTCCTGGTCGACACGGGCGTTGGGGTCTTTTCGCATGTCTGCACCGTTTTCGATGGGCAGGCGCATCATGCCGTAGCCCAAGAGCGACACCTTGTCGCCGGTATTAGGGTTGGTGCGGTAGGTCATCTCGCCTTGGCCGTCGATGACATCCTTGGCGATGGGCGTTTCACCGTTGTTGTTTTTGCAGGCGGAAAGCACTACCGAAGTGGCCACTGCTGCACCACCTATATGTTTTAAGAAATCTCTTCTATCCATTTTGTTTAGTTTAGTGTTTAGAGTTTAGAGTTGATAGATTGTGATGACAACCTGAAATAATAATCAATTATCAATTGTCAATTGTCAACTATCAATTATCAATTATCAATTCATATGATGCATCTCATTCCCTTCTACGTATATCGCGCTGAACGGTCGGGCAGGGCAGAGGTGCTCGCAGGCGCCACAGCCGATGCACTTGTTCTCGTCTACGGCAGGCACTTGCACCGTTCCGTTCGGGCCTTCGTAGTCTACCATTTGAATGGCTCCTGTCGGGCAGTGACGTGCGCAGTTGCCACAGCTGACACCGTCGGTCAACACCACGCAATTGTCCTTGATCCACACGGCATGTCCCACATGGATGTTCGTCTTCTCCTCACGGGAAATGGGCTTGATGGCACCAGCAGGGCAGACCTCGCTGCAGCGGGTGCATTCGGGACGGCAATAGCCGCGCTCAAACGACATCGTGGGTTGCATGAAATGTAACAGGTCAGTGGACGGACGCAACACATTGTTCGGGCAGCTTGAAACGCAGAGTTGGCAGGCTGTGCAATGCTTTTCCAGATGACGGATGGAGACAGAACCTGGAGGGGTTATGGGTGTTTGACGTTTCGGAGCCTTCTTGTCCTCAATGACGGCCAAGCCGCCATCCACTTTCATCTCGGTTTGTGCCATTGCCGCTGTAGTGCCGGCCACTGCTGCGCCTACGAGGAAGGCACGGCGCTCGGTATCGACGGGCTTCGACTCAGTTTTAAAAGCGGATAAGTCCCTACCGTATTTCAGCGCGTCGAATTTGCACTTTTCTAAGCAGTCACCGCAAACCACGCAGCGCGAATAATCAATTTTCCCTTCTTTGAAGTCGATGGCTTGTGCCTTGCAGTTCTTTTCGCACATACTGCAGTTCTTGCACTTGTCTTTGTCGAAGCGGACACGTAGCAGGGAGAAACGTGAGAAGAAACTGAGGAAAGTACCCACAGGACAAATCGTGTTGCAATAGAGACGCCCTTTGCGCCAGGCGAGGAAGCCTAATATTACTAAAGTAAGGATGGCCACTATGAAGGTCGTCACGCTGCGGGTCCAGATTTGCACCTCTGTGAAGTTGTAACGGTCGTTGGCAGCATCAAGGCCTGCGAGCCAGTTGTTGAGCAGGTCGTAAAGCGGCTTGAACAGGCTGTTGACGATGCGGCCGTAGGCACTGTAGGGCGCAAACAAGGTCGTAAGCGGCGCAAAACCGATGATCATCGCAATGACGAACACGCCAAAGAAGCCATAACGCAACCATCTGTTTTCCTTAGCGTAGCTGAAGCGATTTTTCTTCACTTTGCCACCAAGCCACGAGAAGAAGTCTTGCATGATGCCCAAGGGGCAAACCACGCTGCAATAGATTCTTCCGAAAAATAGGGTGACGAGGATGATGGCAGTCACCACAACTGCGTTGAAGGCAAGGAAGGCTGGCAAAAACTGGATTTTGGCCACCCATCCCGCCCAAAGATGCACCCGGAAACCGATGCCGAGCAGTAGCAGGGTCACTAAGGTCATCATGACCACTTGTAGACAGATTCTGATTTTTCGTAACATATTTAGATCGTTTTTGAGTGTTATTCAAGTTTTATACTTTATTTAATGATTGTTTTGCAAGACAAAAATAGGAAAATTTAGTCCAAATACGCGTGTTTTGCAAAAAAATGACAGATGTGTTGCTTTTTTCGTTTTTTTTTGTATTTTTGCCGTAAAGGAACATTTTTTTATTTACTTTAATGTATCTATATGATAATCAATATGAATTGTAAGAATTTATATAAATCAATTAATCGAGTAAAGTCCAGTCTTGGATTTATTCTGTGGCATGGGAGGCGCAAGAAGCCCAAATTTGGGTCGATCTTGGGATAAACGACCTCCCGATCGGCCCTTAACTATTTCCAATTTTCAACAAAAGGATAAGAGTTCCTTTACATAATCACGTTTCTGATGTTGATTATGAAGTAATGTCAGAAATGTGTCATTGACAATGAATTTAATGTTTTTATAATAATACTATATTTAATATGCAAAAAACGATAATACCATGGAAAAGAAAAATCAGTCAACAAAGAGAGAGCCCCTGCTTCGTTATGGAGGACGGCTCTCCTTGAAAAAGTTTTACTTGATTATGCTTTGCTTCTTTGCGTTAAACAGCGTTCAAGGTCAGAATTTCAATAGACAGACAAGTATCAACTTACAAATCGAGGCTGATACTACACTGAATCCGTTTGACGGAAGTAATGTCACAAGCATTGGCGTTTCGGGTCAGGTGACATTCACATCTGACCTCGGCTTTGTTCGTTTTGTCGTTAGCGACGGAAACGACGATGACTATATGGTTTATGAAACATATCGGGTTTTCGAAGAAGACTCGATTATCTTTTTTTCACAGAAATGTGAGGAAAGCTGTTTCTATGAGACATACGTTCCAACGGATTTCATTATCCAAGTCAAAGATGCTGTTGTGAACCTCAGCACTATTGACTTTAGCAATGCACAATACACGAACGCGGAATACCAAAGGCTTGCTGCAGCAACAGCCGCTGATAACGTTAGACTTGCAAAAGTGCAAGACTTCATCCAAAGTCGCGAACTGATTTGGGTGGCCGACCACACGAAACTCTCCGACCTATCCTATGCTTCAAAAGCAAAATTATGGGGAAATGATTACAAATCGTACGGCTTTGAATACTATGCAGGAGGCATATATTGTTTGGAACCGCCCGACAGGAATCTTGCTACGAGCAATGATTTTGTTGCCGACTTCGACTGGAGAAATCGTCATGGCGCCAATGACCCATTTTCTCCTTATTATGATGGCGATGTTCATGGTACAGGATGGCTTTCGCCTATTACATGTCAACAGGGGTGTTGGGAAGATGGTGTGTTGTCGTGTGTTCAACAAAGTGATTGTAATGGAGAATGGCGTTCGGCAGGTACTTGTTGGTCGTTTGGCACCACCGCACAGATTGAGGCTTTAGCCAATCTTTACTTCAATAATCATCTCGATTTAGATCTGTCTGAACAGTATCCTGCTTGTCAGGAATATACACCCAATCCCACGCATAATTCATTTTTGGGTTGGTGGCCACATAAGGCTTTAGATTATTATCAGAACGAAGGGGTTCCTTATGAATACTGCTGGCCCTATACGGCCAGTCCCGATGATTGCACTTCCTCTTGCCCTGAACCCATGGAGCGCGTCTCTATCAATTCCTATACTATTCATCAAAACATTAATGATGCGAATCTTAGGCGGCTGATTATGGAGAAAGGACCTCTGGCGGCGGGGAGCATCCCATCGCAGACATGGATTTCACATTGTATGTTGCTTGCTGGATGGGGCACTGTTGATGAAACTTCCCCACACGTTACAGGTTTGCCTCCAGGAACGGAGATTCCTGAAAACTGGTATGGAATCACCTATTGGATTTATAAGAACTCGTATGGCATCTCAAACCTTCATAATATGTTTGAAGGCTACAGCTATGTCATCCATAATTATCATGATGAACATCCTTTGCTCACCCCAAGCCGTGTATATGAGGTCCCTGTTCCCATCAATGTGCCTGGCTTGTCAGAAAGTAACGTCCTTTGTGAAGACAGGGATGGTGATGGATACTACAATTGGGGAATAGGCCCCAAACCCGCTCATTGTCCTCCTTGCCCAGATGAACCTGACAGCGATGACAACAACCCAAGTCTTGGACCTTTGAACGAACAAGGGCAACGCACCATTATCAACACATATACCACCAGTTTTGAAAACGGCTGGGACGATTGGGTACAAATCACATACACAGAGCATGGGCAAGATGATTTGGACTGGTGGCGTCACAAAGGGCCAACGGGTCATTTTAGCCATGGTGGTTATCCAACAGGCCCTGGGCAGGCTCAAGATGGTGAGTATTATATATACGTCAATGGGAGTTTGCCGTGCGACAACAATGACATGGCGGTAATCCAAAGCCCTCCATTCGACTTTAGTGGTATTGGTGCATGCGTTTATTACATTGATTTTTATTATCACATGAAATCATACAATTATGGGAATGATGAAAAGAACAAATTGTATATTGTTTTTTTAAAGAAAGGCCAGAATGAAGAGAGAAAACTGGTTGCAATGAACAATCAGGGGAATGAATGGCAACATTGCCGAAAAGAGATTCCGAAGAATACATACCAAATCCAGTTCTTCTCATCTAAAGGAAATGATTTTTGCGACATAGCCCTCGACAACATTACCATCGGCCCATGGAATCACGATGAAACACCTATTGTGATTACAGAGCAAACCGTATGGGAAAACTCCACAGAAATTAACCAAGACATCATTGTGGAGAATGGTGGGAAACTAACGATAAAGAAATCAGGCTCATCTCAGGTTAAGATAAAGATGCATCCGGAATCGAAGATTGTCGTCAAACCTGGAGGTCAACTCATTCTCGATGGCTGCAAGTTGGTAAGTGGCTGCTCTGCGGAACTTTGGCAAGGCATTCAGGTGTGGGGCGACAAAACCAAAGACCAGAAAAAACATGGTGACACCTATTATCAAGGCTATTTAGAGATGAAAAACAATGCTTCTATTGAGGACGCTATATGTGCTGTTGAGCTTTGGAATCCCGGCCATTGGAGTACGACGGGCGGAATCATAATAGCCAACAATGCGACTTTCAAAAACAATGCCAAGGCCATTCATGCACTCCACTATCAGTACATCCAAAATGGACAGATTGCCGATTACAAGGCTAAATTCACTGAGTGCACTTTCACAATCAATGCGGCATATAAAAACACTGTACAATTCTACAAGCATGTTGACTTGGCACAGGTGCAAGGCGTTCGATTCAATGGCTGCACATTTGTTGTTGATGAAAACGTGCAAAACATTTCTGATTGGACTATCGGTATCGCCGCATATAACGCCGGATTCATCGTGGATGCCACCTATCTTTATCAAACAAATGGCGTTTCCATCAAGAAGCGGCCTCTGTTTTCTGGATTCCAAAGGGCTATACAATCTGTAGAGGTTGGATTGGGCGAGGTTCCGAAATTTACCGTAAAACACACTGACTTCAGAAACAACGACTATGGCATTTTTGCCCGCAAGAGCAGCCATGCCACCATAGTGGACTGCGACTTTGAGGTTGGCTTGAACGCTTGGTACAGTTGCAATGCAGGCATCCAATTGGATAACATTTCAAGCTTTGCCGTTGAGGAAAACCGTTTTTCGAAAGGGAGCAAGGCCGTTGACGACAATTTCGGCATCATCTTGAAGGACACGCAAGGCCAAAACGAAATCTACTACAACGACTTCGACGGCTTGTATTGCGCCAACTTGGCGGTTGGCGTGAATTATGTAGGTGCTAGGGACGAATATAAGGGGGCCGAATACCGATGCAACAGGAATGAAAACAATGACATTGATTTCTATGTGTTGGACGATGACCAACTTCCTGGCATTCAGTTGTTTCAAGGAACGGAAAGTGCCCCAACCCGTAACACTTTCAGTCAAGACGCCTATCATTTCTACAACGGTGGTGCCCATAGGGTGACCTATGCGTATTATGATGATCCTGCGGCTAGCGACGAGGTTCCCGTCCGCTATAATGACGAAAAGTTTTGGATAGAACCTTCCAGCCAATTATGGGAATGCGTTTCGCACTATGGCAATGGCGGTGGTTCCAACAATGGAAGCGTGACGCCTGTGCTTACATCATCACAAAAGCAACAAATCGAACAGGATTATTACGATGCCTATTATCCTTATACCGTCATGAAGAGTGCGTACGATCGGCTTATTGACGGCGGCAATACCAGCGCCACCTTGGCCGAAATCGAGGCGGCGACCCCATCCGACATGTGGAGGCTCCGTTCCCAGTTGTTGGGCGCGTCGCCCTTTGTCTCGCAAGAGGTCCTGTTTGCCGCAGCTGACCGCGACGATGTGTTCACCGAGTCGGTGTTGTTTGAAATTCTCCTTTCCAATCCCGACGAGCTGAAGAAGGATACGTTGATGCATTACCTTGAGAACAAGGTGCCTCCCATGCCCGGTTACATGCTCTCCATCTTGAATCAGGTGGCCAACGGTTCTTCGGCAAGGACCGCGATGGAGTCGCAGATGTCGTCCTATCGGCGCGCTTTCATTCGGGCTGCGGGCGACATGGTGCGTAGCATACTGAACGACACGGTTGTCGACATGGCGGAGCTTCGCGGCTGGTTAGGCAACATGAACGACCTCAATGCCGATCGCGACATCGTTGCCACCTATATGGCCGAAGGCGATTTCGACAACGCCTTTTATTTGGCGAATTTGTTGCCAGGTCTCTATGGCCTGGAAGGAGCCGCCCTTCAGGAGCACAACGACTACATGGTGTTTTTGAACCTGTATCGTAGCCTGCAAACCGACAACCGCAACACCTTGCAGCTCAACGACACGGAACTGGATGTGGTGGAGGATATGGCTGATAATGGGACGGGAGTGGCCAAGGCCATGGCGCAATCCATCCTTGAAGGCGCCTACGGCTATCACTTTGAGGATTGCCCTGTTGTTCCCTATCCCGAAGGTGGAACGAGAGGCATGGCCAGCAACCTCATTTCGCCCGAGGACATGGGTAAGGCCTTGGGTTTTGCCGTCAGCCTGAAACCCAACCCTGCGGCGACATGGATTGCGATTGACTACACATTGCCCATGGATTATGGAAATGCTACCGTTGAAATTGCCAACACCCTAGGCGTGAAGGTGCTGCAGAAGCGGCTGAACGGGCACGAGGGGCAAAGCGTGGTTGACCTGCGCGGCTTTGCCAACGGCGTATACACCTTGACCGTCATGTGTGGCGAGT
>R22__coassemble_648_pt1 | contig 21095 bp, 19 predicted proteins | sample R22__metabat2_high_PE_030 | metagenome-assembled genome bin R22
TGTGTAAGTGCCTGAGTGGTGGAATTGGTAGACACGAGGGACTTAAAATCCCTTGCCCTTTAAAGGCGTGCCGGTTCGAGCCCGGCCTCGGGTACAAATGAAAAACCCAATCAGATGTTTTTCAGCTGATTGGGTTTTTTATATCCTGATTTTTGTTGATTTATTTCGCCCTAAACCGCACCAATCGCAGCGGCATCCCATCACAATTCTTCAGCACCTGAATGCCATAGTAAAACCCGTTGTGGCACACGAAGCGCTTCTTCGTTAAGGCAAGGTCGTAGTCTTCGCATTGGAAGGAGCCTGTCGAAATGCTTTGCCCTTTGCTGACCGAATAGACGTGGAATGTGTTTTGGCCTGCTACCTCGGCATCGCCAAAGAAAAGGATGTTGTCGTCGTTGCCTTTGATGGCCATGGTGAACCACCCCATATTGATAGGTTCTTTAATGTGTTGGATGCCGTTTTCATAAAAGGTAATAAAGTCGTTGTAAAATCTAAGCACTCTCTCGTCGGTTTCTCCTGGCAACTCGTCTTTCAAATCCTTGATTCGGGCGTTTTGCAAGGCGGTCTGCTCTTCAACGGACAAGGTTTGTGGTTCCCAATCCAATAGTTTTTCCGAGATCTTGTTTCCATTGAAATCGTAGGTTCTCACCAGCCCATATATCGGGTTGGAAACGATGAGCTTGCCGTTGACTTTCGCGATTTGCCACTGGCCTTTCATGTCATCCCTTTTGCCTTCAGTGTAAATGAAGTAGTCTTTGTTTTTGAGATCACCACTCGACTCTCTGAATTCATCGCAAAGGATTTTCTCCTTGCCTGTGTTTGTATCCAAAATGGATACAAAATATCTCCATTTTTTTGTCCACGATGTGCTTCCAATGATGGCAATATGGTGATCGTCCAATGCTAACATTTCCAAGGCTTGGTACTTGATTTTCAGTTCTTTGACAATCAACCCGTTGTTGTCAAACAGATAAATGTCGCCTGTGTTGTTGGCTTTAGTGAAATACAAGTTACCCAACTTCCCTTCCACGGGCTGGAGATTACGAGGCTTCTTGCCTTTGTCGGCAGAATATAAAGTAATGTTTTTCAAAAACTTGCCATTTGAATCAAATAGGGAATACCTATTTCTTGTGGCATGGCTGACAATGGCTTTGCCGTCATCGAAAACGACGAGTTGTTTCCGCAATCCGTTAGGACGACCGTCCAGGGTGTCATAATAGGTGTCAAAGATTTTGTTCCAATCGTTTCCCACTCCGTAGGTTTCGTCAGGAACGAGTTTGATCACTTGTGCGTCAACTTGAAAGCAAGTTGCAATGGCTAATACAATAATGAAAAGCAAGTTTTTCATGGCTTTGATATTTTAGAGATTGGTATCTGTTTCTTATGTTTGTAAATGCATCTTGAACTCAGCAAATTCCTGTTCGGCAGAAGGTTTGTTGGCGTCGTAATCTTCGATGGTGTAATAGTCGAAGATGTATTCAGTTGGTTTGGGCTTCGACAAAAGGTTGACCAGTACCGCGATAAGTGCAATAGAACAAGCCGTCGCCAAAGAGGAGATAAGGACAATTCGGTTGACGTTCACTTCTGGCCTTGTTGCTTTCTCGAAACTGAATTCTGGCACCACTATGTTGTCTGAAACCAAGGTTTCCATCGAGTTCTTCAGGTTTTCGGTGAAAGCGCGTTGTGCTTCAACTTTTTGCCTGCACGATGGACATTCTTCGAGGTGCATTTCTACCATTTTCCTTTTGCTTTCCGGCAATTCATTGTCGATATAGCTTTGTATCGTTCTGTCATTCAAGTGTTTCATAGCAAATGTTTTTTGATTTTTTCCATGATTCTCGACAAGGTTTTCCCGATGGATGGCAGTTTGCGCCCCGTCATTTCAGCGATTTCCTTGTAGGAATAGCCCTCGCTGTAAAGCACCGCAAGCGTTTGTTCCTTCTCGTTGAGATGCGCTATCGCATTGAGGATGTCGGAAGCCTCGTCTTGAGTGCTTTCATTTGTTTCGGGCAGAGTGCTTTCTATCGTGACGTTCCTTGCCGCTTTCCGTTTGTAGTCGATTCCTTTGTTGATGGTACTCCTGACGAGCCAGTTTTTCGTGTCGCGAATGGCTTTCTCGTTGCTCATCGCAAAATAATAAGCAGTGAACACGTCTTGCACGACATCCTTTGCGACCTCCGGGTCTTGCAGCATCTTAGTCGCAATCCTGAACAGTTTCGGGTAGTGGTCTCGATATGTCTTTTCAAATTCGGGGTCCATCATGGGAACTTTTACAATCATAAGACGAATGAAGAGGCCGTTTTGTGACATGGGCGACACAAAAATAAGGAAAGAAATAGATGTGTCCACTAAATCGATAAAATGTATTACTTTTGCCCAATAAAACTCAACGAATTATGAAAGCATCGAACATACAAGTTTTAGAAGAGGTAAAACGTTATGTCATCATCACCCTTGCGCTGTTTACCATGTGCTTGGGTTGGACGGCCTTCCTCATCCCGAACCATCTGATGGGCGGTGGCGTGAGTGGTATTGCGGCTTTAGTGTATTGGGGCACGGGTATCTCCACAGGTATTACCGTATTCGTCATTAATGCCATTTTGTTGCTTATTGCGTTGAAAATTATCGGTGTGGGATTCGGTATCAAGACGGCCTATTCCATCATCATGGCTTCGGTGTTTATGTCGCTGCTGCAGCATTTCATCACCGACCCGATGATGGCTGGCACGATGCAGCCTTTCGTCAGCGACCATTTCCTCGCGGCCATCCTCGGTGGCGGCTTGGCGGGCTTGAGCATCGGGGTGGCCTTCACGCAAGGGGGTAGCACGGGAGGTACCGACATCATTGCCATGATCGTGTGCAAATACCGCAACATCTCGCAAGGACGTGTGATCCTCATCCTTGATATCATCATCATTGCTTGCGGTTTCATCGTGGGCAACACTGTCGAAGACTTCATCTACAGCTGTGTGGTGATGGGCGTTTGCAGCTATTGCATCGACTTGGTGCTGACAGGTAATAAGCAAACGGTCCAAGCCTTTATCTTCACCTCCGAACCCGATAAGGTGGCCGAACGTATTGCCAACGAGATGCAGCGTGGTGTGACGATGATCAACGGCACGGGATGGTACACGAAGAACGAAGGCCCCATCCTGATGGTGGTGGCGCACAAGCGTGAGTCACAGCATATCTTACGGATTGTGAAAGATGAAGACCCCAAGGCCTTCATGACGATGAACACCGTGATGGGTGCCTACGGTAAGGGCTTTGAACAGATTAAGCGATAAACGAAAAAAGGAAGTCATTGACTTCCTTTTTTCGTGTTAAACCATAATTGATTTACTTGATGCCAAGCTTTTTGGCGATGTCCTTCGGCAGGGCGTCCTTGTGGACCACGATGTTCAGGGTCTTGTAGCGGACGAAAGCCTTGGAGACGTACCAAATGCCATTGTATTGGCCAGCATCGCCCCAGCTGTTCTTCACGATGAAGTACTCATTGCCCATTTGGTCTTTGGCGGTACCGTAAATCAACATGCCGTGGTCGTCGCCCGTCTCGTAGTTGTCGTAGGCGATCTGACGTTCCTTCTGGGTGACCCACTTTTGCGGAGTGGGACCATTCATGGCCTCTTTCTTACGGTCGGCGGCGCTCATACCCAGCCAGTGGGCCATGTCGCTACCTTGGAGGTCACGGCCTTTGGCTTCGAGGTCGGGCAGCACTGCCACACCGGCCATCTTGCCACGGAGCCAGCCAGCTTCGCTGACGTCGCTACCCCAAGCAATCGGGTAGCCTTTGTCGATGGCGTTGTCCATCACCTGCATGAACTCGTCGATGGGGAGGTTCCAGGCCTGACCCCAGCGCCAGTTGTCCTGCACTTCGATGACGAAGGGCTCATAGAAAGGATGGTGCGTGAACGAAGTCAGGTTGATGTAGTCGTTCATGTTGAGACCCGTCGATTCGGCGAAGGTCATGGGCGTGTACTTCTTGCCATTGTAGGTGAACTCGGTCGGAGGAACGCCAAGGTAAGCATCGTAGATGCCAGCCAGACCCTTCTTCCAAAGCGGGTTGCCGTCCTTGTCCATCTGAATCTTGCGGCTCTTGATGACACCTTCCACGTAGGGGTCGGTGACAGCGGAGAGCTCAGTGAAGTTCGACAGTGAATCGCCGTGCATGGCACCAGCGGGCATCAGTTCGTCGGGGACGAGGCCGTAGTGCTTGATGGCATACAGCACGTCGCCGAAGGAACCACCTTGCGAGAAGGAGACGTCGCCGTGGGTGCGGACAGCGGCTTCGGCACGGTCAAGATAGGTTTTGTAAACGATGTACATCTCGGAGAAGTCGTATTCGGGCTTGCCCATACGGAGCAACTCGGCCTCGAAGAAAGCCAATGAGCTGTAGCACCAGCAGGTGCCAGCTTGGTTCTGGTCTTTCACGGAGGTGACAGGTAACTCCTTGATGGTTTCAAACTTGAAGCCTTCTTCGTCTTTAGCTTCGTCTTTAGCCTGAGGCTGGGCAACGACGCTGATGCTGAGCATCAAGGCGGTTGCAGTCAATAAGTATTTGAATTTCATAATGTTATGATTTGGAATTGATAATTGATAATTGACAATTGAGAATTTGAATTATAAGATTCAATAATTAAAGGTTAAGGTCTTTACGCATGGCCTTCGAGAGGGCGTCCTTATGGAGCGTGAAGAAGATGGTGTATTGGCGCAGGTATTGTTCGGAGCAGTACCAATAGCCTTTGTAAGGGCCTCTGTCGCCCCACGAGTTCTTGATCTTGTAGTATTTGTTGCCGTTTTGGTCCTTTGCGATACCGACGACGAGCATGCTGTGGTCATCGCCTGCATCCCAGTTGTCGTAAGCTCTCTGGTGGTCCTCGTCGGTCACCTTCTTTTCGGCGACAATCTCTTTCCAAAGCTGCTCGCTTTCGGGGTCTTCGGGGACGATGCCAATACCGGTCTTGCCCGAGAAGCCCTTGTTGCTGACATCCTGGGCCCAGCCGAGGGTGTAGCCATGCTCAAGGGCATAGTCGACAGCTTCCATCAGCTTATCAAGAGGCAGGTTGTAGGCAGGGGTCCAGGTCCAGTTGTCGGGGATCTCAACCATGCAGGGCTTGTTGTATTCCTCGCTGGTGAACGAGCAGATCTCGATATAGTTGGCAGGGTCGATGGGATACTTCTCCGCAAATGACTTGGGAGTGTATTTCTTGCCGTCGACGGTGAACTCTTCGGGCACTTCGCCGAGATAGGCATCCAAGACGCCTTGAATGGCTTTTGGGCCGGCGGGCGAAATCTTCTTGTTGCCGTTCTTGATGATGCCGCGGGCCACTGAACTGATGACTTCGTTCATCTCGGCGTGCATGTGGCGTTCCTCACCGATGACCTTGCCGCTGTAGTCGGCTTCAGGCATCATGCCGTATTTGTCGATCATATATAGCACATCGCACACCTCGCCGCCTTGGCTGAGCGTGTTGTTGCCGTGCATTCTGGTAAACTTGGCAACCTTTTCGGTCCAAGCATTACGGACGACAAACATCTCGGAGAGGTTGAACTCCTTGCCGTACATACGGAGGATTTCCGCCTCGACGAAACCGATACCGGCAAAGCACCAGCAGGTGCCTGAGCTACCTTGGTTGTCGACGGGGGTATGCTTCACGTTGACGGTTTCGGTGATCTGATAGACGGGTTCATCTTTGGCTTCTTGGGCGAAGAGGGTGGCACTAGTGCCTAACAGCAGTGCGAAGGCTGCCAGTTTCATGAATCTATTCATAATATGTTGTCTTTGTTTGTTTTATAACTTTATTATTTTGGATGTCGTACAACCTGATTCGTTTGTTACCTCGATGAAATAGCAGCCTTTAGGAGCATTCGAAAGGTCGATCACAGCTTGGCTTCCGTTCAAATCACGTTGTTCGATTTCTTGTCCTGTCACGTTGAAGACACGCACTTGACGCAGTCCTTGACCTTCGATGGTGACTTGGCTCTCAGTGGGGTTGGGATAGAGGCGAACGCTCTTTTCGGAGCCGTTTTCATCTATGCCAGTGGTCCAGTCGACATACACCGAGTTGGTGGGGTTTGATTCGACAGAAGCCGTTTTTCCGGTCACCGTGTAGGTGTAGGCCTGACCTTGTACAGCGCTGAAGTCGACAAAATCGGTGCTTTCGGACCAGCCAATATGTTGTCCGTTGCGGTAGATATAGTATTTTTCAGCCATGGTGGCTTCGTCCCATTGCAGGACGACGTGACCTTGGTGGATGAAGAAGTCGAGATGGCGAGGAATAATGGTTTTGTTGATCTCGATGAAATGCATCTCCGGATTGTCTTGCGTCGTGGCATAGCCCGAAGTGCAGTCGCTGTCCCTATAATAGGCGGCAACGGCATATTCAAAGAGGTTGTCTTCTTGTGCGTTGATGTTGTCGGTGTGATAGGTGTTGGTGAGCGCCTTGATGCGTTTGAACTCTTGGCCTTTGATGCGGCGATAAAGGATATAGCCAGTGACACTTTCCGCTTCAGGAGCGTCCCACATAACCTTTACCTTGGTGGGCGTGACCATCTCATAGCGGAGGTTGGTCGGGATGCCGCACGGTGACTCGGGCATGACGTTGGCGACATTGGAATGCAAGGTCTCGCCGTCGTTGGAGCAGGCGGTGACGAAATAGGTGTGGAAATCATTGGCTGCCTGTGGGTCGGTAAATTGGGTGCTCTCGCTGACGGCGATGAGGATGTTGTCGCGGAAAACGTAGTAATGGATGATGTTTTGGTTGTCTTCCATCGTCCAGTTCAGTATGATGTCATCGCCCGAAGGTGTTGCCGTCAGGCCGACGGGGCCGTTGCTTTCTTCGTCTTTGTTGCTGCAGGTGTTGTTGGCAATATAGAATAAGCCGTTGTCGAAGTCGCTGCTCAAGCCTTGGAAGCTGACTTTGCGTTCGCCATCCGAGTTCTTGACCTTGAAGCTAACGTTGATGGGTTGGACGGGTTTGTTCCAAAGGATATCGATATGGCCGAGAGGCAAGGTGATGGTTTGGGTGGCGCTGCTCGATTCGAGGGTGACGCAAGCCACTTCGTCGCCAGCTCCGTTGACGAAGGTGAGCTTGCCTTCATGCCAGCCTTGCGGGTCGGATGAGGTCATTTCGACAGTCCAGTTGCAGGTAGGACCAAGCAATACGTTTTTCTGGTATGATGGCTTTCCTTGTGCATTGTGGACAACGGCATAGACGCAATAGTCCACGATGGTGGGCATGTAATGGTCGGTGAAGCTCATGGTAGCACCCGGGGTAACATTGTCTTCGGTATAGATGACTTCGCCGTTGCGCGTCAAAACGATTTGGTCGATGGCGGTGAGATTCTCGAGGTGGATGTTTTGGGTGGGATTGGTCCAGCTGATCGTGGCTGCATAATCGAAGTCGTTGCTAGGTTCCACCGACATGTTTTCGGGCTGCAGAGGCATATAGGAATAGACATCGGTAGGCACATAGTTGAAAATGGCTTGAGCCCAACCGGCATAGTCGATTTCGTCGATGACGAACCAGCCGTCGCTGCTGCCGCCCCATCCCCAGTTGAAGTGGAAGAGGTCGTCGTCGTCATAGCCGTCGCACACGAAGGCGTGGCCGCCGCTGTTGCTGAAGCCGGAATAATAGACGGGCCAACCCAAGTCGAACTGTTCTTTGAGCATGTCCTGCCAATCAAAGATCGAGTATTCGTCGCGACTCTTGAGGCTGCATTGGTTGGAGTAGGAGAAATAGTGTCTGATGGCGTAGGGCACATCCCATGAGTTGGCGCCGCTTCCCGAAGGAGAGAAGTCCATGTCGACAGCCACGGCGCAATGGTACATCAGCAGGGCCACGGCCTCAATCTCTTCTTGTGATGCGCCACCGAGACGGTCGGGCATGTTGTCCCAATCGTAGGTGGTGTTGCCGAAGTTGGCCGACAGGGTGCCGTGACCATGGCAGTAATACGAGTGGCTACCAGTGCCTTGGAGAGGATGGTTCCAACGTTTCATCACTTGGCTCATGGCCGTGGCCACACAACCTGCATAGCAACGGTCGCCGGGGCCACCGGGAGCATCAGGGGCATAGAGGTTATAAGGTGAGTCTTGGTTCCACTTGGTGGTGCAGATGAAGTCGACGCCACGACCGCCGTTGCGAGAGATGAGCTTGCCGGTGTTGGCCACACTGGCCCATTCCTCAGCAGTGTTGTCGAAAAGAACGGCATTGCGGCTTGTGCGCGCCTCGATGATCTTTTCGAGATAGAAGGCGAGCTCGGGCGACATGTTTTCGGTCTCAAAAGGTCCCTCGTTGGAGTAACCCACGATAGGGCGGAAACGGTCGTCAGCCGAGACGATGACGAAGCCCTCCTCACCCACGTTGAAGGCATAGAAGCAAGCCTCGCCACGGTTTGAAGTGCCTGTGTATACCAGTTGCAAGTCGTTGGCCTTCAGGTCGCTGTTGATGGCGGTGCAAGCGAATTTCTGGCCGATGATTTTGGCTTTTTCCCTATCAACGGGATTGGCGTTCAATGAGGTAATGCCCAAAAACAAGGCAATCAGTAATAAAAAGTGTTTGTTCATAGACTATTTGATGTTGAATTAAAGGCTTCAAAAATAGGAAAAATATCGGAATGCTCGTGCATTATGGAAAAGAATTCACATTTTAGAGCGAAATGACTTCGTCCATACGGATGTCCAAGGGCTCGGTGGGCACCTCTTCGACCAGTTGGAAGTCGAAACAGATGCCGATGCGTTTCACGTCGAGGTGCTGGCAGAGGAAGCGGTCGTAATAGCCGCGTCCACGACCTATGCGGTTGCCCTTGCGGTCGAAGGCCACGCCAGGGACGATGATGAGGTCGAAGCCCCCTTGATAGGGTTCGTTCTGCGGTTCCAGGATGTTGAAGTCGCCCACAGCAAAAGCGGTGTCCTTGCCGTATTCCACAGGGACGATGTCGTCGCCAACGACAGTGGGGAGGATGATCTGTTTCTTCAAATGCCATTTCTCAAGGAATGCCTGGGTCTGCACCTCGTCGGGCAAGGCGCTGTATAGCATGACCCTTTCGGCTTTGATGAAGTCGGGGTGTTGTTCCAACTTGGCTAGGATCTTCTCCGACTGTTCCATCAGCTGCTCTTTGGTGTGCTGTTTCTTCAATGCCTTGATGTGGGCGCGCAGTTCTTTTTTCTCCATGCTTCTGAAATTTTTGGCAAAAGTAAGAAACTCGGCCGAGAAAGCCTCAATGCTAGGCGGAAATTTGTATTTTTACACGCTGAAATAAACGTGTTATGAAGAGGTGTTTAATTACTTTATTGATATTCAGTTGCTTATTGGGCTCATTATCGGCACAGGAGCATCGCCGTTATGCCTTGATGTGGAACGATGAATTCAATGGCGATGTCCTGGATACCAAGGTTTGGTCGAAGATATGGCGGGGTAGGTCGGAATGGGCCGTCCACATGTCGTCGGCCGACACGCTCTATGCCTTCGACGATGGATCCCTGGTGTTGCGTGGCATGGTGAATGACTTCATGCCTAACGATAAAGCCCCTTTTCTGACGGGCGGCGTTTGGAGCAAACATAAGAAATCCTTTGGCTTTGGGAGGTTGGAGGTACGTGCCAAGTTTGACGTGGCACAGGGCTTTTGGCCTGCCATCTGGATGTTGCCTCAAACCAGTCAGGCCTTGGATTGGCCTCATGGCGGAGAGATTGACATCATGGAGCATTTCAGGAGCAATCCTACGGTGAACCAAACGGTGCACAGCCATTATACGGTCAACCTGCGCAAACGCAACCGGCCCTCTCAGGTGGTTTATCCAAAGTATAACGAGGGAGAGTACAACACCTATGCCTTGGAACGTTTTCACGATAGCCTGGTTTTCTATGTGAACGGCCGCAAGACATTGAACTATCCGCGTTTTCGCGATGGGGCCAATGGCCAGTTTCCCTTCAGCCAGCACGATTACTTCCTGATTTTGGATGCGCAGCTGGGTTACGATCGCTCGCCCTATATCGACACGGCCAAGTTGCCTGTAGAACTACGCATCGACTATGTGCGCTACTATGAGTTGGATACGAAGACCGATGTGATCCCCGAACCGAAAGATTATCAGCAATTTACGAGGAAGAGATATCCGTTTAAGAAAATGGTGGTCAATGCCGAGGAGACTTTCGACGACCCCGATGAGTACCACATCATCACCCGACGGGGTAAGGCCATCGTTTCAGGCAATGTGGTTTGGGCACAAAGCACCCTTAGCCAGCTCATTGGTGAGGACGGGAAGATTGCTAACGTGGATTTTTACGACAAGCCAGCTTGCCCTTATCGTGGCATCAGCCTTGATAGGTGCAGCGAAAAACTGACATTCACCGAGATAAAAAGGATGTTGGACGTGATGTCATTCTATAAGTTGAATTACCTGCAATGGAGCGGCAAGGGAAAATGCTCTGAAGAGGAAGTCAACAGCTTAAGGGAATACGCCAGTGACTTGGGCATCAAAATGGTTGACGATATCCCCAATGTGGCTGATGTTGGTTTGTTTATGTTGAGCAACAATGCGCAGTTTCCCCTAGTGAATGGTGTTTTCTCAAAGATGGCTATTGGCCAAGGTGGCTTCCTCTCTTTGAAAGAATTCGGGGATGAGGAATTGGAAGCTTTGATGGCTTTCTCTGAGCGCTTTTGGCGCGGAGGTAGTGCGGGTAAAGTGACAAACAATGAAGGTTTGCCGGATGCCTTATCGGAAGCCGGTTCGCGTTTGGCCAATTTCAAGGAAAAGATAGCTGTGCATCGACAGCGTTTCCATTTCTGAGTGCGACCCGTTTATTGCTCCATGGCCTGACGTATCGCCCTGCACAGCTGGTCGGGGCATGAGGTGTTTTTGAAGCCGCAGCGGATTCCCTCTAAACGTTGCAGCACATCCTCTACTTTCATGCCTTCCACTAGAGTGCTCACGCCTTGTGTGTTGCCATTGCAGCCACCATAGAACTGTACATTTTTCAATATGCCATCCTCGATTTCAAACTCGATAGCTTGGCTGCAAGTGCCTTGGGTTCTATAGGTGTATCTCATCAGGCTTGGAAGTTCATGGTGATGTTGACGATGACATTGGGGTGCAGCGAACGACCTACAGGACAGCTCTCGGCAGCGGCCCATAGCAAGGCCTTCTGCTTCTCGGTGTATTCCTTTGCGGGGAAGTTGAACACGATGTCGATCTGTCCGATGCGGCGCGGGTCGGCGTTCATGGTCTTTTTCACCGTGTAGGTGGTGCCGTCGATGTCGAATTTGTGGCCTTGCGCACTGATGCCCATGATGGTCATCATGCAGCCGGCGAGGGCTGCGCAGGCGAGGTCGGTGGGCGAGAAGGCTTCGCCTTTGCCGTGGTTGTCGGTGGGTGCGTCGGTGAGGATGGTGTTGCCCGACTGCACGTGGGTCATCTCATTACGGAGATTGCCTTTGTATGTTCCTTTGATTGTTGCCATATTTAGAGTTTTTATAATTGTTCCAAAATCAGTCCAGCCAGGCGGCTTGTGCCCACGCGGAAGAGGTTCGGGTTGAGCCACTGCTCGCCGAGGATGTTTTTCACAAGATAGTAGTAGGTGAGGGCATCGTCTGGCACCTTCATGCCGCCCGCAGGTTTGAAGCCAACCTTCTTGCCCGTGGCCTCATAGTATTCCTTGATGGTGTCGATCATAACGATGGCAGCGAGTGGGGTGGCGGCCACCGGCACCTTGCCTGTCGAGGTCTTGATGAAGTCGGCACCCGCGAGGATGGCAAGTTCGCTGGCCTTGCGGATGTTTTCTACAGTTTTTAGTTCGCCAGTCTCGAGGATGACTTTCAGTTTGGCCTTGTTGCCGCAGGTCTCTTTGATGGTCTTGATTTCGTTGAAGACCTCGTCGTAGCGACCTGCAAGGAACGTGCCGCGTGAGATGACCATGTCCACCTCGTCGGCACCTTCGTTGACGCAATATTCCACCTCTTTAACCTTTAGGTCGAAGGGCATCATGCCCGAAGGGAAGGCGCATGCCACTGTGGCCACACGAATGCCGCTACCTTCAAGCTGTTTCTTGGCCTGACGGATGAAGGGGCTGTAGATGCAGATGGCGGGCACGCTGAGGTGTGGTTTCTGCTTCGGGAAGGCCAGGGCCTTGTCGCAGAAGTCCTTGATCTTGGCTTCGTTGTCGAAAGCTTCCAAGGTGGTGAAGTCGATGCTTTGGAAGATGGTGCGCAGGGCTTCCTTCTCGTGACCTTTTTTCTTCTCCTCGTTGAGAATCAATGCGATGCGCTCGTTGAGCGCGGCTTCGCTATGGTTGTAGGGTTTGAATTTCATGGTGGTGTGATTTAGGCTTCAAAGGTAAGGTTTTTTGTCGGATTGGCTACAATAAAGTTTCCAAATTCATTCGCATCCGCCATTTCCATTGGTTTTTAGCGTTGGAGGGAACATTGATTTGGTCATCCGCAGGGTTGGGTGACCAATTCTTTTCGTTCAAGTCCAAAAGGTCTTGCAGGGGGTAGATGTTCCACTTTGAGGGGCTGTCAAAATGCTTTTCCAGTATCTTTTTGAGGGTCTTGGCGGTGACTTTGCGGTCGTCGAGGTCGAGGCTGTCGAGGAACTGACGGGTGCGGACGCGGTCTTCGGCCAGCCAGCCACGCAAGGTGGGCATGTCGTGGGTGCCCGTGGTGTAGACGCAGTTTTCGGGCAGGTCTTCGGTCTGGACAAATTGATGGCCAAACACCTTGGGCATACGTTGCACCTCAAGGCTCATGATGCCCAACTCCTGCATTACTTCAGGCACACAGGCGGGAATCATGCCGAGGTCTTCGCCGCAGGCAATCATTGGTGTCGCATTGATGAGAGCGGGCAGTTTTTCCAAGGCTTTCTGCTTCCAATAGTCATTATGGCGGTGGAAATAAAAGTCCTCGTAAATGGCATTGATAGCTTGTTTTTGCTCCTCGCTGAGGCTTTGGTAGGCTTTGGTTTTGTGCAATTCAATGCGAGGGATATATTTGTCTTTCTCGTCTGGTGCAGGGATGAAAAAGGTGTCAACACCTTTCTTCGCATGCTTGCTTTTAACGAAATGGAAGCCTTGGTCTTCGATCTCTTCAAGGCTCAATGGTAGGGCAGGAGTGAAATGCCCCAGCAAGCCCGACTTGGCTGTCTTTGGAATCTCCCAGATGCGGAAGAAGCCCAAGATATGGTCGATGCGGTAGGCATCGAAATAGCGCGCCATCACTTGCAGGCGGCGTTGCCACCAGGCGTAGCCGTCCTTGGCCATCGCCTTCCAGTTGTAGGACGGGAAGCCCCAGTTCTGACCCTCGGCGGCAAAGTCATCGGGCGGGGCACCGACTTGCACATCAAGGTTGAACAAATCGGGATGTGATTTCACATCCACTCCCGATGGATTCACTCCGATGGGAATGTCGCCCTTCAGCAGCAGGCCTTTGTCGTGCAAGGCCTTGACAGCTTCACGCAGCTGCTTGTCACAGTAGTATTGCAGGAATAGGTGAATCTCCGTGCCGTTGCCGTCGCGCTCAGCGCAATATTGGGCATAGTCGAGTAGCCAGTCTTCGTTTTCCTTGATGAATTGCTGGAAATCAGCTGTGTCTTTCAGCGCTTCCCATTGTTGCTCGAAGGCGATTTGGAAATACTTCCATTTGGCTTTCAGTACCTTGGGATAATTGACGGATTCCTCCTTGTTGAGCATTGTCCGCATCCGCTTGAAAGCTTTTTCCCCCATGTCATTGACTTCGTCGAATGCAAAGCATTTCCGAGGATTTTGAAGGTATAGATACGCTTCGCCTGATGGCTCGGTATGACATGCCTTCAAAATCCGAAGCGAATCTATAGGTGGGAAAGCCCATAGTTGTTCAATGTTCAAATAGATCGGATTCAGCGCAAAAGCTGAAATAGCATTATAAGGATAGGAATCGCCCCAATCGTAGTGTGCCGTTGTGTCGTTGATGGGAAGGATTTGTATGATTTTCAGTCCGTTTGCCACGCACCAATCGCCTAATTTCGGCAGGTCGGCATATTCTCCGATGCCGAAATCGTTCTCCGTACGCAGGCTAAACAGCGGCACGGCCACGCCTTTCATCGTCTGTCTTTCGGTCATTCCAAACCAATCCCAAACGCGGTCTTTGCCCTCGGGCAAAATGCGGTTGGGGCCGTCTTCCCAATGGATTTGGTCGTTTTCGCGGATGAAATATTTGTATTCCACCGTTTGTAGAGACGTTGCGCGCAACGTCTCATTGGCATTGTTTGTTTGACGATTAGACGTTGCACGCAACGTCTCTACAGAGGCAGACCAAATTCCAGGTCCCACATAATCCATCGGAAGGGCCTTATTGGGGTTCCAATTGCCTAATTCTGTGCTGTTTCCTGTGAGGAACAATTCCTCGCCCCAGCGGCTGTCGTATCTTAATCTGAATAGGGTTTTCATGCCGCAAAATTATGAATTTATTTCACGCAGAAATCGCAGAAAACGCTGAACCTGCCGGACAATGAAATTTCACGCAGAATTCGCAGAATTCGCAGAAGCCTGCCGGACGATGATTTTGCGTCGCTTTGCGCTTCATATAATTGACTTCGTCGAATCTGCGATTTCTACGGATTCTGTGTGCTAAAATATCATATTTTGCGTGGGAAAGATCACTCGATTTTCATCCGACTAATCACCCCGCGGTTGCTCCCCGAATCGAAAAACACGCTGTAGGCATAGCCGCCATGCACCTTGAATACCCTTGGAAAAATCTTCTTGCTGGCCTTTTGTCCCATGCCGACTGTTCCCGCTTCGGGGTCGTAGATACCGAGATGATTCATTCCGTTGTCTACAAAAAGCCCATAGGTTTTGCCAGTTGCTTTGTCGGTGAGGAACTCGTTTTGGAACTGTTTTTCTCCAGAAGTGATTTTCAAAGGTTGTCTTTTCGCAATCTTGAAGTCGGGACCGATTTCCACGATTTCGCGGTTGTCAAGACCAACGAATTGAAGCAAACCATTGACTTTCAAGGGGACAATCTGGAGTTCCTTTTTGGCCATCATGGAGCAATACCATTGTATCATTCCAAGCAAGGTTGGGGTTTCTGCCAAGCGAACCAGATTTCCGTCCCAAGTTCCTTCGTTGATGAGGTCAATGCCTGGGCTTCCTCGTTCCGCTTTTTTGATGCTCTTGGAAACTATGCTTTCTCCTTTCCCGTCGTCATTTTCCACATAGTTGGACTCGAGGGTGAAGTTTTCCGCCATCGCCTGATGGTATTCGTTTTGGATTTTCATCCATGCCGACTGGCAGGCGCGGTAGCCGAGCGTGTCAATGAAACTGCAAAGGTATTGCGGCTTTGCGTCGGGAACGCCTTTCATCACGTAAAAGAAGTCTTGGCTTTTGCCGTGGTTGAATTTGAGCCAATAAAGGCCTCTGTCATGCACAATCGTCTTGACAATATAGGCCCCGTTGTACTCGCAAACGATTTTGAGCAGTTTGTTGCGGTAGTCATCCCGCGAGAAGGTGGAAACGGGCAGAATGCCTTGTTTTTCATCAAGATACACCTGCAAGCAACTGTCCTTTCCGACGAGGATGAGGTCATCGAAAGCGTCAATGTGTAGTTTCTCAAAGAGTTGGTCGAAGTCCTTGTGGGCTAGTTCCGTGCCTTCGGTGTCGAGGACGACCATGGAAGAAGTCTTGGGTTTGTTTTCCAAAAGGTAGATTTTCCCGTCCAAAAACGCGATGTCGGCAATGTTGCGGTTGGAACCAGATCGGTAAAAGTCTTTGCTTGCCGAGACGCCAACTTCTTGAAGGTCGTAACTCATCTTGCGCATAGGGAAACTGACGTTGATGGAATCGCGCTGCAACTGTCTTGGCGTGAGGCTCACCACCGTATCCTGATAGCCGATGCACGAATAATAAAGGTTGACGGTCTCCGAACGGTCGAAAAGCGGCAGTTCGTAATGCCCTTTAGCATCGGTGCTGGTGCCGTAAGGCGTGTTCACGATGCTGATGTTTACGTTCTCCACACCGAGGTTGCCGTAAACGGTGGTTTGGGTTTGGGCGAAAAGTGAAGAAGCAAAGAATAGCAATAGCGAAGCAAGGGTAGCGTTCTTTTTCATAACGCACTCATTTTACGGTGATTGTAGCATATTTATACTCTTTCCCGTCATCAAACCGCAACAAATATTCGCCCTTGTAAAGCGCCAACTTGAACTCCTTTTCGTCCTTGCCGTACATATACTGGTCGATGGGTACGCATTGTTCGCCTTCTGATTTCAGGAACGCGCTCACGCATCCTTCGGGGAAGCCGTTTTCGTCGATGAAGCGGCGGTCGAGGGTGAAAAGCACCTTGCCGTTGTAGAGTTTCCAATCAGGAATGTTGTCTTCGATGAAGCGTGTGCGCGGCAGGCAACAGGTGGCATCCATGCCTGAATTGTTCGGATAAATGCATTTCACGGTATCATAACAGATAATCGGCTCACGGATGGGCATGGCATCAATACGGTCAAAAAATGCGGTACGTAGCGAGTCCATACTTTCGTATTGTTCAGAAAAAGTCATGACGCTGCAATCCATCGTAAACGGGTCAATACCTGTCTTTTCCTTGAAAAACCCACCCATCATCGACCACCCTTTGCGGTCGGTGATATGGCCCATACCTCCGAAAAGCAAAAACTTTGCTTCGGGATCTTTGTCAAGAATGTTCTTGATCAGGTTATCTGCTTCATTCCTCTCGCGGTCAACGCCCCAACCATCGGCCTCGTAGGGCACCAGTGTATAGCCTATGTTGAGTGCCGTCCTTAATAGGTCGCCGAAAACAGGTTCATCGCTATAGAATCCCGTCTCGCCAAGTAGCACGGTGCGCCGCTCGTTCACCAAGGAGTCCTTCGCAAATAAGGTTTCTGCGGCAAAGTATCGGTATCCGTTTTGGTAACATTTTTCCAACCAACTGATGACAAAAGCCCTGCTATGGGGATTAAAATGCATCTCGTTAAGCATGATGACACGATTGTTTTCGATGATGCTGTCCATCGCTTCCGACAAAGGTATTGTTATCACATTTTCGTAGGTCCTAGCCAAACGCGTCTTGTCTGAAAACAGGTTGCCTTTTTCGGCCATACGCATGGCATCCTTGTAATGCCCTACTCGGGAATATAGGATACTCAACAGGTCATGATAGGGGCGCTCAAATTGTGACCCGACATAAAGGCTGTCCATATTGATGAGTTTCTTCAACGAACGATAGCTGAATCCATCTTCCTTGGCTACAGCGTATGGATTTTGAAGTTCGTTTTGCGCCACGGTGCTTTGAAAAGCTAATGCTGACAAAAGCAATAGAATGTAAATCTTTTTCATGGAACGTGATTTTTAAGGATTTAACTGGTTATAATATGAGTTAAATACTACAAAAAACATACCGATTTTGATAAATAACTAATCAAAATATCAGTCTATTCTTACTTGATACAATGCCTTCCGATGGTTTTGCCCTTTAGGATAGAGGAAATATAGCGTGCCGTTATGGACGCGTACCATCTCGGCGAAGGGATAGCCGCTGAGGTCCATGATGGGCTTGGCAGTTCCAGTCTCTAAATCAATGTGCATTATAGTACAAAGTCCGTCATCGACGAAATAGCTGTAAAACTCTTTCCTGGCTTCGTCTGCCATCATCTTTTTCTTCCAACGCTTATCTGTTTCCGTTTTGCCGTTCCATTTCTTGTTCATGTGGAAGGTGAGGGGATGGCGTTCCAATTCTTTGCCGACGGCATCGAAGATGATGGTCTCGCAATCGGTATAGGCGAAAAGATAGAACTTGTTATCGATGCCGAAAATAGGGTTAAAGATGTAAAAGTTTTTCGGATAAAGGGTCATCATGTATAATGTGAATTTGTCAAGACCACCTCCATGTCTGTCAAGCATGTGCCGCATGTCGTCACGAGCCATTTCGTCTACGAGGTGGTACAGCATATACACTGTATCAGCTGTAGGTGTGACGCAATAATAATATTGCTCAAGGCCATAAAACGCATACCTTCCAGTAATGACCACGCTGTCGGAAGCAGTGATAATGGGGCCGTAAAGTTCGTAAAATCTTGATATAGATATAGGTGGAAACAGGTACATTTCTTCCTTTTTCCCTTGGCTGAAGCCGGTAAAGCTCACTTGGCAAGCCTTTTCATTGCTGACGACATGCACAAAACCATAGAAATCCTTAAAGACGTTTTTGTATTCGGAAGAGATTGTCAGTTCGTGCAGCGTATCCATCTCGAAGGAAAGGTGTAGCAGGACAGAGTTTTTGCGTCGGTAAGCTATCATATAGATGCCGTCATCGCAAATCACATAGTCAAGGACGCTCCTTACAGGGTTGTCGAAGGCGATGTGCGGTGCGTTGGCCGTCACTTCCACCTCTAGGAGCTCATGGCTCTTGGTTTTCATGTTGATGGTTAGGTTTTTGCCGTTGATGTCCTTCTCAGTAATGGTGTAATATGCCGGCTCGAAAACCATGTGGGCAAAACGTAGTCTCATGCCTGCTTTGGCAAGGCTGTAGGTGAAGCGGCCTTGTTCGTCGGTGACGGAAACGAGTAGTGAGTCATGGGCATACACACTCACGTTTTCAATGGCTTTGCCGTTCTCGTCCTTGCAGTAGCCTTGGATGATTTGACGCTCCTGGGCAGTGACCGCCATGGAAATAACAAGGCAGAAAAGCATCATAAGTAAAAAGGTCTTTTTCATGTTTCATGTAGTTTTACGAGTTGGTTGTAGAAAGAATTGGCGGCACAAATGTATATATAATTCTATATATAATTAGCAATGGTATGTGTAAAAATCCTATTTTTGCCCAATCAAAACGATGCTCATGACCGCTTTCGAATTCTTCAATATCATCCGCTCTATCCCGAAGACGCTGCGTTTCAACCTGCATTATTTCCCGTTGAAGACGGCTTTGAAGCTGCCTGTGGTGGTGTCGCATCGCACTTATCTGCGCGAGCTGCACGGCAAGGTGGAGCTTCCCGAAAAGGTAGAGCGTGCAATGATAAAAATCGGCTTCGGTGATGTGGGCCACTACGACCGCAAACGCTCACGCAGCATTTGGCAGGTGAGCGGCACGGTCACCTTTGGCGGCAAGGCGAGCATTGGGCATGGCTCGAAGCTTTCGGTGCGCGGCAATCTGTGTTTAGGTGATGGCTTTAATATGACAGCAGAAAGCGCCATCGTATGCGCCAAGGAAATCCGTTTTGGACGCGACTGCCTGCTGAGCTGGGACATTCTCGTGATGGACACCGACGAACATCCTTTATATAATAAAGAAAACGAACGCATCAATCCCGACAAGGCCATCCTGGTGGGCGACCATGTGTGGATTGGTTGCAAATGCGTGTTGTTAAAAGGAGCCGAGGTGCCGAACGACACGGTCGTGGCAGCCGGCACACTGCTGACCTCTTCATTCGCAGGCGAAAACCAAGTGATTGGCGGCAACCCACCGACTGTCCTCAAGCACGACGTCCGCTGGGAACATTAGTTTATGGGATTGCCTAACGGCAAGAAATCTGTCAAAATCATATCAAAATCTAGTAAAATCAATCGTTTAGATTTGTAGGGCTGTCACATCGTGGCAGCCGCATGGTAACAACCAATTTGCGGCAGTCATGGTATGACAACCCTTCACAACCTTGCCATTACAAGGTGATTTTGAAAGATTTTAAAAACAGATTTATAGATGATTTCTTGCCGCAGGCAATCCTCGAATACATTACAAAGTCTCAATCACCGTGCAAAGGTTCTCGAAGATTTGCGGGATTTCGCCCACGCCGTTCACGGGATGCAGGTTGCCCTTGGCCTCGTAGAAGTCCGTCACGGGATGCGTCTTCTCGTAGTATTCCTCAAAGCGGTGCTTGATGCTCTCCAGGTTGTCGTCGGCGCGACCGCTGGTCTTGCCGCGTTCGAGCATGCGCTGGATGAGCATTTCCTCGGGCACTTCGAGGCTCAGCACACCGCTCAGCGGCATGTCGTATTTCTCCAGCATCTCTTCCAAGATCTCGGCTTGGCGCACGGTGCGCGGATAGCCGTCGAAGAGGAAGCCTGCCGAGTTGCGGTTGTCGGAGAGTTTCTTCTCGATGATTTGTGCCACGATTTCGTCGGAGACGAGGCCGCCTTTGCCGATGATTTCCTTCACTTGGAGGCCGAGTTCGCTCTCGGCGGCGATTTCCTCGCGCAGGATTTCGCCCGTGGAGATATAAGTCAGGTTATATTTTTCGCGCAGGAACTGCGATTGCGTTCCCTTGCCAGCGCCCGGAGGGCCAAAGAGGATGATGTTTAGCATATTTTTGTTGTTTTGGGGATTTGCTTCGCAAAGAAATCTGTCAAAAATCAGAAGAAATCTTTCAAAAATTTGATTTTGAATGATTTTGAAATGGATTTTTTTTCAAGATTTCTTGGCCTTGGCCAATCCCATAGATTATTCTATGATTTTATAAATATCCGGTAAATTTCGTCCTTGTTGGTCATAATCAAGGCCGAAGCCCACGATGAAGTCGTTGCCGATGTCCATGCCTTTGTAGTCGATGGGGTAGTCGTATTGGAACGAGGCGGGCTTGAAAAACAGCGTGGCGATGCGCACGTCGGCGGCCTTCAGGTCGCGGAGCTTCTTGATGGTGTAGCGCATGGTGTGGCCTGTGTCGACGATGTCTTCCACGACGACCACATGTCGACCTTCAAGCGAATGGTCGAGACCGATGAGCTCGCGCACGACGCTGGTGCTTTCGGTACCGGCATAGGAAGTGAGTTTGACGAAACTGATCTCGCAAGGGATGGTGATCCGCTTGAACAGCTCAGAGGCAAACATGAAGGCGCCATTGAGCACCACAAGAAACATGGGATTCTGTCCCTCCAAGTCCTTGTTGATTTGGTCGGCCACTTTCTGTACGTTGGCCTCGATTTTTTCTTGGGGGATGTAAAGCCCAAATTCCTTGTCAATAACTTTTACTGTTTTCATTTTCAAAGGATTGTCGTTTTCTTGCCCGTAGGGTTTATGCGTTACAAATATACAAAATACAGCAATTGTTTCGACCATAGTCGAAAAAAATCTATCTATTCTTATGAATTGGCAATGGTTTTTTGATAGTTTTTTTCGGTAGGAGT
>R22__coassemble_928_pt1 | contig 16476 bp, 9 predicted proteins | sample R22__metabat2_high_PE_030 | metagenome-assembled genome bin R22
TTCATCATGAACTACCTCTACATCCCGCTCGGCGGCAACCGCAAGGGCAAGGGGCGCATGTACCTCAACCTGTGGCTCTGCTTCCTGCTCAGCGGCTTGTGGCACGGTGCCGCTTGGAACTTCGTTGTATGGGGTGCCTTGCATGGTGTCTTCATCTGCGCCGACAAACTCTTCCTCGGAAAGGTGATGAAAAAAATCGGCACGGTGCCCTCGGTCATCCTCACTTTTCTCACGGTATGCATCATCTGGATGTTCTTCCGCATCGAGGACATCGGCTTGGCTTGGACTTTCGTCACCCGAATGTTTGCGTTCGATTTCAACGGGTTTGTCTTCCCCGGCAATGCCCTTGTCTACACTACACTCGTCATCGCTGCCCTCTTCTCTTTCATCACCCTGACGGGATGGGGCAAACGCCTGGAGCAGAAAACCTTTTACACCGACTTCAACGAACGTCAACACATCTGGGTTTGGTTTGCAGCTGCCCTCCTGTTCATCTTCTGTGTTGCCGCTCTCAATGCCACCAGTTTCAGTCCGTTCATCTATTTCCGTTTTTGAGCCATGCGAAAGAAGACGACATACGATATCATCCTGTTTGGCATCCTGATGGTGTTGCTTTTCCTTCCTTTGCTGCAAGAACGCCTCTTCCGTATCCCATTGAAGCCCTTGAACGGCGTGACGGAAAAAACCGAAAAGCCCGAGTTCAGCCTTCAGTCCTACCGTTCAGGAGCGTATGCCAAACAAGAAGAAGCCTATCTAGGAGCGAATTTCGGTTTTCGTGAACCTATCATACGGCTCTACAACCAATATCTTTGGGACTGTTACCGAAAGACTTATGCCCACGATGTGGTAGCCGGAAAGAAAGGCTGGCTCTATAACCCAGAGAGCGTCAACGATTACTACGGCACCGAGATGCTTCGTTGGCAATCATCGCCCGAAGCGGCCCGCCGCCAATATGACCTCAACGTGAAATACATGAACTGGGTGCGCACCATACTCAAAGACAATGGTGTCGAACTCTTGGCTTTTGTCGCCCCCGAAAAAAGCTTCCTCTATCCCGAATACCTCCCCGAACGCGAACACGACACCACGACCTTCAATGCCTGTGCCTATTTTTTGCACAAGTTCAACGAAAGCGGTTTCCCTTGCATCGACATGAACCATTGGTTCCAACAGATGAAAGACACGGTTGACTATCCGCTGATTCCACAAACAGGCGCGCATTGGGTCTTCCCCGCCGTCTATGCCGCCGACTCCCTGTTCCGTTTCATGGGCGAGCTGAAAGGCGTCGAGTTGCCTCGGTTGAAGATCGGCACTCTGCACGAAAGCGACAACCACGGCGCCGACAACGACTTGGAGCGGCTGCTCAACCTCACGCTGCCCATCCGGAAACGCCACGGCTACAGCCCCACGGCGGAGGTCACGGTGGTGAGCGACACGACGACCGTCAAGCCCAAGGTGTTGTTTATCGGCAACTCGTTCATGTGGGGCATCACCAGCCAGGTGCCCATGCGCGAGGTGTTCAGCGACGTGGAGTTTTGGTATTACTTCTCCACCGCCTACACCGGCGACCCCTTGGAGCCCAACAGGCCTGTCATCGACTACAACATGCTGGAAAAAATGCTGGATTTCGACTACATCGTGTGGTTCACCACGGGCAACCAGCTGAACAAAGGCACCATGGGCTTCGCCAATAACGCCATCCTCACCCTCGGCATCAACGACAGCATACGGATCGCATACATCCGTAGCATTGCGGACACGATAACCATAGAAGACGCGACAGGTACCGACAGCGTCCGCTACATCGAGGCCCGCACCTACCTCTACAACCACCCCGAGCTCATCCCTGAACTCTGTGGCGACACGCTGATCACCCAAAACAGCAAAATCCCTTACGCCAAGGTCATCAAGGACATCAGGAAAGACAGCGTGTGGATGGCCGCCTTGGAGGCACAAGCTTTCTTGCGCAGCGCCACAACCGAACAGATGCTCCATGTCGAAGCCGACCGCGTCAACGAAGGCAAACCGCTCTACAAGGACCAAACCGCCGAGATACAATTCGGTCAACGCTGCCAACAAGAGGTGAAAGAACTCGCGATGAGAATTCCCAAAAACGAAGAACTGATGCCAAGCATCCGCGAAAAAGCCATAAAACGCAACAAAACCATCGAAAAAGCCATCGAAGACGACGCCATTTGGCTGATCAAGCAGAAATATGGTCTCTACCATTACACCCTTCTCATCGACCCCGATGCCGAAATTCCAATACCTAAATCGAAATAATTACTACTTTTGCAACCTCTAAGAAACAGATACTAAATGGTATTTAGCAGCAACGTATTCCTACTCTACTTCATGCCGGTTTTCTTCCTGGTGTATTTCATCCTGCCGAGGAAAGTCCGCAACTACTTCCTGCTGTTGGCCTCGCTGGTCTTCTATGCCTACGGAGCGCCCGAGTTCATCATACAACTCATCGTTTCAACCATCGCCAACTTCTTCTTGGTGCGGTGGATGAACAAGGTGGAAAAACCAGGCCTGAAAAAACTCCTCTGCGGCATCTCAGTAGCCATCAGTATCGGACTGCTGTTCTACTTCAAGTACGGCAACTTCACGATGAACAACATCAACTCTGTGTTGGGTTGGTTTGGAGGCAAGCCGCTGCAATGGACCAAGATCTTGTTGCCCATCGGTATCTCGTTCTTCTCGTTCCAAAGCGTCACCTACACCTTGGACACCTACCGCGGCGTGAATAAACCCATGGAGCGTTTGAGCGACTACATGCTCTATATCGTCATGTTCCCACAGCTCATCGCCGGTCCCATCGTGCGCTACTGCGACATCGCCGACCAGATCCGCAACCGCGAGTCACTCTATACCGACCGACTGCATGGCTTCTATCGCTTTGTGATAGGCCTTGCCAAGAAGGTCTTGATTGCCGACGTCATCGGTTTCCAAGTCGACAAAGTGCTGGGGCCTTCCAACTACGACGTACTGACTTCGGCACAACTGGCCGACATTGCCAACAAGATTGCCACCATCGACAGCACCACCGCCTGGATTGCCATCTTCGCCTTCACCTTCCAAATCTACTTCGACTTCGCCGGTTATTCCGACATGGCCATTGGTTTGGGTCGTATGATGGGATTCAAGTTCCCCGAGAACTTCGACAACCCTTACGTCTCCACCACCATCTCAGAGTTTTGGCGTCGTTGGCACCAGACCTTCAGCGTGTTCATCAAAAACTACCTCTACTTCCCCTTGGGCGGTAGCCGTGTGAAGACTGAGGCACGCAAATACTTCAACCTCTGGTTCTGTTTCCTCATCAGTGGTTTGTGGCACGGCGCGGCATGGAACTTCGTCGTGTATGGCGCCTTGCAAGGCATCTTCATCTGCGCCGACAAGCTGTTCCTGAAGAAATTCAACGAGCGCTTGGGGCGCATCCCTTCGGTGTTCTTCACCTTCCTCATCATCGTGTTGACCCGATGCTTCTTCCGTATCGAGCGCATCGACCTGTCGTGGCTCTTCATCAAGCGCCTGTTTGCCTTCGACTTCGCGCCGTTCCATTTCGGCGACAACCCGCACCTCTACGTCACTATGCTCGTGGCGGCCTTCTTCTCGTTCTTCACCCTGTCGAAGTTCGGCCTCAAGGTGCAGGACAAAGTCTACTTCACTGAATACAACAAGCGCCAGCACATCATCGCCTTCGTGGTCAGCATCCTTGGCTTCGTCTTCTGCCTCGGTGCCTTGAACGCCAGCGGCTTCAGCCCATTCATTTACTTCCGATTCTGATGAAACGACCTGGACACCATATCATACAATTTGCCTGCATCATGGCGGTGCTTTCACTCATCGCCTTACAGGGCCTGACGCATTTCGTGAAGACGAAGTCGTTGGAGGGTGTGGTGGCCAAAGAGGAAGAAGTCCCGTTCACCTTCGACACCTATCGTGACGGCAGCTTCCAAGACTACCTCACCGAACACGCCAAGCGCAACACGGGTTTTCGCGAGTTCTTCATCCGTAGCTACAACCAGGTGCGCTATTCGTGCTTCGGCGTGAACACCAACAGCAACGTCATCGAGAGCGAAAACGGCGAGCTGTTCTACCAGATGTATCTTGACGACATGATCGACAAGCGCGTCGTGGACTACTTCGGCAGCGTCGACAGTGCCAAAATCATAGCACAAGAAAACGTGAAGGTCACCTTGCAACTGATCGACACCTTAAAGCAACACGGCACTGACTTTCTGTTCGTCTTCGCCCCATCGAAGGCGGCGGTCTACCCCGAGTTGATGCCCGAGTACTATCGCGAACACATCTCCGACTTCTCGCTCACCGACTATTACATCGAGCTGTTCAAGGAAAACAACATCCCGCACATCGACTTCCACAACTATTTCAAGGAAATCAAAGACAGCTTCCCCTACCCGCTTTACGCCAAGTTTGGGACACATTGGGCCTACAGCACCATCCCGATGGTATCCGATTCCATACTGCGCAAGTTGGAAGCCGTCACGGGCAAGAGCATGCCGACGGTCGAAATCACCGACCTCAACATCACCACCGACTACTCCGGTCAGGACCGTGAGCTTGAAGGTCAATACAACCTGCTGTTTCCCATCAAAAAGCCAGCCATACCGAATCCGAAATCCATCTTGACCGACACCCTCGGGAAAGAAAAACCCAACCTCTTGGCCATCGCCGACAGCTACTTCGTCGCCTTCGAAAAATGCGCCTTCCTCAAAGCCTTCAACAGCTGGTGCTACTTCAAATACAACGAAGACATCGTGTCCTCTGAGAAGAAATACAACTGGAAGAAAGTCAAGTACTTCCCCGACACCTACCAGATCCTTGAAGACGCCGACATCGTCATGGCTGTCTTCACCGCCCCGATGCTCTACAACTACATGTTCGACTTCCCGCAAACGGCCTTCGACCTCTATGCACACCAACAGCTGAACACCGAAGAAAGAATCCAACTGAAGATGGAAGCCATCCGCGACAACGCGGAGTGGTATGAAGCCATCGTCAAGCAAGCCAAGGAGCGGGGCCTTACCGTAGAAGAAAATCTCCGTCGCAACGCGGTTTATGTCATAGAAAAAGAAAAGAAGAATGAATAACGGCCGGCACCATATCATCCAATTCACCTGCATCATGGCCCTGCTCAGCGCCATCGTGGTGCAAGGCTTCACTGGTGTTGTGAAAACGAGGCCCTTAAGTCCGTTCATCGACCAGCTGCAAGTCGTGAAGCAAGACCTGACCTTCGAGCACTATCGTGACGGCTCCTACCAGATGTATCTGGCCCAAAACGCTTGGAAGAAATCAGGCTTCCGCGAGTTCTTCAGCCGTTGCTACAACCAGGTGGCCTTCATGTTCGGAAAAATTGCCAACAAAAACGTCAAGAAAGGCAGCCACAACGAGCTCTTCCTCACCGGCAACCTCGACGACATCACCGGAAAACTGCTTACAGATCGTTATGGTAGCATCGAAAACGCAAAAGCCGATGCCCAAAAGAATGTCAAAGAAACCCTGGCCCTCATCGACACCCTACGTCAGCATGGCACTGAGTTTCTGTTTGTCTTCTGTCCCACCAAGACGGCAGTCTACCCAGAATACATGCCCAAGCCTTACAAAGACAACATCTCCGACTTCCGCTTGGCGGACTATTACGTCGAACTATTCAAGGAAAACGGCATCCCTCACATCGACTTCTACAACTATTTCATCTCCATCAAAGACAGCGCTCCTTATCCATTATATACCAAAACGGGTTGCCATTGGGCCGAATCCTCCATCCCCATGGTGGCCGACTCCATATTCCGAAAAATCGAAAGTATCACGGATTACAAGCTGCCCTCCATCAACTATGTCGACCCAAATCTAAGTTCCCAATATTCCAGTCACGACAGCGAGCTTGAGACCCATATCGACCTGCTCTTCCCCATGCACAATCCCAAACTGCCACGCCCCGTCATCACCTTGACGGACACCTTAGGCAAAGACCGTCCCAGCCTGCTCGTCGTAGGCGACGGTTACTTCGCCCCGCTGCTGGAGTCGTGCTTCATAGACGCTTTCGACCCATGGGATTTCTGGATATACAACAACCTATCCAATTCCTCACGGCCCTCCAACAAATGGAAATACCTCGACCAGCTGTTCAACACTGCCGAGACCCTTGAGCAAGCCGACATCGTGATTGCCCTTTACACCTCCAACTACCTGTTCAACTACATGAGCGGTTTCACGCAAACGGCACAAGAACTCTTCCAAAAAGGTGTTACCGGTGAGCAAGAAGCCCTCGAAATCATCATGCGACGCATCATGGACGACCCAAAATGGATGCAGGCCGTGGAACAACAGGCCCAGGAACGCGGCATCTCCGTTGAGGAAAACCTCATCAAGAACGCCAAATACATCCTGGAAAACGAAAAAGACAATAACACCGAATAATAAATAAACACATCAATATCATGGTATTCAGCAGTAACATATTCTTATTTTTCTTCCTGCCTATCTTTCTGATAGCGTATTTCGTTACGCCCCAGAAGTTCAGGAACTACACGCTCTTGCTGTTTTCCCTCATCTTCTACGCCTATGGCGCTCCCGATTTTGTTTTCCTTCTCGTCGGGGAATGCATCATCAACTATTTCATCGTGCAAGGCATGGCCAAGACAGAGAAGACCAGCACGAAGAAATGGCTCTGCGCCCTCTCCGTCATCATGGCCTTGGGGTTGCTGCTGTATTTCAAGTATGCCAACTTCTTCATGGATAACCTCAACGCCATTCTCGGCTGGATGCATCACGAGCCTGTCGGTTGGATGAAAGTGGCCTTGCCCATCGGCATCAGTTTCTTCACTTTCCAAAGCATCACCTACACCATAGACGTGTATCGTGGCACCACGCCGCCGAGCAACAAGCTGACCGACTACGTGTTGTATATCATGATGTTCCCGCAACTCATCGCAGGCCCCATCGTCAACTATAACAGCGTTGCCGCGCAGTTGGTGGAGCGCACCAGCACCATGGAAGACCGCGTGGTGGGTTTCTATCGCTTCATCATCGGTTTAGGCAAGAAAGTACTCATTGCCAACACCTTGGCTGCCTATGCCGACCAAGTTTTCGCCATGAACTACGCCGACCTGGCCACCAGTACGGCTTGGATAGGCATTTTGTCGTATACCTTCCAGATCTACTTCGACTTCTCTGGCTATAGCGATATGGCCATCGGTCTCGGTAAGATGATGGGCTTCAAGTTCCCCGAAAACTTCAACGACCCCTACACCAGCCGCAGCGTCACTGAGTTCTGGAAACGCTGGCATATGACGCTTGGTAATTTCATTATGAATTACCTCTACATCCCTCTCGGTGGCAACCGCAAGGGCAAGGGTCGCATGTACCTCAACCTATGGCTCTGCTTCCTCCTCTCGGGCTTGTGGCACGGTGCCAGCTGGACCTTCGTCCTCTGGGGAGCCTTCCATGGCTTATTCATCTGTGCCGACAAACTCTTCTTGAAGGACCTGCTCAAGAAAGTGGGAAAGTGGCCTGCCGTCATCCTCACCTTCTTTGTCGTCAACATGGGCTGGGTGCTGTTTCGTGTCGACACCGCTGCTGACGCGGGTGGCTTTTACCAAGCCCTGTTCGCCTTCAAGGGCGGCCTGACCCAACCCGCCGACCTCTTGTTCTGGTTCACCTTTGGGCTGGCAGTAGTCTTCTCCTTCCTCACCCTTTTCAAAGGAGGGCAACGACTGCAGGACACCATCTTCGCCGACCATTATTCCAAAGGTCTCTCATGGACCATGTTCGCCATCTGCCTCGTATTGCTTATCCTCTCCGCCGGCTCGCTCTGCGTCTCCGACTTCAACCCCTTCATTTATTTCAGATTCTAAGCCATGAACAAGAAGCCACATTTCATCATACAGTTTGTCTGCATCTCCGCAGTGTTGGCCGCCATCCTACTGCAGAGCTTCACGCATATTGTCAAGATGAATCCTTTGAAAGGCTTCGACAAAGAAGAAGAGCCCCCCGTCGAGTTGTCATTCAAGACTTATTACGATGGTAGTTACCAGGACTATCTGACCGAACACGCCAAGCGCAACACAGGTTTCCGTGAGTTCTTTATTCGCAACTACAACCAAGTGGCTTATTCTTGTTTTGGAAAGATTACCAACAATAACATAGTAGAAGGTATCGACCAAGAGCTTTACCTGAAAATGTATCTGAACGATGTTACGGGTGTCTCGCTCAAACAATATTATGCCGATATTGAAGAGGCCAAGGCTTCGGCATCGGAGAATGTTGAGGAGACCTTGTGCCTTATCGATACGCTGAGGCAGCATGGTACTAAATTCCTTCTCGTTTTTGCCCCTTCCAAGACTTTGGTCTATCCTGAAAAGATGCCTGAATATTACCGAGACCGTATTTCCGACTTTTCATTGCAAGAGTATTACATCGATCTTTTCAAGGAAAAAGACATTCCACACATTGATTTTCTCAACTACTTCAGAAGCCTCAAAGATACCATTGCCTATCCACTATACACCCGAACAGGCACTCATTGGGCACAATCCACCATTCCCATGGTGATGGATTCCATATTTAGGAAAATGGAGGAAGTAACACATTGTAAGTTGCCTTCTGTCAAAGTTGACAGCCTCAACCTCACCACCGACTATCCTGTAATGGATGCAGAGTTGGAAATCAACATGAACTTGCTTTTCCCCTTTCCAAAACCAGCCTTGCCTTGTCCCGTCATAAGCCTTACTGATACTGGCAGCGAGCCGCAACTTGATCTTCTCGTTGTTGGTGACAGCTATGCCGACCAACTCATCTACTCCAATTTCGTCAAGGCTTTCCGTCATTGGCATTATTGGAAATACAATCGTGAAGTGTATTCTTCGCTGAATTATTTCAACGGGAAAAAAATCCAGACCACTTATGATGCTGACGAGATGCTTAAAGAAGCGGACTTGGTGCTGATAATATGCACTGCACCAATGTGTTATAACTTTATGTTTGGCTTTGCTAAAACTGCTCAAGATCTGTATCAGAAAAAAGGGGTTAGCGATGAAGAAAAGCTTCAGATGACTATTGAATCGATTAAAGCCAATGAGAAATGGATGAAGGCCATTGAGAAGCAGGCGAAAGAACGCGGTATCAGCGTGGAAGAAAACTTGCAGCGCAACGCAAAATACGTGATGGAACAAAACAAAAAGAAAAAGGAGCAAATGAACAATTGACCAAGCCCATGAAAAAGCGTGATTCCATATTGTATGCTTCATTGTTCGGCCTGTTGATGGTCTTCCTGTTCGCTTTTATGGCACAGGAACGACTACACCTATTTAAGACCACGCCTTTGGAAGGGTTCATCAAAAATACGGAGGTTCCGAAACTAACATTGGAGAACTACCAATCAGGACAATACCAAGCCAAGCTGGAAAGCCACTTGGGCGAGACCTTCGGCTTCCGCGAGCCCGTGATCAGGACATACAACCAATACCTTTGGTGGTGCTATCGCAAGACCTATTGCCATTTCATCGTCCCGGGAAAGAAAGGCTATCTGTTCTATTCGGAGGCCATCAACGACTACTATGGACTCGAGTCGCTGAAGATGTACCGAACCTACGACCGTGCCAAAGAATGGGCCAGAAAGAATGTGCTGATGATGGACAAACTCAGGCAGGTCCTGAAAGACTATGGCGTTGAGTTCCTCTGTTTCATGGGTCCTAATAAAACCCAACTCTACCCCGAGTATCTCCCCTATCATGCACCTGCACCCGCTGGCGCCATCAACACCGCCGCCTATTACGACTCGCTGATGAACGTCATCGGTTTCCCCCACATCGAGATGACACGATGGTATAAGGCGATGAAAGACACTTGCTCTTTCCAGTTGATTCCCAAGCGCGACACCCACTGGCGCTATGCTGCCGCCTATGGCTTCGACAGCCTCTTCTGCTATATGGACCGCCTCAACGATTTCGGAATTCCCGACATCCATGTCAACGGCATGATTGAGCTCGACACCAATTATCGCGAAAACGATGAAAAGACCCTCAACCTCATCTTCCCCATCCGTAACGACGCTCCAAAATACCGTCCTGATGTCACCGTCGACAACGGTGAAGGCTGCCATAAACCCAAAGTGTTGTTTGTTGGAGATTCCTTCATCTGGGATCTGGAGACATACCTGCCTTGGAAGGAAATCATGGACGATGTGGAGATTTGGTTCTACAACGAGTCTGCTTTCGTAGGCTTTGAGAAAGAATACCATCCCGTTACCGAAATCAACCGCCTGCGGTCCATCCTCAGCGCCGACTATGTGGTTTGGTATTCCACAGGCAGCCAATGGTGTCGTTGCTCCTACGACTTCGTAGAAGACGCTCTCCTGCGCCTCTGCGTGACCGACAGCCTCTTCGATGCCCAAATCCCTTGGGTGATGGACAGCTTGCGCCACGACAGCAGCTTCTGTAAAGACCACTACCAGTGGCAATACTCCGAACATCGCGAAGACAGTCTAAGAAAACATGCCGTCAAGACTTTAAAAGACAATCCCCTGTTGATTCCCGGCCTCGATGGCCCTGACAAGCCCATCATCCGCAACACGAAAGCCATCCTCTTGGCACAACAAGCCAACCGCATTGCCGCTGACAAGCAGTGGCTGACTTCTTTACGCGTGGCAGCCTCGCAAGCCGACCGCCCGTTGGATGAGGTGTTGGATGAGGAAGCGGAGAATGTCGTTTTGGGACGCGCTTTATTACGCGACGCAGTTCAAGTAGACACGGCGGCGGTGGTTCGGATGGAAGTCGAGAAACTTATTAACCATTGGCGCAATGACCCGCAGATGATGCAATTCCTTGAAAACAAAGCCAAAGAAAACGGAAAATCTTTTGAAGAAGTCCTTGAAGGCGATGCCAAATGGGTGGTCAACGAACGGTTGCGTAACGGGGAGTTGTTTTAAACCATAGCCGTCATTGCGGGCTTGACCCGCAATCTCCTAGGCGATATGGATACACATACGCGCATAGGAGATGGCGGATCCTTGTCCGCCATGACGCTAAAGGCTTTGGGTAAATCTTATTCCACAACTATCTCGAAAACTCTTCCCTCTATATCACTCTTATTGTAAGGAATCAGCCCCTGTTCCCATACGATGGGCGGCCACCATTCGCTGTAATGGTATTCCTGCGTGACGATGGCCTTCATCTGGTTGTTGGGAATTGAAGTGAACTCGCTGTTCATGTAGCCCATTACCCGCATCTTGTCGGGGCTGGGGCCAAGACGCCAGATGATTTCCGTAGGCTTCCACTCGATTTCGTAGTAGTAATACGGCTCCTTGAAGGCTTTGTTGCTCATCGGGATGCGTTCGGTGAGGGCTTTGTAGAGCTTGTACCAGCGCAAGGTCTCAAACTTGTTTTCTTTGCCGTAAAGGATGCTGTCGATGCCCCATGAGAAGTATTTCGGCGAAGGCACGGCGAGGTCCCAGTTGGTACAGCAGTACATCACGTCATCGTTCAAGGTCTCGTCCTGCACGACACAGATGCTGTCGGCCCGCTTGCCGTAGTAGCTCTTCGGCCAGAAGCGCGAGGCCTTCACGATTTCGATATCGATTTCGGAATAATGGTAGTCGGGGCGACGCACGGGGTTCTCCGAGTCGTCGTTCTTGTCCACATAGCCACCTTCGGCCTCGTCGTGACGACGGTTATTCCAAGCATGGTTATCACTATAAATCAGCCAGAAGGCATAAGTCAAGCCATTCCATATATTCTCCTCATTGAGCATCACGGGGAACTTGATCTTGCCCCGGAACTTGCCGTAGGTGAAGCCCACGCGAGTGCGGATGCCCGTCGATTCTTTGTGTAAATTGTTCAGGTCGTCATTGCCCGGGTTGATGAGGCTGATGTAGCTGCCGTCGTCGGCAAGGCGCACCGTCTGACAAGGCGTCTTAGTAGTCACAGGCCAGTTCATCTGCAACTGTGTGCTGTCGAAGCGGTTGCGGTTGGCTTCATAATCGGCTCTGGTATAAGGATTCTCGCCCACCACGTCTTGGATGACGGGGATGTTGCGCAAGGTGTATTGCTTGCTCACCGCACTGAAAAACTGCTCGTAGAGGGCATGACGATAGAGGCTGTCATCCGTACCGCAATGGCAGCTGGTGGTATCCAACTGATAGTCCTTTTTACTCACTTTTGATTCGTCAACAAAAACGCCTTTGTCGACGGCAATCACGGCGTGGGTCTTCAACTTGCGCTTCGAGCGGATGACCTTGATGTTTTTCGACTTGTGTGTCTCAAACCAACCGTAGGGATTCACAAACTGCCCGTTTTCGTCGGTTTGGCCTATATATTGCACATAATCAGGGATTTCGTTCAGTCCTTCTTCCTTGCAAAGCACGAGGATGAAGCTGTATTCACCCACACGCGGGTTACGTTTCCATCGGTGATTTACCTCGCCTTGGTTTTTCTTATCGTTGATGACCCAAAGGGCGTCTTTATACAACTGGTCTTCAACACTGCATCCATTCTTTTCGGCTTTCTCGACGACAGAATTGTACCATTCGGGCACGTTATGGATGGAGTTGATGACCGATTGGATATGCTCAGGGCTATAGCTGTTCTCGATAAGGTCCGCACCATAGTATTTCTTTTCATCGCGCGGGTTGCCCACGATGCGGAAGGCGTCTTTCGTGCGGTGGTGTTCAATAGGTTTGAAACCGATGCTCACATCCTCCCAGCTACCATAGAAATTCTCGTTGGCCAAAGGCAGGGTGTCGGGAAACTTGTACGATTCGTTCTGGTAGTAAATCTTATAGTACTTGTATTTCTTCGACAGGGTGAAGAATCGGAAACTGAACATCCCTAAACCATCCTTGGTCTGCCTGATCGAAGGCAAGGTGATGCCTTCCAAAACGGCGTTGTCCATGTCCATGTCGAGGGTGACCGTTCGGCTGCGACCGAAGTTTGACATAGGACGGAAATAGTTGGTTTTCAACAAGATTAAACTCAAGAGCAGCAGTAAAAGCCACCAGTATTTTTTGTTGCTTTTTTCCATGTTTTTATTCGATTTTGAGCGTACAAAATTAAAAACAATTCTCGGTCTAATATCTCACGATTTTCTGGGTCAATTCGCCGATTCTAAGGACATAGACTCCTGCCTCCAGATGTGGATTGAGGGTAATGGTAGGATTGGCATTGCCAGAAGGTAAGGGCATGGCAAAAACCTTTCTTCCCATCAAGTCGTAGATGCTGATTTCATCGACAACAAGTCGGTCGGAATCGAGGCAAACATGAATCTCTCCTAAAGAAGGATTGGGGTAGCAATATGCCACAATTGTTTGATTTTCAGATATATCAACTAACAAGTCATGAATATGGTCGTCCATATTGTCTGCTCTTCTCATCAAAAACCAATTGATTCGCCCCATGTCATCGTTCCATGCTACCATATTCGTCGGAAAGCCAAACCGCTCCGATTGGAACGGCACTTCGTCGATAATAGCCTCTTTAATGCTATCGAAGATGGGTTTTGTCGTCGCATAACTGAATGTCGTGTTCAGCAATTCGTAGAAACGGTTGTTAAACTGTTCCCGAAACTCGTCGTTCTCCAACAATCTCCTGAAAAACAGCGTTGCCCTCCAATTTGTAGGCCAATACTCATAGCCTTCATCAATGGCATTGTCAAAGGCATTGAACGTCATCCAAAGCAAACAAGCATCACCATCGAAAAAAATCCACCGCCACTTGCTGTTGTCCTCTTGCCAGCAACGCATATTATTAGTGGGCCAATCATTGTTTTCAATGAACAACTCAAGTATCTGATAGTCAATAAAATTATCAACATCTATCTTAGTCTTCACATAGGCATAAGCCTCGGGGGCACTCATGTCGGCGTTTTCCATCCACTGGAACAGCTCACGAAAGTTGTCGAGGGTGCCGCAATCCGCAAATGGGTTCCATGCACTAATGAGATTGACCTGTTCAATGTCGACATCAAAATGGTCTTCAAGATACCGTTCGTCAGGGCGCTCGTGGACGTAATAGATACCCCAATACTCGCCATTGAGAAAGGCCACAGCAGGTCGCGAAGCCAAAGATTCCACATTCAACCGTGAAGCTATCTGGTTGCAAATGTGATCGTTCACACCCGACTGATTCCATGAAGCGGCAAAAGGCTTAAACACCAAATGCTTGAAGTTGTTAATTGGTATCGTATTAAAGAACCTGTGCTTAAAGCGTTTCTTGCCATACTCAGCACGGGCATAAACCTTCACACATTTCTGTTGAAAACGGCGTCCGTTGCCGCCATGTGTCCTTATCCCAGCCTTTTGGTTGATACCTGTGTTATCCAATTCATAGAACTCAATATTCGTCAGTCTTTCCCAGTCCCTTCCTTCTTGATAATAATTGCCCGTCCAATTGGGGTCAAGCGGGTCATAATTGGCACCTGGCACAAAAATACCGTTCTCATAATCAAATAAATCCAACGAGTCGGAACAGAACGAAACGACAGGCAAGCCATGCGTATCACAACCCAAAGCATGAATGAAATAACTATTGGTGACCACTTGACTCACACAGCTATCGTTTTCATCAAAAACAGCTGCACGGATGACAATGCAATGCCGAATGGAATCGGGTAGAAAGAAATCTTGTTCGGGACAGTTTAGAATGGTATAGATTTCGGATCTTGAATACTTGCTACAATCCAACAACAGAGGCTCTTCATACAATGATGATTGTGCTGTTGGCCGATTTCCGTTGGTCGTAAACCGGATATGATTTTGCGTATTGTTGTTGAAAAGCTGCAAGGCGAACACATCGTCATAAAAGCCACCCTCTGCCGAAAAAACGACCGTGTCGTTTTGTGCTTTCAATGACATGACGATAAGAAAAACAAACCCTATGAGCCAAAGGCATCTTTTCATTTTGGATTATTTTTCCGCAAAAATAGATAAAAAAACGGCCACCCGCAAAGGATGGCCGTTTTTTATGAAATTCAAACCAAATCAGATCTTTTCCTCTTCCACGCGCAGCGGCTTGGGTTCGCCACGACGGATGTCGAGTTCGTCGATGAGGTTGGTGGCGCCAGCGTACTTGTCGATGATGAAGAGCACGTAGCGGATGTCCACATTGATGGTGCGCTGGAGCTTAGGCTCGAAGTTGACGTCGCCGCTCATGGCTTCCCAGTTGCCGTCGAAGGCCAGACCGATGAGTTCGCCCTTGCCGTTCATGATGGGGCTACCAGAGTTACCACCCGTGATGTCGTTGGTCGAAAGGAAGCAAACCACGAGTTCGCCGTTGTCGTCGGCATAGGCGCCGAAGTCCTTCTTCTCGATGAGTTCGATGAGGCGCTTGGGGGCGTCAAACTCGTAGTCGCCAGGGACATACTTCTCAAGGATACCGTTGGCGGTGCAAATGTAATCATAATGAACAGCGTCGGCGGGCATGTAATCTTGCACCGAGCCGTAGCTCATACGCATCGTCGAGTTGGCATCGGGATAGAGGCTCTTGCCAGGTTGGGTGGCGGCGTAGTATTCACGCAGACCCTTCACGAAGACGTGGTCGTTTTCGGCAACGGCAGCATTGGCGGCGGCGTATGCGGCATAGTGGTCGCGCAGCACCTTGGTCATCGAGGTGTGCATGATGTAGGCATAGTCCTTGCCGATCTTCTTCGGGTTGGGTTTGTCGAGGAAAGCCTTGATGTTCTCGGGCGTGGCGAAGATGCTGTTTTCATACACATCGTCGGCAAAAGCGTCGATGTCGCCCTTGAATTTCTTGTCGATAATCGTGTAGATCTCAGGCAGTTCCTCGCCCTTAAAGGCGTTCTTGTAGGTCTTCAGCATCTCGGCGAAGGTCTTCTTCTCCACCCGTTGGTCGGTCTCGGCAAAGAGGTCGTCCACATTCATCTGCTGGAGCAGCATCAGAGCCATCTCCTGTTCGTCCTTGTTCTTGTCAACGTAGGCCTGATAGTAGGTGGCAAACTGGGCGGCGATGCCAGCCGGGCCTGTGCGGGCCACAAAGTTGGGATAGAAAATGTATTTGGCCGTCTCAGCCATTTCGCCGAAGGCTTTCTTCAGGTTGGGCAGGGCGTCCTTGTATTCGGTCTTGTTGTTGGCGTTCACCCACTTGGTGAAGTCTTTCTCCAAGGCGACCTTGGCTTCGCTCACCTTGTTCTTGCGGAGCATGAGGCACTGGCCCTGGAAGTTCTTCCAGGTGTTGGCGAGGCCGGCGTGGTTGTCGGCATACATCAGGTTGATGTGCTCGTCCACCTTCATGTATTCTTCCATGGCGGCGAGCTGGGTGCCGAAGATGTCGACGATCTCGGGATAGAAGGTGTCCACGTTATAGTCGATGCCGTAGCTCGACATGTAACGCTCGGTGCTGCCGGGGTAGCCCCAGATCATGGTGAAGTCGTCCTTCTGCACGCCGTCGAGGCTGATGGGCAGGTGGTGCTTGGGCGTCAGCGGCACGTTGTCCTTCGAGT
>R22__coassemble_1045_pt1 | contig 15156 bp, 7 predicted proteins | sample R22__metabat2_high_PE_030 | metagenome-assembled genome bin R22
TCCGATCGAGGTCACGGAGTCGGGGATGGTCACCGAGGTAAGTCCGCTACACGAACCGAAAGCATAGCTGCCTATTGAGGTCACGGAGTTGCCGATGGTGACCGAGGTTAGGCTAGTGCAATTATAGAACGCATAAGGCTCGATACTCGTCAGTCCGGTGAAGTATTGCAACTCGTCGAACGAGGTGATTGGCTTGTCCCGAAACGCGCTGTAGTTGTTTGTACCATTGGGGGTTAAGGTAGTCACTGCGGCGGCCTCGGCGTAGCTCAGCTCGCCGTCGCCGTTGCTGTCCCAGTTGTCCACACAGATGGTTTTCACTGCGGCGTCGGCAAACTGGATGTTGGGGTTGATGGCGAGGTAGATGTTGTTGCGGTATGTTAACCTATACTTTTCGCCATCAAAAGACGAAATATTATTTATGTCAGGGTTATATAGGTCGCTGTGGTAGGTTAAAGCAGTATAATTATCGTCTGTAGTTGTCTGACGGAATATGATTTGATAGCCTGGGTAGCCGTCGGTGGAATCATAGCAGCAAAGCAGGAGGTCGCTGTTGCCGTCGTAGTAGAACGGCGTTTGCAATTGTAGCCTCACCCATCCAGCTCCCGAAGCTGCAAAGTTGCCATCGTACACCAAAGTGGCATCGCTGAGGTCAACCATGTCGGTGTCTGAATCGAAAGTGGTCTTGTTGACGTTCTTCATATACACTTTCATGCCTTCCGTGGTAAAAGGCAAGGTGTTGATGTAATCAAAAGCAATGGAGGTGATGGCCCCCGTCGTTCCTATTTCTTCGGCGGTGTAGATTTGCTGCGTCAGTGAGTAATTATAGTACATGTTGACAGGTAGGGTGTAGTGTGTGTAATTGGATGCCTCGTCGCCGATGGTCACGATGCCGAAAAAGTTAGTGAAGTTGCCCCAAGAGGTATACCCATAATATGAATTATTATAGTTTTGGTAGTCCGTAAGGTTTCCCATAGGCACATAAATGGGGATATCAGGATTGACTTCGCCGAACACATCGCCGTCTAAGTAAGGCGGCGTGGTGGCAAGAACGGTCATCTCGGTAAGGTTGATGCATCCATCGAAGGCAACATCGCCAATGTAAGACACCGAGCTGGGAATAGTGAGGGCAATGAGGCCTGAGCAGTTACTGAAGGCCCATGCATCAATAAGCGTCACGGAGCTGGGGATGTTTATCTCGGTAAGGCCCGAACAACCAACGAAGGCGGATGCTCCGATGGTGGTCACGCCATCAGGGATGACCGTGTTCTTGCAGCCCGAAACCAGCTTGTGTTCATCAGTCTTGATAATGGCATTGGAGCCCTCGGGTGAGCTGTACACTGTGTTGCCCGCCTCCACCGTGATGCTTGCCAATGCGGGGCAAATGAAAAACGGATTCTCGCCGATGGAGGTCACCGAGCTCGGAATCGTTATCGAGGTGAGGGCACCACAACTGCGGAAGGCTTCGGTTCCGATAGAGATTACCGAATTTGGAATCTCTATCGAGGATAGGCTGTTGCAGCCATGGAAGGATAATTCACCGATGGTTTGCACTGAGGGAGGAAGCGTTACCGTAGCCAGAGACCGACAACCTGAAAAAGCATCATTATTGATGCTCGTGAGTCCAGTGAAGTATTGCAACTCGTTGAAAGTGACGCTCGTTCCTACTTGTTGAAAAGCATCTACGAACACAGTGCCTAGGCTCGTCACCGCGGCAGCTTCGGCATAGCTCAGCTCGCCGTCTCCGTTGGTGTCCCAGCCCGTTGTGCTTCTCACGCAGATAGCTTGCACGTTGGCATCGACGAAGGAGATGTTGCCAGTTTGTGCTTTTGCCGCCCAGGGAGCGATGAGGGCAAGGAGCAGGAAGAGGAGTAATGGTTTTCTTTTCATAGTTGGTGTGGGGATCAAAGGTTTTAAGTTTCAAAAATTGGTTTCCGTGGCGGGCTTGCCTGCCACGGAAACCGGGATAACAATCACAAACGTTTTATTGCTGCTTTACGAAGCGCAGCGTGCGGTTGCCGCAGCGCACGAGGTAGAGGCCTGAGGCTAAGTCGCTGACGCCGATCTCCTGGTCGGGGCCGGCGTTGACCGTCCTCACTCGCTCGCCGAGGCTGTTATAGATCTCGATGGTGCTGTTGGCTTCGATGCCGAGGATGCGGATGCTCTCCATGGCAGGGTTGGGGTAGAGCGTCATCGGGTTGAGTTCGCCCTCGTCGACGCCTGTGCCCTTGAAGAAGGCCGCCAAGATGATGTCGCTGTTCACCGTAATCTGACGCGGATTCCTGGTGCTTTCGTCGCTCCATTTTTGGAAGAAGTAGCCTTCGTTGGGGATGGCTTGGATGGTGATGGTGGAACCTGCTGGATAGAAGCCCCCTCCTTCAACCGACCCTTCGCTTGAGTTGCAGACCAAGTTGACGGAGTAATAGGTGACGGTGCCTTGGCTAAAAGTAGCCGTGTAGGTGGCGTTGCCGGTCACTGTAATATTATGCGTCAATTCGGTAGAGCCATCGTTCCAGCCCACAAAGGAGAATCCACTGTTGGGTGTGGCTCTCAGTGTGGCGATTTCGCCATAATGGTACGAGCCACCGCCTGTTACGGTGCCGCCGTTGCTTGGGTCGGCGTTGACTGTGATGGTGTAGGTGCGGGCTAGGAAGTTGGCCGTAAAGCTGAGGTTGCTGTTCACCGTCACGGTGCGCGGGTTGCTTGTGATGCCGTCGTTCCAGTGACTGAAGATATAGCCTGGGTTGGCGGTAGCCGTCAGGGTGATGGTAGTTCCAGCGGGATAGGCACCTGTGCCGTCCACGCTGCCAGCGTTGTCAGGCCTGACGTTGGCCGACACGTTATAGTAGGTAGTACCCACTTCGCTAAAGATGGCTATGTAGTCGGCGTTGCCTGTCACCGTCACTGGGTGCGGGTTTTGGGTCGAGCCGTCGCTCCAGGCTTGGAACTGGTAGCCGCTATTGGCGGTGGCTGTCAGCGTGGCCACGTCGCCATAGTGGTAGCTGCCGCCGCCGCTCACCGTGCCGCCTTGTGGTGGGTTGGCCGCAACGGTTATGGTGTAGTTCTGTTGCAAGAAGTGTGCCGTGTAGGTGGCATCGCCGTTGACGGTGATGCTACGCGGGTTGGTCGTGATGCCATCATTCCAGTGGCTGAAGGTCCAGCCCATGTTAGGCGTGGCAGTGAGGTAGGTCGTGGCGCCTTGCGGATATACGCCTGCGCCATCCACTGTGCCTGCACCGGCAGGTGACACATTGGTGGCGATGGTATAATAGTTTACTGATGGCTCTCCGAAGACCGCAGTATACGAGGCGTTTTCGGTGACGGTAAAGGAATAGGAAGGATTGGTTGACACTACTGCGCCGTTTTTCGTCCATTTCAGGAACTCATAGCCACTGGCGGGCGTTGCTGTCAGGGTGCAAGTTTCGCCGGCGTTGTAGGTGCCGCCGCCGCTCACCGTACCCCAAGCGTTGTTGTTGGCGCTGGCCGTGATGGTGTATTGGGCAATGGATTCCTCAACGCTCATATCCTTGATGTACCAAGTGTGGGCGTAGGTGCCGCTATACTCAAAGCTGAACGAGATGGTGTGGCCGGCATAGCTTGAGAGCGGCACTTCAACATCGATCCATGAGTTGGAGAACTGGTTGTCTTCCCAAATCTTTGTGGTGTAAGTGGCAGGATTGGGTACACCCGATCCATCGAGCTTGATCCACACTTTGTTGGCCATATTGGACCCCGATGAGGTGCTCTTGGTCTTGAACCTCAACACATAGCTGTGGCCGACAGGCAGGTTGACATAGGGCGACACCAAGCAGCCGTACTGCGAAACGCCGCTCTGGCCATAGGGGTGGTAGGCGCATTGCTCTGAAGTGCTGTACTGCCAGCACTTGTTGCCGCCGCTCATGTCGTCGTCCCAAATGTACCAGCAGGTGTTGGTTGGATTCCATCCGTTGAAACTATATAAGTAGGGAACAGACTCGGTGTCGCAGGGAGCCCAGCTCTCGGTGACGCTTACGTCGTCAATAAGCCATGTGTGGGCATAGGTGCCTGTGTATTTAAAGGCAATGTAGATGGCTTGGCCTTGATACTCATTTAGATTGATCTCAACGTCCTTCCATGTGCTTGACGGGGAGCTTTGTGTCCACACTTGCGTGAAGTTGCTGGTACTGGTGCCTGTGGTTGAAATCCACACACCTTCATAAACATAGTCATTTGGATAATTCTCGTAGCTCTTAAAGGTTAACATGGTGTTGTCTCTTCCAGGTTGCAAGAAGAGACGGGGGCTGATGAGCCAGCCTTCTTGGGCTACACCCGAGGGGCCATAATTGTGTCCTGCACAATAGTCGCCTGTAGCGGGAGTCGATACTCGGTCGCCAACCCTTTGCCAAAAAGACAACTGAGAACCGTTATTGTGGTCCTGGTCAATAGTGGTCCAGCATGGCCAATCGGTGCTTCCCATCTCGAAGCCATCCGTGAATGGAAGGCTAAAACAACTGTTATTACAACTCGGCTCTTCAATCCACATTTGGTTGATTCTTGAACAGCTGGTGGGGGTGTACAGCAAGGAACCGTCCTTCCAAATCCTGCCATACTGAGTGTTAGAACTACCTCCATTTCCATTGTTGTCCGAATTACCCGCATAGTAGACGCCATTGCTGTTGACGGCCACCGAGGTGATTGCGGCTGAAGTGTTGTAAATCTGGATGCCATTTTTATACAACAAGTAGGAACCAGTAGTTATCCCCGTCACGTAAATGTCTCCTGCTTCGTCTACAAAGATTTTTGTAGTAGAAGGTTGCCACCCGGCGTCAAGCGTATACACTTCGTCCGTGGCTCCATTACTAGCGGAGGTTCTCCACACTTTCAATTCGACATTGGAATCTTCATCATAAACGTATCCCACCGAATATAGATAGCCGTTATAGTAAGCGATGCTATATAGATCTGTGCCCATATCAAAGGCATGTAGCACCTCTACGTTCCAGTTGTCTGAACTTTTCCAGATTATGCCTTGGAGGCCTTGAGGAAAGGTTGAATTCACTTTCTGAAAGCCACAAACAAACAATGTTTCCATCGGCACACCGGTGATTCCACGGGCTTCGCTTTCGAAAACCAGGTTGCCTAACGGATGTGGAGTCGTCGACGCATCTTGCCAGACCGTGGCAGTCCTCACACTGCCGAAATCTATGCAGCCCGCAGCAAACAGAATATTATTGCTTCTCCATAAATCGTAGATATGGGAACCGCTGCCTGCGGGGGTAGCCATGTAGGATGCATCATTCTTTTTGATAATGGCATTATTAAAATAATAGCCGCTGCTGCCGCTGCCTCTGCTATTCATGACCCAATAGACATTATCGCCGTAGTAATCCACGTCCGGACTATCATGTGAATAGCCTTCGCTTGGGTTAGAAGTGTAAAGCATTGTCTCGTTCTTGTAGACCGCAGCAGCTTGTCTACCGCTCGTATTCGTGTAATAACCTACCGAATAAATGTCCTGGGCTACACTCATGCCAGCGAAAGCCATCACCGACAGAAGTGTTAGTAAAAGTCTTTTCATAATGCTTTTATTTATGTTTAACGTATGGTTGATTAATCGTAATTATTATCCGTTGGGGCAAAAATATAACAAAAAAATGGCTTGGCTATAGGTAAAATTACGTGTTTTTGTGTGTTTGTTTGAAGCAATGGCTTTCGGGGAACAAAAAAGCGATATTTTTGTGCCAAAAATGGATTGTTATGCGTTGTCTTTCGTTTATGGTTTTGTTTTTGCTTGCCAACGCCTCGTTGCATGCAAGCGAAATAGATAGTCTCTACAATGTATTCTTGGCCAGCAAAGGAGAGATGGCGATTAACGTGGCCAACGAGATTGCAGTCATGACCGGCGACACGGTTTGTTTCACCGAAGATATAAGTGTTGAACAGATGAACGAAGCCGTATTGAAGAAGCTTATTTTCTGGCATTTTGACCGTAGCGAAATGACAGAAGTTGTCAACTACGCCAAAATAGCCATCGATAGTTACGAAGAACGTGGCGACCTCCGTTGGTGTCCCAGCCCGTTGTGCTTCTCACGCAGATAGCTTTCACGTTGGCATCGACGAAGGAGATGTTGCCAGTTTGTGCTTTTGCCGCCCAGGGAGCGATGAGGGCAAGGAGCAGGAAGAGGAGTAATGGTTTTCTTTTCATAGTTGGTGTGGGGATCAAAGGTTTTAAGTTTCAAAAATTGGTTTCCGTGGCGGGCTTGCCTGCCACGGAAACCGGGATAACAATCACAAACGTTTTATTGCTGCTTTACGAAGCGCAGCGTGCGGTTGCCGCAGCGCACGAGGTAGAGGCCTGAGGCTAAGTCGCTGACGCCGATCTCCTGGTCAGAGCCGGCGTTCACCACCTTGACGAGCATGCCTAAGCTGTTGTAGATCTCGATGGTGCTGTTGGCTTCGATGCCGAGGATGTGGATGCTCTCCTTGGCAGGGTTGGGGTAGAGCGTCATCGTGTTGAGCTCGACCTCGTCGACGCCTGTGCCCTTGAAGAAGGCCACGAAAACCATATTGTCGTTAACGATCACTTGACGTGGGTTGTGTGAACTGCCATCGCTCCACTTGTCAAATTCATAGCCGCTGTTGGGAATGGCGGCGATGGTGGCAGTGGCGCCTGCAGTATATGTGCCGCCGCCAATGACGGTGCCTTCGGCGTTGTTGCATATCACAGTCAGTGTGTAGGTAACCACGGCATTTGCCGAGAACTGTGCCTTGTATGTGGCATTTTGAGTGACGGTAATGGTGCGTGGGTTGTCGGCATTGCCGTCATCCCAACTGGTGAAGTAGTAGCCAGAGTATGGCGTAGCGCTGATGGTGATGGTAGTGCCTTCGAGGAAGGAACCGCCACCTGTGGCCGTTCCCATGGTTGGGTTGGCCGACTCAACGGTAATGGTATAATGCTGTAGTGCGGCAAATATGGCATGGAATGTCATGTTGCCTGTTACTATCACATCGCGTGGGTTGTCCGTGTTGCCGTCGTCCCAGCTGACGAAGCGGGCGTTTAGGTTAGGTGTGGCTGTAATTTGGATGACAGCGCCTTCGGGATAGGTGCCGCTGCCACTCACTGAGCCTAGCAGTGGGTTGTCGGAGAGCACTGTGACTGTGTACATGGTAGTGCCAGCGGCGTTGAACAGTGCCGTGTATGTCGCATTGCCTGTCACCGTGACTGTTCGTGTAGCATTGGTGTTACCGTCGCTCCAGCTAATGAAGGTGAAGCCATTGTTAGCAGTTGCTGTAAGTGTGGCCACATCGCCATAATGGTAGCTGCCGCCACCAGTCACCGTGCCACCTTCAGCAGGGCTGGCATTGACGGTGAGCGTGTAATTCTGTTGCAAGAAATTGGCAGTGTAGGTGGCGTTACCATTTACGATGATGCTGCGCGGGTTGGTAGTAATGCCGTCGTTCCAATGGCTGAATTGCCAGCCTGGGTTGGCGGAGGCGGTGAGGTAAACTGTCTCGCCTGCGGGATAGGTGCCTGCGCCATCCACTGTGCCAGCACCAACAGGGTTCACGTTGGTTGTAATGGTATATTCGTTTTCGCCAGTCGCTTCTACTCTCACATCGTCAAGATACCAGTCATGGGCATTGGTGCCAATATAAGCAAAGGCAATATAAATAGTTTGACCCTGATAAGCAGACAGGTCAATAGTCACTTCCTTCCAGCTGCTGCTCGGGTCGGATTGTGACCATACTTCTTGGAAGGCGTTAGGATTCGGATTGGTAGTAGACACCATAACGCCTTCAAAATCCATGTCATAGCCGTATTCCTCTAATGTTTGGAAAGTCAGTTCTACGTTTTTGTTAGATGGTATAATTAGGGGCGGGCTGATAAGCCAGCCTTCCTGTGCCTGTTTTCCGTAGCGGTGGTAGGCGCAGTGGGCTCCCGTGTAGGGCAGATAATCTCCCATAACACCAAGGCGGTGCCAATAGGAAACTCTTTCTGTCCCTTGATCGTCAAGATTGTTTCCCTCATCAGTGGTAGCCCAACACGCCCATTCGGTAGTGCCCATCTCGAAACCTTCGAAATATGGCAACTGGCGGGGCTGCGGATTGGTACATTCTTCTGGAGTCAGAAAGATGTCATTGATACCTTCGCAATTTTGAACAGTAAAAATAATTTGATTATCCTTAAAGATTCGGCAGCTAGTCATGCTACTGTAATACACTCCTTCAGAATTTACCACAATGCCAGCAAGCAACCAAGAGCTATCGTAGAGGATCTCTCCGTTTTTCCAGATGATGCGACTGCCAGAAACAAAACCGCTGACATATACATCTCCGCCATCAACCTTAATCTTAAAGGCATTTGAGTTGTCAGAACCGTCGCCGAGTGTGTATAGTACTGAGCCGTTTTTCCACACCTTTGCGACATGGTATTCGCCAACGATCTCATAACCGCATGTATAGACATCTCCGTTATAGTAAGCAATATCATTGGCAGTAGAGTTGATGTCGGAGAGTGTATACATGAGCGAATTGTTTTTCCATACAGTGGCTCGGGGACCATAACCAGGTCCAACACCCCCTTGGTTAGTGTACTTGACACCACAATACCATACGTCAGGGTAGGCGGCATTTCCCGAAACACAGATGCCATTCGCCATCGATTGATAACCGTTCCCAAAATCCGGGCATAAGAATTCGGCATCTGATGAACCACGCCAAACAGCAGCATATGCACTTTCTTGACTGGTGTATGTGTAGCCAGCAGAGAACAAACAATACTCTGGGTCATTGGAAGAATTATTGTCATGCCAATACAATTTGTTGATTTTGGTACCCGTCGTATAGTTATTAAGGAATACTTCATCGTTTTTCATGATGTCACCATACGAAGGAACAGTACTGTTTCGCACCCAATATACATCTTGGTTGCTGGGGTTCACCACTACAGAGGTGGATTCGTTGTTGCCATTACCTATAGATGAACTATACAACAACGTAGCGTCCATATAAACTGCGGCACGTCTTTGGCCGCCATCCGAGAAGTAGCCTGCCGAATACACATGCTGGGCTTTGCTCGCGCCAGCGAAAGCTATCACCGACAGAATTGTTAGTAGAAGTCTTTTCATAATGCTTTTAATTTAAGTTTAACTTATGGTTGAATAATCGTAATTATTCTTTTTTTATATCCGTTGGGGCAAAAATATAACAAAAAAATGGCTTGGCTATAGGTAAAATTACGTGTTTTTGTGTGTTTGTTTGAAGCAATGGCTTTCGGGGAACAAAAAAGCGATATTTTTGTGCCAAAAATGGATTGTTATGCGTTGTCTTTCGTTTATGGTTTTGTTTTTGCTTGCCAACGCCTCGTTGCATGCAAGCGAAATAGATAGTCTCTACAATGTATTCTTGGCCAGCAAAGGAGAGATGGCGATTAACGTGGCCAACGAGATTGCAGTCATGACCGGCGACACGGTTTGTTTCACCGAAGATATAAGTGTTGAACAGATGAACGAAGCCGTATTGAAGAAGCTTATTTTCTGGCATTTTGACCGTAGCGAAATGACAGAAGTCGTCAACTACGCCAAAATAGCCATCGATAGTTACGAAGAACGTGGCGACCTCTTCGATGCCGCTGGATGCTACAACCTTCTGGGTGTGGCTTACCAGCGTCTGGGACAGATGAACGAAGCTATCGAAAGCTACAACCAATGCAACGCCGCCATGACCTTGCTTAACGAGCAGGAACCTAACCCGTTCTACGAGAAGAACATCCGTTATACCACAAACAACATGGCGAATATCTATAGTTCGATGGGCGAGAATGACAAGGCCGAGGAGATGTTTATGAGGTGTATCGACATGGTAGGCGAACCCCAAGAGGACGGTGATTATTTGGATTTGGCCACCTATCTTCATAACCTGGCGGATGTTTATTTGACGCAAGCCGAGGGCATGGAGGGTCAACCTCGCAAGGAGAAGGTGGAAAAGGCTGTCAGTCTCATGGAGCAAGCCTATGACTATTCAGTCAATCACGGCGACAGACCTGGCAAGGTGATTCAGCGCAAAATCGTGTTGTCGCGAGCGTATTTTGCCAATGGGCAAGCCGATAATGCTGTCAGTCTGCTCAATGAGGCCTTACAAATGGCCAAAGACGAGGAAGAGAGTTTCAGAGAGGCCGAAATCGAAATCCTGTTCGGAAAATTCGCTTTCAAGCAAGAGAAATATAAGGAATCGGAGGCACACTACCAAAAGGCGATGGCTTTGGCTAAAGAAAACGGCTACGATGAATGTCTGCGCCAGTCTTATCTTGGAGCCTATGAAGCTTCTCGTATGTTCGACCCTAACAAAGCTTTAGACTATCTTGAACAAAGTGTTGCCTACAAAGATTCCATTTTCAATGAGAAGCAACAGGCCTTGATTCGTGACTATCAGGTGAAATACGACATGGCCCAGATGGAACACGAACTCGACATCCAGCAACGAAACAACAAGCTGAAGGCTCGTGAAATCTTGGCTTTGATTCTTTTTTCGGGATTGTTGGTAGCCATCGTGGTCATTTTGGTCCGCTTGGTTCGGGCCAGAAAGAAACAAAGTGAGATTTTGGAACGTCTCAATCAAACGCAGCAGAGGATCCTCTCAGTAGCTTCGCACGACGTTAAGACTTCGGTTTTGGCGCAAAACATGGTGCTGAAAATGGTCAACGAGCATTACGAAAACCTGGACCACGAAGAGCTGAAGGAAAAACTGTCTATGCTTAAGAAGGGATCTGACGAACTGAAGGACAAACTCTACAATATCTTGCATTGGATCAGCGGTGAGATGGGTAAGGATGCCGTCCCATCAGAAGAGTTCAATCTGTCTGACTTTATCGGCAAGGGCATTAGCCTGCATTCCGAAGAGCTGAAATACAAGAAGTTGAGCGTCGAAAATAACATCCCCAAGTCGTGCGTGTGCTTCGACAAGAAGAATGTCGTCGATATTGTCTTCCAGAATCTGTTCTCCAATGCCATCAAGTTCACTCCGCAAGGAGGCACCATTAAGGTGAGTAGCATCGATGATGGCGACCGGGTGTGGGTCGAAGTGGCTGACACGGGCATAGGCATCAGTCAAGAGCGTTTGCAACAATTGACTCACGATACGGTGACTCCTTCCCAGGGTACGCAGGGTGAGCGCGGATCAGGTATCGGGCTTTTCGTCAGCCGCCAATTGATGGTGAAAAACGGGGGCCAACTGATTATCGAAAGCGCTGAGGGCCAAGGCACGACAATTCGTTTCAATGTCAAAAAGGCAAAAATATGAAACAAAGCAAGAAAATTAGGATCTTGATGGTTGAAGACCATCCGCTCTATAGGGTAGGGCTTCGCATGGCATTGTCGTATTCGGGACTTGACTGTGCCGTGGTAGGAGAGGCCGAGAATGTGAGTCAGGCAGTGACGTTTATAAGGGACCATCCCAATGACATCGACTTGGTCCTGCTCGACTATTACCTGACCGATGGCACCGGAATGGACGTGCTGAAAACCTCAAAACAGGTTTGCCCCCAAGTGAAAGTGCTCCTCGTTACGGGTGAAGAAGAGAATCCCAATATGCCCAAACTGAGGGAAGCCGGGCTTAATGGCTTCACCACCAAGGACGTCACGCCCCAGGGACTGGCCACCACCATTCGGTCCATCTTCCGAGGAGAGGATGTGTTCGATAAGGAATCACTGGCCGAAGAGGAAGAGGATCCTTTGGTTGACCCGTTGACCGAAAGGGAAATAGAAATCATTCGTTTGTGTGCCCTTGGCAAGTCGTCAAAACAGATAGCTGAGGAGCTGTTTATCAGCGACCGTACCGTAGAGGGACACAAGCGCAAGGTTTTTCAGAAAATTGGTTGCAACACTACCACCGAAATGGTGAATTATGCCTTTTTGAACGGTTTGGTCTGACCAACGACTTCGTCGATGTCTTCTGGCATGATCCATTGATACCCCGTATCTTTCCTTAACCACGTCATCTGCCGTTTGGCATATTGCCGCGTGTGAATCTTGATTTGTTCAATGGCTTCTTTGAGGGTGCAATTCCCATCGAAATATGCGAATAGCTCTTTATATCCAACGGTGTTGAGAGCGTTTAGATCCCGTTTAGGATAGAGCGCCTTGGCTTCGTTTAGTAGCCCTTGTTCCATCATCATGTCCACACGACGGTCGATGCGCTCGATAAGTTGCTGGCGGTCCCACAAGATGGCGTATTTCTTGATGTCGAAGTTGCGCTTGACGGTGTTGCCGCTGCGGAAAGAGGAAAATGGCTTTCCGGTTTGGTAGCACACCTCCAAGGCGCGTTGCAGGCGGCGTGGGTTTTGCTGGTCGACGATGGCGTAATAGTCGGGGTCGAGGCGCTGCAAGGCCTCTTGCATGCCATGCAAGCCCTCGTCTCTGTATAGTTTTTCGACTCTTTCCCTGATTTCTGGTTCCACATCAGGCATGGCGTCGATGCCGTTGCAGACGGCATCAATGAAGAGACCCGATCCACCCGTCATGACGACGGCGTCATGGGTCTTGAAGAGTTCGTCCAAGAGTTGGATGGCATCATGCTCGTAGTCGGCCACGTCGTATTTGTCCTCAATGCTGATGTGGTGCACGAAGTAATGCTTGGCTTGACTCAGCTCATCCTCGGTGGGTGCTGCCGTGCCAATGCTCATCTCCTTGTAGAACTGACGGCTGTCAGCGGAGAGGATGACGGTGTTCAACGCCTTGGCCACTTTGATGGCGAAAGCGGTCTTGCCTGATGCAGTGGGGCCAGCAATTACTATAAGCGTTTTGTTATTAATAGGGTACGGGCCCTTCGACAGGCTCAGGGACCCTTCGCTTTTCATAAGGCCAAGGTCCCTGAGCTCGTCGAAGGGCCGATTTATATGGTTTATGCCATTATCCATTTCACACTTTATTCGGCACGGGCCCGTTATTAGCCACCACAATCGGTTCTTGGATTTCCTTCACCACGCTGAGACCTAGCTTTTGTCCTTCTTCCTTCATAAAGGCATACGCCTCGCTGAAGTTGTTTCCGATGATGCCATCGAGGATGGCCTCGCGGATGGCGTTTTTGATGACGCCGACCTCGCGGCCCTCAGGGATGCCGAAGGTCTCCATAATGGCGATGCCGTCGATGGGCGGCTGCCAGTTGCGCAGGTGGTCCTTGGCTTCGATCTCTTTCAGCTTCTCCTGAACGATTTCAAAGTTGTGGTGGAATTTCTTCACCTTCTCTTCGTTCTTCGAGGTGATGTCGGCATGGCAAAGCAACATGAGGTCGTCGATGTCGTCGCCAGCGTCAAACAAAAGCCTTCTCACGGCGGAGTCGGTGACGATGTCTTCGGCCAACACGATGGGGCGGAGGTGAAGGAGCACGAGCTTCTCCACGTATTTCATCTTCTCATTCAAGGGCAGCTTCATGGCAGCGAAGATCTTGGGCACCATCTTGGAGCCTTTGAACTCGTGTCCGTGGAAGGTCCAACCTGTGCCGTCCTCCCAGCGCTTGGTCTGGGGCTTGGCAATGTCGTGCAGCAAAGCAGCCCAGCGCAGCCAGAGGTCGTCGCTCTTCTCAGCCACCTGGTCGAGCACCTGCAAAGTGTGCAGGAAGTTGTCCTTGTGGCCTCGGCCTTGCACCACCTCGACGCCTTTCAGTTGTGAGAGTTGTGGGAAGATGAGCTTCAACAGGCCGCTCTCGTCCAACAGTTTGAAACCGATGGAAGGCTTTGGCGAGAGGATGATCTTGTTCAGCTCCTCGGTGACGCGCTCCATCGAGACGATCTTGATACGGTGGGCATTGCGTTTAATGGCCTCAAACGACTCAGGCTCGATGTAGAACTTCAGCTGTGAGGCGAAGCGCACGGCGCGCATCATGCGAAGCGGGTCGTCGCTGTAGGTGATGTCGGGGTCTAAGGGGGTCCTCAACAGCAGCTCTTCCATATCGCCCATACCGTTGTAGCGGTCGATGAGGGTGCCGAAGTCCTCTGCGTTGAGGCTGATGGCCATGGCGTTAATGGTGAAGTCGCGGCGGCTGATGTCATCCTCCAAAGTACCGTTCTCTACTACGGGTTTGCGGCTGTTGCGGTCGTACGACTCTTTCCTAGCGCCCACAAACTCCACTTCCATGCCATCGAAGCGGATCATGGCAGTGCGAAAGGCACCGTAATACTTGGCTTCCTTGTGGCCGGGCAGGAGGGAGGCGACCTTCTTGGCCAGCGTGATGCCGCTGCCCACGGTGACCACGTCGATGTCGTTCGACGGACGGTGCAACAGGATGTCGCGCACGTAGCCGCCGATGACGTAGGTCTTGTAGCCCAACTCCGCGCTGGCGTAGGCAATGACCTTAAAGATCTTGCTGCTGATATGTTTTTTGAAGTCGTAGTTCATCAGACTTTGGCTTCTTCCTTGGCTTCGTTTAGGACTTTTTTCTCGTTCGGGATGATGTTGACGACGGTCTCTTCACCGTTTTCGGCCATGTCGATGCTGATGGTGTCGCCGATGTGGAGGTTGGACGAGATGATGGCTTCGGCCAGCACGTCTTCCACATACTTCTGGACGGCACGCTTCAGCGGACGGGCGCCATATTGTTCGTCCCAGCCCTTCTCGGCAAGGAAGTCCATGGCCTTATCGGTGATCTCGATCTTGTAGCCCATCTCTTCAACACGCTTGACCACCTCACGGATCTCGATGCCGATGATCTTCCGGATGTCGTTCTTGTCCAAGGCGTTGAACATCACCACATCGTCGACGCGGTTGAGGAACTCGGGCGCGAAGGTGCGCTTCAAGGCGTTGTCGATGACGCTCTGCGAGTACTCGTTCTTCGAGTTGAGCTTGGCCTGCGTGCCAAAGCCCACACCCTGACCGAAGTCCTTCAGCTGGCGCGAGCCGATGTTGGAGGTCATGATGATGATGGTGTTCTTGAAGTCGACCTTGCGACCGAGGCTGTCGGTCAGCTGACCGTCGTCAAGGACTTGGAGCAACAGGTTGAACACGTCGGGGTGAGCCTTCTCGATTTCGTCGAGCAAGACGATGGAGTAGGGCTTGCGGCGTACCTTTTCAGTAAGTTGGCCGCCTTCTTCGTAGCCCACATAGCCAGGAGGCGCTCCCACGAGGCGCGACACGGCGAACTTCTCCATGTATTCGCTCATGTCGATGCGGATGAGGGCGTCTTCGCTGT
>R22__coassemble_1054_pt1 | contig 15062 bp, 7 predicted proteins | sample R22__metabat2_high_PE_030 | metagenome-assembled genome bin R22
TCTTGCATTCCTAGTTCGCAGACAACCACGCTGCAAATCTAAGGTTTGCATCAAAATCAAATCGTAATGGAACAAACTCCGCTCTACCCCGTCATCCGGCTCAATCCCGGCAAGGAAGAGGCCATCAAGCGCTTCCATCCCTGGGTGTTCTCGGGTGCCATCCACGACGCTGCCGAAGGCCTTCAGGCTGGCGACACCGTCACCGTCACCGATTACGACGGCAACATCCTCGGTACCGGCTTCTGCGAGTCGGAGAGCATCGCCGTGAAGATGCTCTGTTTCGACAACCGAAAGATCGACGAATGGTTCTTCCTCGAACGTCTCAAACAAGCCTACGAGGTGCGCCGTATCATGCGTCTCACCAACCAACCCCATACCAACTGCTTCCGCCTCGTCCACTCCGAAGGCGACGGGCTGGCAGGTCTCATCGTCGACATCTATGGCCACACCGCCGTGGTGCAAGCCCAGACCGAAGGCATGGCTCTCCATCTGAAAGAGATCGTCCGTGCCCTTAAACTCATACCCGAGCTTGAGCTGCAGGCCATATACAACAAGAGCGCCGATGCCATGCAACGCATGGGCAAGGAGGACGTCGTCGTAGAAGACGGCTACCTCTTCGGCGAGCGCTTGGACGAAGTGATTTTGGAAAACGACAGCCGTTTCCTTCCCAACTGGGAAGAAGGTCAAAAGACGGGATTCTTCCTCGACCAGCGCGAGAACCGCGAACTGGTGCGACGTTTTGCAGAGGGCAAGACCGTGCTCAACGCCTTCGGCTATACAGGCGGATTCTCCGTCACGGCACTGAAAGGTGGCGCACGCAGAGCCGTCACCGTCGACGCCTCCAAGAAAGCCATCGCCGCCGCCGAGGCCAACCTCAAACTGAATGGCTATTCCATAGAGGAGAACCCTTGTTATGTGGCCGATATGAAGGAATACGTGACCGAGATGCGTGAAGGCGCCTTCGACCTCATCATCCTCGACCCGCCTGCCTTCGCCAAACGGCACCATGACCGCCACCGTGGACTAGGCGGCTACAAATTCATCAACGCGGAGGCCATCAAACGCATCGCCAAAGGCGGACTGCTGTTCACCTTCAGCTGCTCGCAGGCCGTCGACAAGGCCACCTTCCAGAGTATCGTCACCGCGGCCGCCATCGAGGCCAAACGCAATGTGAGGATCGTCGACCAGCTCTCGCAGCCTGCCGACCATCCCATCAACATCTTCCACCCCGAAGGAGCGTATCTGAAAGGATTGATGCTATACGTTGAATAAAAAAAACATTGCCGTGTATGTCACACCGAGCCTTCCCCCTTTTAAGGGGGTGCCCGAAGGGCGGGGGATTCAGGCGAGTGTATCTATACACGGCAATGTTTTTATACTTATCTGCCACCTAATAACGAACCTGGCTTATGCGGACGCTTGGCTGATGGTTTGCTTGCCGACTTGGAGGGCGTGGCACTGATGCGTTTCAGATAAGCACGCTCCGTAATGTCAAGTCCGTATGCGTTCTCATAGACGAAAGAATTGTCGGTCAAATCGCTGATTCTCATCTCGTAAACGCGCTTGTAATCGTAGGGATAGGTGTATCTTATGGTCATGTAGAGCGTTGATTCGTCCTTGTCGTAGGAGTAGGTGAACTTGGATACCAGTACGGTATCGGGGCATGGGATATAGTGGTCAAAAGTCTCCGTCTCCATATCATACCCAACGCCAAGAGAATCGATGTCGCTGTCGCGCATCTCACCGGTTTTGTCTTCTTTGAAAACCAAATGGATACCGTTGTTGGTATCGTAGGGATCATAGGTGTAGGACTCCAACGAAGAGGCAATAGGGTTGCCCGCAAAATCCACATTGAAATACTCTATTCTTTCGACACCCCATGTGCCAATGAAACTCTTGTGATCTTCTTCCTTACGGCAGGAAGAAAAAAGCGTGGCTACGATAGCCAACGTCATAATAATGGTAATCTTTTTCATATTATTCATCTTCTATCCTTCTCAAGAAAAACCGTTCAAAGAAAGGCTGTGGTTCAGAGACCATATTGGTCCACGAAGCCACCAAAGTGCTGTCGGTGAGCGACTCGATAAGAAATTCCGCATGGTTTTCCATCGAGGTCAGGCTGCCATAGATGGCATAAAGCCATGCAGCACCCTCCACCTCAAGAACATGATTGAGGGAATCGTACTTATAGTTACAGGTGAACTCCTTGATGAATGCGGGGCTGTTGTTGAGTTTCAGCAAGCCTTTGCCCGTGTTGTAGAAAAAGAGCTCGTACTCGCCACCGGTGCATGCCTCAAACTGAAGCGTGTCCCATTGCTCACGACCCGTCGTGCTATCGGTGCGGCAACTGATATATTGCTCACAACCCCAATGGCCTAGAAAAGGCACCCAGTTGTTGTCTTCATGCTTGCGACAGCCACTCATCGTCACAAACACCATGGCCATCAAGGCCAACAAACCCATTTGAATCTTGTTTTTCATAACTAAATCGCTTTGCAAAAATAGAATATATTCAAATATCGCGCCAAAATTTCTACTTTTGCTGCATATTTGACTCTATGATGCGCATCAAAACTATCTTCATACTCTTTGGACTACTGCTGGGTTTCCTGTCCGTCAACGCGCAGGACACACTCACCGTGATGCAATACAATCTTTTGTATTACGGTAACTACAACAGTGGTTTTGCTGACTGCTATGAGACCAACAACAACACGCAGCGCAAGGACGAATGCATCCGCACCATCGTCGACTATGTGAAGCCCGACATCTTCACCGTCTGCGAATTTGGCGCCACACAACAACTACAAAACGCTTTTTTGCGCCACAACCTGAACATTAACGGGGTCGACTATTGGCAATCCGACAACATCATCAATTATGCAGGAGAGGACATCATCAACCATATCTTCTTTGATTCACGCAAATTGGGGTTAAGCAAGCACATCGCTCTGCGTACCCAACCGCGCGACACCGATTTCTATGAGCTTTACCTGAAGACCCCAAGTTTGGCCGCAGGCGACACCATCAAACTCATTTGCATCGTGGCCCACCCCAAGGCGGGACAAGGCTACGAGGCCTCGCGTCGCGCCTTGATGCAGGTCGCCATGGACTATCTCAACCAGCATTATCCCCATGACAACGCCTTGATTATGGGCGACTTCAATATGTATGGCGCCAGCGAGAGCGGCTATCGATTGCTCACCCAGACCTACAGCAACCCAGAGGTCTGCTTCATTGACCCTGTAGCCACCTTGGGCGGTGTGGGAGAATGGAACAACAACAGCCTGTTTGCCCCATTCCACACCCAGTCGACACGGAGTTATTCTGACGAATGCTTCTCTCCAGGCGGCCTCGACGACCGTTTCGACTTCATCCTCATGGCCGACGAAATTGCGTTCAGCTACAATCACATGCGTTACGTGCGCAACTCCTATCATGCCGTGGGCAACGACGGACAGCACTTCAATATGAGTGTAGACCAAGGATACAATTCTGCTGTGCCCGCCGAGGTCGCAGAGGCTCTCTTCGACGGCTCAGACCACCTCCCCGTGACGATGAAGATCGCGGTGGATGTGCATCTCGGCGTGGAAGACCATGAGGTGCAGCGCCTTTATGCCACGGTGGCGCCTAATCCAGCCCGAGACAATGCCGTCGTACACTTTTTCAACCCTGCGCAAGGCCAAGTGCAGTTTGAGTTGTATTCACTGCAAGGGCAGTTGCTGCAACGTGAAGCGGCCGCTTTTGGTGAGGGGACGCAGCAGTATGAGTTGGCGTTGCATGACATTACTAAGGGGTTTTATCTGCTGCGCATCAGACATCAGAATGGCTGGGGACAGACGGTGAAGCTGGTGGTCCAGTAAACGTGCCGGAGGCACGTTATTCCATTTACCCCACATGCAGTGTGGGGTCTAGGACTGACATCATCCACATCGCGTGCCGAGGGCACGCCACATCAGACTCACTACGGTGATGTAGCGTGTCTCCGACACGCCTTGGATGGGCGGTAGCCCACCTCTCACTGCCCCACACTACGTATGGGGTAAATAGGAGTGTGTGTCTCCGACACACCCCTTACTCCCCCACCTTCACGCGCATGCCGTCTGAATACGCACTGAACTCCGGCGCATACTGGCACTGGATCAAGGCGTAGCCGTTGTTGAGGTAGCCTTCCTTGGTGACGAACATGCTGTACTCCAACTGGTGCGTGCCCTTGGGCAGGAACTCGATGAAGAACTCCATGTCGGTGTCAGTATTGCTCTGGTAGTAGCTCATGCGGTCGTTGTACTCGTAGCGCGAGATCTGCTCTATCGGTTCAAAGCCGGCGGCACGGAGGTCCTTGACGAAGACGAAGCTCATATCTTGCTGGCTGGTGAAGGTGATCTTCACAGTCAGTTTGTCGCCAACTTTCAAGGCTTGCTTTTCAACAGGAACGAGTTTCTTACCCTTGTCCGTCACCGTCTCCACAAACAATTCGCGCTTGATGGTGAAGCCCGACTCATCGCTCTTCACCTCGTCAATCGGGACGAAATACTGGCGGAACAAACCGCCCCAAACTAGGTGTGGGGTCGGGTTGTTGACGGTGAGCTGTTGCATCTCTTGAGTCACTTCGTTGGCGTTCCAGCGACGTTGGATGAAGCCCGTGCCAGCCACACCGCCCTCGGTGCTGATGGGCGTGTTGCCGAAGCGCAGGGTGACTTCCTTGCCCTCCTCGAACCAGTCGCTGCCGCGCATCAGCAGGGCATAGATGGCATCGGCTGTGGAAGCGGAGTTTTCCCATTTGTTGGTCTGCTTCTGAGTGAGCAGCCACACGCGTAATTCGTCAATCATCTCCTGGTCCTGGTCTATCTCGGCGAAGGCGGCCATGATGTTGGCATGTGTGGCGATGTGCGACTCAAACGAGAAGTATTTCTTTGGCCAGTACATTCCGATTTGCTCGTTCTTTTGGGCGCACTCCTTGAAACTCTGAATCATCAGCTTGGCGGTCTTCTCGTTGCCATTGCGATAGAGCACCAAGGCACCCTTCGAGCGTTGGTTGAAGTTGAACGAGGTCCACTCCTTGTCGAGGCTACCAAGGTAGTATTTCTTGGCAGTGGCAAAGTCGCGGTCGGAGTTTTGCACATCGAAGAAACTCAAGGCATAAAGCTCGTTCAAAGTGCTGAAACCGATGGGCCAGTCCTTGCCTTTGCTGCATTTCTTCATATTGCGATAGGTCTCGGCCACCTCGTATTCGAGGTAACGTACGGCCTTGTCGCAGATGCTTTGGGCGGTGTTTTGGTCGGCTTTGCTCAGCGAACTCCAAGCGCCCATCTTCTGCAATTTGCCGAAGCCGCTCAAAATATAGGTGCTGATGTAGGGACTCTCGGGCATACCGTCCATCCAAGGCCAGCCGCCGTTGTACTTCTGCTTCTGCTCGATGAGCTTCAGGGCGTTGGTCTGCTGGTTACGGATGGTGTTGATCTCGAAAAGCGTGGAGATACGGCTGCGCTGCTCGGTCTCGCTTTTGGCCTCGAGCACCCACGGCGTCTCTTGCAGCATGATGGCCTTTAGGTCTTGGTCTTTCTCGAGTTGTGAGAGCAGGGCATCAGGTGTCTCAATCTGCCATTTCTTGATGTAGTTCAAGAGGTTCGGGATGTGGTCGGCGATGTAGGACGAGAGCGTGTTGGCGTAGAACACGTAGAAGGCGGTCTCGGCACGGTCGGTGCTAACGTTGGCCAGGTAAGGCAGGGCCTGCACAGCGTACCACACGGGGTTGGTGCTGAAGTTCAAGGTCAGGCTGTAGTCGCGCTCATGGCTGTCGGGGTTGGCGATGGCCTCGAAGTCAAAGACTTGTTCGGTCTCGGCCTTCACGGTGATGGGCAGGGTCTGCGTCATGAAGATTTCGCTGCTCAGCACGGGCAGGAGGTGCTGCTCGGCATCGCTGAACGCACCCGCGTAGGCCGTGAAGCGGAAAGCCAAGAGGCTCAAATCATACTGTCCCATTACCTTCCAGCGCACTTCCTTGCTGCGACCGGGTTGGATGGTCTCCATTGGTATCGTGCAGGTCCCTGAGCCTGTCGAAGGGCCATCCATAACAATCAAGTTCACAGGCTCCATCGTGCCCGCATCAAAAACCTCAAGTTTTACCTTGGGCGTGACTGGCTCGTCGCCCGTGTTGATGACGTTGGCCACGAACCACAATTCATCGTTGTCGTACATATAGCGCGGCATATCGGCCATAATCATCACGGGCTTCGAGGAGGTGAAGGTGTATTCGTTGCGGCCCGTCTTACGGTCTTTGGTGTAGGCCATCAGCATCAGGCGCCAGCGCGTGAGGGCGTCGGGCATAGTAAAACTGAAGGTTGCGCTACCGTCGGCATTGGTGCGCAGTTGCGGGAAGAAGAAGGCCGTCTCGTTGAAGTTCTCGCGGAGGGTCGGCTCGGCGGGTTCATTAGACTTTCCCGATTCAGTGACTTCATAAAACATTACTTCGTTACCTCCATCTGCCATAACCATTTCTTCATCCGCCGCGTTCTGTGCCACCAAGGGGATTTCATAATCCACTGCATTAGAGGACTTTTCCAACACCGCTCCAGTCATCATAGGTGCTGATTCCTCAACATAATCATAAAGCACACGCCCGCCTTTTCTATACCGGCGCGCGCCGAAGCCATACCCAAAATCGAAGAAAGGCGCATCGGAAGGCAGGCTAAAGTTGAAGAGTTCAATGAATGTAAAGTAATCAATCCCCGTGTTGGACGATGTGAAGTCGTGTACACAGGTGGAAAATCTGTAACTGCGTGGGCCCCAAGGCGACATACTGAAATTCCAGTAATTGCGTTCAAATTCATCCAACGAGGCATCATACATTCCTGCCAGCAGAGCGGCTTCCAAAGGCTTTTTCTTGTAGTCGCTGACGGTCACTTCCCAAGTCTCCTCTGCACCGGGGTTGAGTTTGTCGCGCACGATGGCCAATTTCACGTCCAAATCATAGTTGTCGAAAGGCACGGAAATATGATTGTCACCAGTCCTGAAAGCATTTTCCTTCACAAGGACATAACGGAAATTGAGGCCGCCACGGTCGCCTTCGGTCACTTTATAAGTAAAGGTCTGCACGCTGTTGCTGATAGTGATTTTCTTGTCAAAACGGATTACATCGCCGTGGAGCAACTGCACCCAAATGTCCACATCTTTGGCTGAACTGCCGATGCTGAAATGGATTTCCTCGCTGGGATGGGCGGTCGATTTGTCCACATCGCTCCAAACCAAAGCGGTATAAGGCATCTTTTTGGCCTCGTTTTCGTAAACGGTGAATTCCTCCGTCGTAACGGCCAAAGGATCGTCCAGACTCTTCAGTTCCACGACATAATTTCCAGATCCCAAGGTTTTGCCTTCCAAGAACTTGGCCTTGTCGTCCACCATAATTTCGGCCTCATCGACCAAAGTCTTGGTTCGCTTGTCATAGAAACTGTATTCAGGGAAGAGCTTGTTCAATTGTTCATCGCTAAGCAATTGTCGGTCAAAGACTTCCAAATGTTGCATGGCTTCAAAATAATTAATCTTAGCAAGGTCGTCGTAGCGGTAAATCTTGCGCGAGATGCGGCTCTTGGCGGGCTGCCAACTGAGGTTGCTCACCGTGATTTGGTACCTGCCGAGGTCTGATTTCTCGATGGTGCGGGGCAGGTCGGTGCTGATGGCGATTTCGTTGTAGCCTGCACGGATGCTGTATGTGTCAGCGTGAGTCTCGCCCTGCTTGCTCGTGGCGGTCACCTCGATTTCGTAGGTGAACATAGGCTGCTTCTCGGGCGCGATGGTCTTTGAAGGCTTCAGGTTGAAGGTGATGGCGAACTTGCCGTTTTCGTCGGTACGGGCCTTGCCGTGGGTGATTTGCTCGTCATCGACGACTGGGTACCACCACCACCAGCAACGCCACGGGAAGGAGGTCTTGCGGACGACACGATAAGTGTATTCCACATCGTCCAAGCCGAAACCGGCGTAGGCTTTCACGTCACCGCGCACCGTAACTTCTTGGTTCAGTTTGTATTGCTCTTTCGGCTGTTCAAAAGTCACCTCGAAAGTCGGGCGTTTGTATTCCTCCACACGGATGGTCACGCTGCCACGATTGGCGTTGAGGTGGAACACGCCGTTCAGCCTGTCGGAGGGGATGACAAAAGAGCCGCTGAATGAGCCGTATTCGTCGGTGTTAAAGTTGGCCGAACTGATCTCTTGCCAGTTGGCATCGCGGAAAGAAACCTTTTCCGAATAATTGTTCACAAGGCTCAAGTCTTCACCTTGGCGGCGCGTCACGATACCTTGGAAGTAAACGGTCTGACCGGGACGATAGATGGCGCGGTCGGTGAAGAGTTTCGTTTCGTACACCTCGTTGTTGTTTCTGTACTGCTCATTGAGGCGGAAGTACCTTTCTGAAAGCAGGTTGTCATCACTTTTGCGCAAGTTGATGCAGAAGGAATTATCGCCTTTCACCTTGCCGTCAAGCACGACGCGACCGTTTTTGTCGGACTTCATCGTGGCGATGATGATGGTCTTGTGTTCGCGGGCTTTGTAGTCCCACTCGCGACGGTAGAGTTCCACGGTGACGCCTTCCACGGTTTTCCCCGTTTTGCGGTCCACGGTCACTACGGTCATTTTTTCGTCCTTTTGGTCAACGATATAACCGAGGTTGGAGACTTGGAAAGTGAGTACCAACGTTTTATCCTCACTCTTGACACCTTGTTTGGTGGTGGCAGTCAGGTAGTAGATGCCTTCCTCCAAAGCGGGCAAGGCAATCAAGGTGCTGTGGCTGCGATAGTCGGTTTCAGCGGGCAACATGAGGTCCTGCTCCGCGACGGGCATTTTTTTGTTCAATTCCTTGAGCAAATCCTCCTTTTGCATATTGTTCAATTTGCTCAATTCTTTCTCGCTGATTTTCACGATTCTATAATAAGGTGCAGTCGTGTTTTTGTATTCCAACACGGCGGGGATGGCCTCGTTGGGCAGTTGCACTTTATTCAAAGTCAGGTCGATTTGCGGCTCCTCAATGCGTTTGATGAGGTTTTCGCAGTTTTTCGCGCCCTTCGACTTCGGGAACTTGGCGATGGCCTCTTCGCACATCGTCTTGGCTTTCTTGTAGTTGTCGAAATAAGTGCTGTCCTCGACATTGTTCTCGTATTGGTTCATCAAGTTTCGCGCTATCAATGCTGTGATTTCAGCAGAAAGTGGGTTTTCTTTGTGTTGCGCCTTCAGGTCCTCCATTGCGACTTGGTATTGCGTGTAATGGAGAAGGATGCCGAGGGTGTTGTTGACGAATTCAAAACGCTTTAGGTCGTTGTAAATCAGCACGTCTTCATTCGAGTTTTTGAGGTTGTAGGCAATCAGTTCCTGATAGATTTTCAGGCATTTGATGAGCGGGTTGTCGAAATCGCCCAAGTCGGCTTTAACGAAATCCTTGGCGGGCAGCCACCACTTTTCGGTGTCGCCCTCGGCTTGGTCGGCGTTGGCCTCTTCTTGATAATATTTGGCCACGCGGTGGAACATAAACTCGAAGAGCGAGGCTTCGTATTCGATGTAGTTCTCGTTGTTATCTTTGTTCTCGTACAAGGCCATAAGGTCCTCAGTCTTAGCTTTTTTCAGCGACTCAACAGGTTTCAAAGCCTCGTCATAATGCTGATTGATGCGCGTTTTGAAACTCTCCTTGTCCCAATATTTCATCTCCACCTTCGAAATGTCGCCGTCGATGGGCAGGTTTTCGTCGATGCGCCATTCGTTTTCGTCCAAATAATTGGCATAGGCTTTGGCGATTTCCTCGTGCATGAGGGCGTTGCACACCTCGTCCAGTTGCCCGATCTTCGACTCGGCATATTGAATGAAGTGCTGGTCGGGGTCTTCCTCGATAGTGAACTGGAAGATCTTTTGTCGATAGAGGTAAGTCTTCAGCAGTTGTATGTCATTTTTGTCTTTTGCGGCCTGTTGCTCAATGGCATCCAGCTCCTTCTCTGCCGATTCCGGCAGGTTCTTTTCGAGGTTTTCCTTTACTGTTTTCCACATAGTCTCATAATTGTTTTTCGGGGTTTTAGGGTTGTCAAGGCTCTGGCTTGGCGTTGCAAATGCCAGCAAACCGATGGCCACCAAGGCCACTATTGCGAGGATGATTCCGATGCGTTTCATGGTTTTAGTGTTTGGAATAATAACGCAATAATTGCAAATATCGTGCATAATTGTGCTATTTTTGCAGCCGTGAAAGAATTGGCACAAATCATTACCCCCATCGCCACAGAGTTGGCGCAGTTTGAGGCCTTCTTCGGGAAGACCTTACATGCCGACACCGAGCCTATGGAGCGCATTATGCGCTATGTAGGCGACACGCGCGGCAAGCGTCTGCGTCCCATCTTGGTGCTGCTCAGTGCCAAACTCCTTGGTGAGGTCAACGAGCAGACGCTACGTGCCGCTGCTTTTGTGGAGTTGGTCCATAGCGCCACGCTCCTCCATGATGACGTGGTGGACGATGACGATGAACGCCGCGGCAGAAGTTCCGTGAAGGCCCAGTTCGGCAACCTGTCGGCAGTGCTGGCCGGTGATTTCCTTTTGGCCAAGGCCATGCTGCTGCTCAGCGCGCCCGGCGACCATGCCATCCTACAGGAGATGCTACGCACCGCCGCCGCCATGAGCGAGGGGGAACTGATGCAAGGGACAAGGTCCTTGAGCCCGTCGAAAGGCCGGGGCGAAGAAGTTGAAACATATAAGGGTCGGCCCTTCGACAAGCTCAGGGACCTCAACTACCTTGATATCATCACCCGCAAAACCGCCATGCTGATGCGCTCTTGCTGCGCCGCAGGGGCCCTCTCGGTGGAGGCTACGCCCGAACAAGTCCAGCAAATGGCCGACTTCGGCATCAATTTCGGCATCCTCTTCCAACTGCGCGACGACCTCCTCGACGGAGAGAACATGGAACAAGCGCAGGCTTTGCTGCCCGTTTATTACGAAAAGGCTATGCAGGCCCTTGAAGGCTTCCCGCCATCGGAAATCATCGAAGCGCTGCGTGATTTGACCATGTTTTGCGCAGAGCGGGAAGGGTAGATCATTGAGATTCCCTTCGGGAATGGAACGTAATTCATAACCAACATGCGGCGGTTTGTAACGTATACGAAAGTAAGCGTTAGATACCGCCGCGGTTAACCTAATTATTAGTTCTCCATTCCCGAAGGGAATCTCCTAATGCTTTTTTTCACATCCATGTTACCCATTCATTAAGAATTCGTATCTTTGCACCCTAAATTAGGAATCATAGTATATGAACAGCAACTACAAGGAATATAAACAGCTGAATCTCACCGAGACAGCCAATGAAATCCGTAAGTTTTGGGAAGACGACAACACCTTCCAAAAGAGCCTTGACAACCGCGACAAGGACAATGCCTTCGTGTTCTTCGAAGGTCCGCCGAGCGCCAATGGCACCCCGGGCATCCACCATGTGATGGCCCGCTCGATCAAAGACGTGGTATGCCGCTACCAGACCCTGAAAGGCAAACACGTGGTACGCAAGGCCGGCTGGGACACCCACGGTCTGCCCGTCGAACTCGGCGTGGAGAAGAAACTCGGCATCACCAAGGAAGACATCGGCAAGAAGATCAGCGTCGACGACTACAACCGCGCCTGCCGCGAGGAGGTGATGAAATACAAGGACATGTGGGACGACCTCACCCGCAAGATGGGCTATTGGGTCAACCTCGACGACCCCTACATCACCTTCACCAACGACTACATCGAGACCTTGTGGTTCCTGCTGAAAGACCTGTATAACAAAGGCCTGCTCTATAAAGGCTATACCATCCAGCCCTACTCGCCCGCTGCCGGCACTGGCCTCAGCTCACACGAACTGAATATGCCAGGCTGCTACCGCGATGTGAAAGATTTGACTTGCGTGGCGTTGTTCAAAATGAAAAATGATGTACGGCTGCCACAGTGTGACAGCCCTACCTACGCTATCGCGTGGACGACAACGCCGTGGACCTTGCCGAGCAACACTGCCCTCTGCGTGGGCCCGAACATCGACTACGTGCTGCTGAAGACTGTGCATCCCTACACCGAAGAGCCCTGCCAAATCCTGATGGCTAAAGCCTTGGTGGAGACGATGTTCAAGGAGGCCCCCGAAGTCATTGCCGAATTCAAAGGTAAGGACCTCGTCGGCATTGAGTACGAACAGCTGATTCCTTGGGTCAACCCGGGCGAAGGCGCATTCCGCATCATCCCTGGCGACTATGTCACCACCGAAGACGGTACCGGTATCGTCCACATCGCACCCACCTTCGGCGCCGACGACAAGCGCGTGGCCGCCGCCGCTGGCATCCCGCCCTTGCAGATGATCGACAAGGACGGCAAGCCGCAGCCTATGGTGGACCGCACGGGTAAGTTCTTCCGCATCGAAGACCTCGACCCCGAGTTCGTCAAGAACTGCATGGACGTGGAGGCCTACCGCCCCTACGCCGGCCAGTTCGTGAAGAACGCCTACGACCCCACCAAGACCGAGAAGGACAAGAGCCTCGACGTCGACATCGTGATGCTCCTCAAGGAACAAGGCAAGCTCTTCAAGAGCGAGAAACATACGCACAACTACCCGCACTGCTGGCGCACCGACAAACCCGTGCTCTACTATCCCCTCGACAGCTGGTTCATCAAGACCACGGCCCTCAAAGACCGCATGATCGAACTCAACAAGACCATCAACTGGAAGCCCGAGGCCACGGGTAGCGGCCGTTTTGGCAACTGGTTAGAGAACCTCGTCGACTGGAACCTGTCGCGTTCGCGTTACTGGGGCACACCGCTGCCCATCTGGCGCACAGAGGACGGCAAGGAAGAGATCTGCATCGGCAGCGTCGAAGAGCTCCGCAACGAGATTGAGAAGTCCATCAAGGCGGGCTTCATGAAAGAAAACCCCTATGCCAGCAACGACTACACCAAGTTCGACCTGCATAGACCTTATATCGACGGCGTCATCCTCTGCTCCGCTAGTGGCAAAAAGATGTTCCGTGAACCCGACCTCATCGACGTGTGGTTCGACAGCGGCGCCATGCCATATGCCCAATACCACTACATGGGCGACAAGACCGGTCTTCCCTTCCCCGCCGACTTCATCGCCGAGGGCGTCGACCAGACCCGTGGCTGGTTCTTCACCCTGCATGCCATCGCTACGATGTGCTTCGACAGTGTGGCCTACAAAAACGTGATTTCCAACGGCTTGGTCCTCGACAAGAACGGCAACAAGATGTCGAAACGTTTGGGCAATGCCGTCGACCCCTTCGGTGCCCTTGAGAAATACGGCGCCGATGCCGTGCGTTGGTACATGATCACCAACTCGCAGCCGTGGGACAACCTGAAATTCAACGAAGACGACATCAGCGAGGTGGTCAACAAGTACTTCATCACGCTGTTCAACACCTATAAGTTCTTCGCGATGTATGCCAACATCGACAACTTCAGCTATGCCGAGCCCGACATGCCTATGGCGCAGCGTCCCGAGATTGACCGCTGGATTCTGTCGGAGCTCAACACGCTGATCCTCAACGTCGACGAGGCCTACAGCAGCTACGAACCCACCCGCGCCGGTCGCGCCATCCAGTCGTTCGTCGACATCCTGAGCAACTGGTTCGTGCGCCTCTCGCGCCGCCGTTTCTGGAAGAGTGACGACAACGACGACAAGCTGTCGGCCTACCAGACCCTCTACACCTGCCTTGAGACCGTGGCCATCCTCGGCTCGCCCATCGCGCCGTTCTTCAGCGACCAGCTCTACCGCGACCTGAACAACGTGACGGGCCGCAACAAGGCCGAATCGGTCCACCTGACCGACTTCCCCGTGGCCAACACGTCGTTCATCGACAAGGCTTTGGAGGAACGCATGGAAGCCGCACAACTCATCTCGTCGATGGTGCTCTCGCTGCGCAAGAAGACCAACATCCGCGTGCGTCAACCCTTGTCGAAGATCATGATTCCCGTCAAGGACGAAACGATGAAGACGCAATTGGAAAAGGTGTCGCACCTCATCATGAGCGAAGTGAATATCAAGGAGATAGAGTTCCTTTCGGCTGACAACAACATCCTCGTGAAGAACGTGAAGCCCAACTTCAAGACCTTGGGCAAGAAGTACGGCAAACAGATGAAGCAAATCCAGACCTACTTCGCCAACATGACCCAAGAGGAAATCCACGCCTACGAGAAGAACAACGGCACCCACTTGGATGTGGACGGCGTCAGCGTCGACCTCACCCTTGAAGATGCCCTGATTTCGACCCAAGACATCCCAGGCTGGGCCGTCACCACGCAAGACGACCTCACCGTGGCCTTGGATATGACCCTCACCGACGAACTGGTGCAGGAAGGCCTCGCCCGCGAAATCGTGAACCGCGTGCAGAACCTCCGCAAGACCGGTGGATTCGAAGTCACCGACCGCATCGTGCTCTTCGTCGAGAACAACGATAAGATTGAACCCGCCCTCGACAAGTTTGGCGACTACATCTGCACCGAGACCTTGGCCACCATCAATAAAGTGTCGGCCTTGGACGAAGTAGAACCCGAAGAACTTGTTGACGGCATTACGGCAAAATTGCTGATAAAGAAGAAATAACACGGACGCGCTTTGCGTCATTGACTCCGTCGAATGCAGAGCATTTGCGAGATACGAAGCAATCCTGAGCGTCATTCTTTGGACTGCTTCGTTCCTCGCCGTGACGACAAGCCTCCAAAAAACATACGACTATGGACACTAACAAGAAAGAACCTCAGGTGCGCTATTCGGATGAAGATCTTGAGGAATTCAAAGTCTTGATCCTCGAAAAACTAGAACAAGCGCAAGCCAGCTTGGAAACCTTAAAGGCCAACCTTTCTGGTGGCGAACACAGCACCGACGACACCGCCCCCACCTTCAAGATTCTTGAAGAAGGCTATGCCGTGGCCGAAAAAGAAGAAAACGCCCGCCTCGTGGCCCGTCAGGAGAAGTACATCCACAACCTTGAACTTGCCCTGATGCGCATCGAGAACAAGACTTACGGCATCTGCTGTGAGACGGGCCGACTGATACCCAAAGAGAGGCTCCG
>R22__coassemble_1714_pt1 | contig 10495 bp, 9 predicted proteins | sample R22__metabat2_high_PE_030 | metagenome-assembled genome bin R22
TTGTCGATGATGGCGATGACCTCGTCAGGATTGAAGTCGCCAGCCATGCAGATGGCCACGTTGTTCGGACGATACCACTTGTTGAAGTAGTTCTTGATGTTGGTAATCGAAGGATTCTTTAAGTGTTCCTGCGTGCCGATGGTGGTCTGTGTGCCGTAGGGGTGAGTGGGGAAGAGCATGGTGTTCAGGGCTTCCCAAACCTTGCGGCTGTCCTGTGCGATACCGATGTTGTATTCCTCATAAACGGCTTCCAACTCGGTGTGGAAACCACGGATGACCATGTTCTGGAAACGGTCGGCCTGGATCTTGGCCCAGTTCTCGATTTCGTTCGAGGGGATGTCCTCGACATAACAGGTCACGTCTTCGGAAGTGTAGGCATTGGTGCCTTCCGCTCCGATGGTCGACATGAGCTTATCGTACTCGTTGGGAATGAAGTACTGGGCGGCCAGCTGACTCACTGAGTCGATTTCGTGGTAGGCGATGCGACGCTCTTCGGGGTCGGTGAGGGTGCGGTATTTCTCATAACGCGCCTCGATGTCGTCCAAGAAAGGCTTCTCGGCTTCATAGTCAGTAGTGCCAAAATGGGTCGTGCCCTTGAACATGATGTGTTCGAGGTAGTGTGCCAGTCCCGTGGTCTCGGCAGGGTCGTTTTTCGAACCCGTACGCACCGCGATGTAGGTCTGGATGCGGGGCTCTTCATTGTTGACGCTCAGGTAGACGGTTAGACCGTTGTCGAGCGTGTAGATACGGGCTTCGGTGAGGTCGCCCTTCACGGTTTCATACTTGTACTTGTTGTCGGCTTTTTTCTTGCAGCCGGTGATCAGCATGAGCAGTGCCGCAGCAAACAGCATGCTCGTTGAGAAGAATTTGTTTAAGTTTCTCATTTCAAATGTATTAAGTTGAAGATTTTGTTAGTTGTCTTGAAAGTCTTTCGGAAAGCGTTTCCACATCTCGTAGGGATTGCCCATCCTGTCCACAAAGGTCTGCCACATCTTGTCGGGGGGTGTGCTCAGGTATTCCTCAGTGGCGATGTCGCCGATGAGCCACGAGTTGCGCACCAGCTCTCCAACCAACTGCCCGGCATCCCAGCCCGAATAGCCCAGATAGAAGCGCACGTTGTCCTCGTTGGCGATGCCCGTATGGATTAAGGTGGCCAGTGTCTCATGGTCGCCGCCCCAATAAAGACCGTCGACGATAGGGTAGGAATCGGGTATCATCTCGCCCAAGGTGTGGATGAAGAAAAGTTGGTCGTCGGCCACGGGACCGCCAAGATAGACGGGTGCCTCGAAGTCGGGGAACTCGTCGACGATATGGTTGACTTGCACCTCGAGCTTTTTGTTGATGATGATGCCGAAGCTGCCTTCCGACTCCACGTGGTCGATGAGCAGGATGACCGCCCTTCCGAAGTGGAAATCGTTCATTAAAGGCTCGGAAATCAGGATTTTACCCTGCTTCGGCTCCAATGAGTTGCTCCTTATGACGAACTTTTCTCCTAAATCCATACCGCAAAATTAGGATTTTTGGATGATATTCACTGCATTATTTGTAATTTTGTGCCATAAAACACGCTTATCTTGAAAAGAACTGACAATCAATCCAAATTCGACGCTTTGCGCGAGGCGTTTTCGACCTTCACCTTTGAAAGCCAGACGGTGAAACGTGAGGGCGGCACGTTGTCACTGGCCTTCGACTTCAACCTCGACGACCGCTACCACTTCAGACCGACCCTGGAAATCCCTGCCAGGCCGTTCTTCGACTGGGACAGCATTCCCGAGGATCAGCTGCAGGCCTTGGCCTTTCAGATTGGTATGACCGAACTGGTAAGCTATTGGAAAATCGCATGCCCGAAAAAAGTGGTGGTGAAGCCTTTTGCCTTGACGGAGAAGCAAATAGCGTTTTGGAAGAAGCTGTATTACAATGGATTGGGTGAGTTTTTGTATCTAAATAGTATCACGGTTTCGGAAGCGGAGTTGATGGAATTGGAGAATGACGAAGGCATAGATGCTCTCGCCTTTCCGTCCATGTCATACCGAGCCCAGGGGGCGAGCGTATCTATGGACGGAAAGACTCGACATGACATGCTTTCTTTCAACAGAATCAACCTTCCACTTGAAGAAAAGACACTTGTTCCCATCGGCGGCGGCAAGGACTCCGTAGTTACATTGGAATGCCTGCGCAATGCGATGCCTGTTACGCCGTTGATTGTGAATCCTCGAGGTGCTACACTGAACTGCGTGAAGACGGCGGGTTACAATGACGACGAGTTCATCGTCATCAACCGCACCCTCGACCCGACCATGCTGAAGCTCAACGCCGAAGGCTATCTGAACGGCCATACGCCCTTCTCGGCCTTGCTGGCTTTCATCAGCATTTTGGTGGCCTTTGGTAGTCGCTCAAAATATATCGCCTTGTCGAACGAAAACAGCGCCAATGAGTCGACCGTGCCTGGGACGAACATCAATCACCAATACAGCAAGTCCATCGAGTTTGAGAGCGATTTCAGGAACTATGTGGCTGAGAATTTGAACCAGGAAGTGCAGTATTTCAGCTTCTTGCGTCCTTTGAGCGAGCTTCAGATCGCCAAGCTGTTCTCGGAATGCGAGGCCTATCATCCCGTGTTCCGCAGCTGCAACGCGGGCAGCAAGACCGACTCGTGGTGCGGCAAATGCCCCAAGTGCCTGTTCACCTGGATTATTCTCTCACCTTTCCTCTCAAGGGAAAAGCTCGTCGCCATTTTCGGCAAGGACCTGATGGCCGACGAGAGCCTGCGCCCCATTCTGGAAGAGCTGAATGGCACGGCGGCTGTGAAACCCTTTGAGTGTGTAGGAACGGTAGAGGAGGTGAGGGCATGTATGAAGGACGCGGGCATTTCGACAGGCTCAATGACCGCTGCTTTTGCTAAGGTCCCTGAGCCTGTCGAAGGGCCGACCGTTGAAGACATCCTTCGTCGTTTCAACACCCATCATTTCTTGCCTGAGCAGTTTGAGAAAATCCTAAAATCTGCTTTGGCTAAAGGCATAGATGCTCTCGCCTTTCCGTCCATGTCATACCAAGCCCAGGGGGTGAGCGTATTTATGGACGGAAAGACTCGGCATGACATGCCTTCAAGATTTGACTTGATACTGAACCGATTACGTGGCAAGCGCATTTTGATTCTCGGCTTCGGCCGCGAGGGCAAGTCGACGCTGCGTTTCTTGCAGAAATACCTGCCCGAGGCCGTCGTTGCGGTGGCCGACAAAAACGAGATGGAGGCTGTGCAATATTTTGGCACAGGCTATCTTGAGGCCATGTACGACTACGACATCGTCATCAAGACGCCGGGTATCTCCTTGAAGGACTTCGACACGAAGGGGGTGGAGGTCACATCGCAAACCGATCTCTTCCTCGGCCAGTTCCACGATCAAACCATAGGCATCACGGGGACGAAAGGCAAGAGCACCACGACCAGTCTGATCTATCATCTGCTGAAATCCTCGGGCCGCGATGCCATCCTGACGGGCAACATCGGTATTCCATGTTTCGACATCATGGAGGATATCAAACCAGAGAGCGTCGTGGTGTATGAACTCTCGGCACATCAGCTGGAGTATGTTCACAATACCCCTCGCGTGGGTGTGCTACTCAACGTGTTTGAGGAGCATCTCGACCATTTCGGGTCGATGCTGCGCTATAAAGAAGCCAAACTCCGTATCATGCGCCATATGGGTGGAGATGACATCGCTGTCGTCCATGAGGGTTTGTTGGATGATGCAAGGAAACTGCTTGTCAACCATATCGTTTTCTCCCCATTCGATATTGACAATCTTATTGATAAAGCCCGACTTCCTTTGAAAGGCGAGCATAACCTGTTGAATGTCAAGGCTGCTTTGCTAGCCTGCCATGCCTATGATGGCGTTGATCCCGAGAAGCTGATACCCTATCTCTATACGTTTACGCCGTTGGAGCACCGTTTGGAGCCCGTGGGCACCTTTGGTGGCGTGACGTTTGTCAACGACAGCATCTCCACCATTCCACAAGCGGCCATCCAGGCCTGTAAAGCCTTGGGGCGTGTCGATTTCCTGCTGCTCGGTGGCTTCGACCGTGGAATCGACTACCAGCCTTTGGCTGATTTCCTTAAGATGCATCCCGTTCGGCACCTTCTTTTCACAGGAAAAGCAGGGGAGAGGATGATGGGTTTAATAGCGAAGGTCCCTGAGCCCGTCGAAGGGCCGACCTTACATTATTACGCCAACATGGAAGAAGCCTTCGCCTATCTCGCCGCCCATGCCAAGCCAGGCGATGTCTGCCTGCTGTCGCCTGCGGCGTCAAGCTACGACCAATACAAGAACTTCGAGGAACGCGGAGCCAAGTTCAAGCGGCTGGCTGCGACGTTTGGAAAATGAAAAAAGCGCGAGAGTGAGACTCTCGCGCTTTTTGTTTTGTGCTTGTCACGGTTTAACCTTTCTTGGGCGTGATCGTCTTGGGCTTTGCATTACCGGTGTTGGTGCCGGTGTTGCCCGTGTTGTTGGTGCCGCTAGTGGTTTTAGGAGTGACGGTCTTGGGTTTGGTGGTGGTACCCGAAGAGGTGTTGCCTGCAGGCTTTGTACCTGTCGTACCCGTAGTCGTCATCTTGTAACCTGCTGCCTCGCACATCTCCTTGACGTGGGCGGCGCGTTTGGCGGTGTTGGGGTGGGTGGAGAGCAGCTCGGCCAACTTGCCTTGCTGGGCGTTTTCTCCGCTTAGTCTGATGAGCACGTTCAGTGCGTGGTACATGGCATAAGGATCCACGCCGTTGGCGATGCAGAACTGGAAAGCGGTCTCGTCGGCTTGGGTCTCCTGACGGCGCGAGTAGGCGTTTTGGGCCAGCTGTTGGCCGAGGTCGCCAAGGAAGCCGGTCGAAAGGGCTCCAGCGGTGGTGTTGACGGCGGCGATGCCATAACGGGCTGCCACCACGAGGTAGGCGGCACGGTAAGCGTCGCGCACGTCTTTATTAATAAGGTGACCCAGTTCGTGGCCGATGACGGCAAAGACTTCGTCGTCGTTCATGGCATCCATCAGTCCGGTGTAGACGCGGACGCTACCGTCGCCACTGGCGAAGGCGTTGACCGTGTTCGACTGATACACCTTGTAGTTTAGGTTCAGGTCCTTGATGTTGTGGAAACGAGCCATGATGCGGTCGAGGCGTTGGGAGTAGTCGTTGCTTGCAGGCAACACGGTGTTCTGCCCGTCGCTCTCGGTCATGTATTGGGCACACAGCTGGGCAACTTGCGCATCGCTGATGGTAAGTGCCTGGACTGCGGCTGCGCCGGCATTCACGGCTGCATTCGGATTAACGACTTTCATGGAACTGCAGCTTGCCATGGCAAGGACAACTGCACACAATAATGCTAATTTCTTCATATTGAATAGGCTTAATGATTGATTCCGATATTATCACTGCAAAAATAGTGCTTAAAAAGAAATTTTTTCAAAAAAAGTGCATTTTTTTCTTGCATGTTCCAAAATTAATGTATTTTTGCCACATCAAAACGATATCAAAATAATATCATAAAATTAAGTACTATGGAAAACAAAGAATTTGAATTTAAAGGTTTTGCGATGAACGGTTTCGTCGCATTGTTCGTCGAATTTGCAATCATTGCATTAAGCATTTGGGGCTTAATTGCTTTTGCACAAGGTGTGTTTGCTTCGCCACTGCTTTTTGTCATTGGCATTTTGTTGGCCTGCATCCTGCCCATCGGTTTCCGTAAGTTGGAGCCCAACGAGGCCATGGTGATGTTGTTCTTTGGAAAATACAAAGGCACCTTCACCAAGACGGGTTTTCACTGGGTCAATCCCTTCATGACCTCCAAGAAGGTCTCGCTGCGTGCCCGCAACCTCAATCCTGACAACATCAAGGTAAACGACAAGACGGGTAACCCCATCATGATCGGACAGATTTTGGTGTGGCGTCTGAAGGATACCTACAAAGCCATGTTCGAGATCGACTCGCAGACGATGGCAAGTGGCGGCTCAGGTACGGCTCCCGTGGCGGTTTCTAGCCGCATGAAGGCTTTTGAGAGCTTTATTAAGGTGCAGAGCGACGCTGCCTTGCGCGAGGTGGCAGGCATGTATGCCTACGACGAGAACGAGGCCGAAGCCGATGAGCTGACCCTGCGTTCGGGTGGTGCCGAGATTAATGAGGTGCTGCTCTCCAAGCTCAACGAGCGTCTGAGCATGTCGGGTCTGGAAGTGCTTGAGGCACGCATTAACTACTTGGCTTATTCGCCTGAGATTGCCGCTGTGATGTTGCGCCGTCAGCAGGCAGCCGCCATCATCTCGGCCCGTGAGAAGATCGTGGAAGGTGCCGTGTCGATGGTCAAGATGGCCTTGGATAAGCTGAAGGACGAAGGCGTTGTCGAACTCGACGAGGAGCGCAAGGCCTCGATGGTGAGCAACCTGATGGTGGTGCTCTGCGCCGACGAGTCGGCCCAGCCGGTGGTGAATACAGGAAGTCTATACTAAGCCGTTGGTCAAGCCCCCACCCCCTAACCGTCATGGCGGACAAGGATCCGTCATCTCCTTCGCGCGGAGATGACACCTAAGCGCAAAGGAGATTGACTCCGTCGAAATCTCTGATTCAGCGTAGCTAATCTTCGATTTCCGGATCAAGTCCGGAATAACGGATAAGGGGGGGAGGAAATAGAACATAAACAAAAACAGAATTAAATGAATACCATTTCAATCATATTATTAATTGCAGGCATCGCCTCCATCGCAATGGCGGTTCTCGGAAAATTCCGCCCCGATATCGTTTATAAAGGAATGGCGTATAAGATTGGTAACAGGGAACTTACGATTCCTGAAAAGCAACGTTGGGGTTTTGTCGTGTTTTTGCTCTTGGGCATTATGTTGCTCATGATGGTAGTGGCGTTAAGCATTCCTCAATGGCAAGCATATCAGAAAGCAATCGTCTTTTCGATTATCATGGTGGTGAGTGTCGTGATGATGCTGCTGTTTTGGAAAATGGTGCTGAGACAAAGGTACAGAGCCAGTTTGACTATCGTGCTGCTACTCTCATTGTCCTTATTGGCTATTGCAGCCTATTTTTGGTATGTCGCTCTTTTACCCTAAGTATGGGATAAATAACAGATAGAATTATGGAATTCATAGACTATATGAATATTGGATTAGGCTTGCTCCTGATCGTGTCAGGCTTGCTGTGCTACCGTTATCCGAATCTGATTAATCCATACGGGGGCATGTCTCCTGAGCGAAAAGCATTGGTCGACATCGAAGGCCTGAAAAAAGCTGTGGCCATCACCTTTGGCGTGACGGGTTTTCTGTTGATTGTCACAGCCACGCTCTCCATGACCAAAGTCATTGACGAGATGATGACTGCAAATGTAATGATTGCACTGGTTTTAGCCATGATGATCCCCTTGTTTATCGCCATGTGGAAAAACAATGGCTTCGGGCGTAGAAGAGGAGAACTTGATGGTGTTGAATTCGCCGAACACCAAGAAAAGAAAGGGCTATCGGAGGAAAAGAAGACCAAAATTACATTATGGACTGTCGTCATTCTGCCCATATTATGCATGGGCTTGTTTTTGGCTTTGGTTCTCTGGGGCAACAAAGGTCCCAAGTATGACATTTCAAGCGAATGCATCAAGGTGAAGGGTGGGGGATACCACTCGACGATTCCTGTTGCCGACATCACCTTGGACAGCATTTGGGAACACTGGCCGAAAATATCCATGCGTACCAACGGCATGTCAACCAATAAGGTAAACATGGGGCATTTCCGCCTGAAGAACGGTGAAAACTGCATGATGTTTATTCATGAAGACGGTGGTCCAGTGCTTGAACTTCGCACTTCCGACGGTGGATTGTATTACCTCAACTGCGCCACAGAAGAAGAGACACTGGAGATGATCGCGAAAGTGAAATCAAAGAGGATGTAAACGATGGCAAAGGAAAAAGAAAATAGCACCAACAACAAGACCTTCCTGCTCCGCGTCGATGCCGAGACGATGGAGGGGGTGGAAAAATGGGCTGCCGACGAGTTCCGCTCCGTCAACGGACAGCTGCAATGGATTATCGCGGAGGCACTCAAAAAGAGTGGGAGGAAGAAGAAGTAACCAAATAATAACGCATTATGGACAAAGAAACTTGGATCTTTATTCTCGTAACATTCCTTTATGTGCTACAAGCCGTCATTGGCGGGATGATTGCCAGAAAACGCGGCAAATCATTCTGGTTTTGGTTTGCCGTGACTTTCATGATCGTTTTCCCGATAGGTTTCATCGCCATGTTGCTTTACACACGCGACGACAATCCTATGACCCCGTGATCATTAGTTAGTAGTTGGCAATTTGTGTAATCTGCTGCGAAGCAGCAAAATTTTAAATAAATCGTTTCATTCGTGAAATACGTAGTTATTAATAATCCGTAAAATCCGTGTAATCCGTAGTTTATGAAAAACATAATCTTATTCTTATTGTTATTTGCCGCCCTGCAATCCCAAGCCCAAATTGAGGGCTATTGGAAAGGCGAAATGAACGTAGGTGTACAAAAGCTGGAGACGGCTTTCGACATCAAGGCAGTAGAAAACGGCTATGCAGCCACTTTCGACGTGCCTGCACAAGGCGCGTACAATATTCCTGTAGATGAAACGACCTTCCAAGACGGACATCTGCAATTGACGATGTCGGCGCTGGGTGCCCGCTATTCAGGAACGCAGAAAGACGATGTCATCGAAGGCGAATTCACCCAAAACGGCATGACCTTCACGCTCAACCTTGCCAGGTCGGAGATGAAGGAACAGAAAAAGACTCGTCCCCAGGACCCGCAACCGCCATTCCATTATCAGATTGAGGAAGTGACTTTCGTCAATGAAAAAGAAGGCAACACCTTGGCTGGTACTTTGACCATACCAGAGGGCGAAGGTCCATTCCCGGCCATGGTGCTCGTCTCGGGCAGCGGACAGCAGAACCGCGACGAGGAGCTGATGAACCATCGTCCCTTCTGGGTCATCGCGGACTATTGCGCGCGTCATGGCATTGCCGTGTTGCGCTACGACGACCGTGGTGTTGGTGGCTCTGATGGCGAAGTGAAAAACGCCACCTCCATGGATTTCTCCTACGATGCCGAGGCTGCTTTCGACTACCTCCGCAACCGCAAGGAAATCAACGCCGCGAAGGTCGGCATCTTGGGCCACAGCGAGGGCGGAGTCATCAACTTCATGGTGTCGTCGCGTCGTCCTGAGGTGGCTTTTTTGGTCTCATTGGCCGGTCCTTCGGTGAACGGCATTGAGGTGCTGAAAGAGCAGCAAGCCGCCATCCTAAGGGCATCGGGCATGACGGAAGAGATGGTGCAGTTTAATGGCAATGCCAATGCACAGATGTTTGACATCATCGAAACGTCAAACGATAGGGAAGAGGCCGACAGCCTGTTACGCCAACTGTTGAAAGGCTGGGGCTACAACGAGGAGCTGACCGAACAGACGGTGGGGCAGATGGCATCACCGTGGATGTACTATTTCCTGAGATACGATCCCACCGATGCCATCGTGAAGACCATTTGCCCGGCATTGTTGCTTAACGGCTCCAAGGACCTGCAAGTGATCGCCTCGCAGAATCTCCCTGGCTATGAGAAGATCATCGCCGAACACGGCAAGACCAACCTCACCTTGCGTGAGCTGCCCGACTTGAACCACCTTTTCCAGCATTGTGAGACGGGTTCGCCCAACGAATACTTCGAAATCGAGGAGACCATTTCGCCCGAGGTGTTGGAGATGATTGTGGGGTTTGTGAAAGGGATTGAAAAATAATTCATTAGAAAGCATTTCGTATAAGATATTTTCCTATCTTTGCAGCCCAATTCAGAACGCAGTCCAGATTGGTTGCAAAATCAGCGGTTTGAGTTGAAAATCAAAAGTTTAACCTCCTCGTTGGCGGTTTTCTGGAACGCTTGCGGGTACAATTTTTTACAATTATTACAATGGCAGAAAACGAAAACATCATCAACGAAGCCATGCCGGTAGAAGAAAAGGCCGTTGAAGAAACCCCAGTCATGGAAGCCCCCGCTAAGAAGGCTCCTAAAGCTCCGAAGCAGAAACCCGTTCCCGCCGAGGATTTCGACTGGACCTCATCTCACAAGAAGTTCGACAACTACTCAGCTGACGAACGCGCCAAGCTCGAAGAGAAGTATGCTGGCACTATGAACCAGATCGCCGACCACGAGGTCATCGAAGGCACCGTGGTGGCCATCACCGACCGCGAGGTCGTGGTCAACATCGGCTTCAAGTCGGATGGTGTTATCCCTGTTGCTGAATTCCGTACCAATCCCAACCTTAAGGTGGGCGACAAGGTTGAAGTCTACGTTGAGAACCAAGAAGGTCCCAACGGCCAACTCATCCTCTCTCACAAGAAAGCCCAACTGCTCAAGTCTTGGGACCGCGTCAACGAAGCCCACGAAAGTGGCGAGATCGTCAACGGTTATGTCAAGAGCCGCACCAAGGGTGGCCTCATCGTCG
>R22__coassemble_1819_pt1 | contig 10064 bp, 6 predicted proteins | sample R22__metabat2_high_PE_030 | metagenome-assembled genome bin R22
GGGTTTGATTTGTGTTTTCATTGGTTTATTGTTTTTTGATTGTTAAACACTTTGCTGTGCGGCTAGCCGCACAGCAAAGATATTATCTTTTTTTCTTACAATGATAAGTTTGCCGTTTTTTGAATACTTTCCGCATGACACCCGTTCCAGCGGATTTGCAATCCGCTGGTGGTGAGCATGGGGATTTGCAATCTCCGAAATATGCGTTATGTTTTCCCATAACATATTGGTTTTATGGCCCAGCGGGTCATAGACGATTTGGCTGTGCGTCGTGCCAAGGTATATGTCGGTCAGGCGGTTCATCTTGTCGTAGTGGAAAGTTACATTTTTAATAATAACCCTCAAAAACGAGTTCTAGACTGTCAGAACTATAGATTCTGTATTTTCTACCAATTCCGTCATAAGTAGTGCAGACTTGTTGATAGTTTGGATAATCAATAGGAATACTTTTAATAAGCAGTGTGGTGTCAACCAAACCAATATTGCATTCACTTTCTTTAAATAATAGATTTGGGTTAATAGAATCCATTAGTTGATACATTTCTGCGAAACTCAAATTGTTGTCCCGTTTTATATAGTTATATGTTACCATTATGCCGTCAATAATATAATAACCGCACAGTGTGTATTCATTATAACAAATGTCATACAGCATATTCAAAAAACAATCACCATCTTGCTCCTCCATCCAAATGCTAATGACTTTAGCATAATTATCAGGCCGTTTTATTATAAAATCATTAAGCTCGGAGTTCAAAGCGGAACAAAAAGGTGAAGAATATAACGATTGACAGATCGAATCATTATTAACGGGGGCCTTTGTTTCCTTTTTGGCTGTTTCTGTGCCACAGCCATACGCTAATACCATAAAAACAAAACAAAACAACGCAATAATACTTCTCATCGTTTTAATAATTTTAATTCGCCTAATAAATCTTGATAAGTCTTTATTGTTCTTTTTTTATGCTGGAATTTGTTGTGGTGTATTCATATAAAACTTTGCTGTATTGGTGATACAAATAATGCTTTGTAAAAGGATAATCGTTTGGCGCATTATTGCGATATCGAGTGTGTCTATTTGTAATTACTGCCATATCACCAGAAAGGTATTCACCGGCGCCCGAGGCTCCTTTAGTACCGTTTGCTCCTTGATGTGAATGAATGTCAAAGATTTGATTTTTTTCTTGAAATCGAGCAGACAAACAGGTTGACCAAGCTACATCATTAGCGTGATGAGATGTTGCCACTATATATTCATTGACATTATTTGAGGTACGATAACCATCAAACCTCCATTCGACTTCGGTGTTGTTAGCCATAAAAAGGAAAAGGTTTGCCATTTCTTCAAAATCTTTACGAATTACATAATTTCCATCAAAGAAAGGGTCTTTTTGATTCAGCGACGGCAAGAGAGATGTATCTTTAATAATTAATCCATTACTATAGTTATCAGCGGCATATGCCTCAGCGGTATAAAGAATGTCATAGTTCTTATCATTGCTTCCAACTTTCTTCACATACCCTTGCTTGTCAACGGTATAGTTGCATCCATTGAGGCCATTGTTTCCTTGAGCATAACTTGTGTTGGTATAAGGTGTTCCATTGATATACCCCGAAGAACTGTTAGCACACGGATGCACGCTCCTTCCCCAAAGCACGTCGTTGGGGTCGTCGGAATGGTATCGGGCCGTGGGGTCGTAGCACTGCTGCTGGGGTTGGCGACCATATCCGTCGGGGGACCACCCCGTCGGGTCGGTATATCGGAGCGGGTTATAGCCGCAATAGGCGTAGCGGTTGAAGGCTTGGGCACTTGTCGGGTCCTGCACGTAGGCGTCCACCGAGAGGAAGCTGCTCGTAAGCGGATCGTAGCAGCGGCCGTTCATGTTAATCAGGTCGAACTCGTCATAATGCTCATGCAGGGTGTAGCCACGGTCGAAAGTTGCTTCGACAGGCTCAGCAACCGAATAGTTCTGCCATGTGGCTGAGTCTATTATTATTCTTCTTTTAACCGCCATTCGTTTGTTTCGCAGGAGTATTCATAAATATAATAGTCCATACAATGAGGCCAATAACCTAATAATACTTCATCACCATTCATTGTCGCTGTCAAATAGTGTATGTATATTTCGATACAGTTCCCTTTCAAATAATAATGAACGTCCAAAATATCGATACCTTGTTCTAAATCATCTTTCAGTTTTGTAATGGTTCCCTTAGAAACTGTTCGTAAACCAATACTCTCATAGAAAGATTCATTGCATTTGACCTCCTTGGGAGGCAATCCATCTTGGCATAAGAAAAATGGATGCTGTATGGGTAAGTTTTTAACAAGATGAAGATAATTGTCTCTACTTTTTATTATACTTTCTTCGAGCATTCGGTTAATATCATTCTCATTTTGTCCGAAAGAGCATGCATATATTAAGATTAGAATAATGGTTATTATCGACTTTCTCATGGTCTGATGAATTTGGTTGGATTAATGAAATCTTGTGTTGTTATTATGGATTGAACCCCTTTTCTGTTGTAAACGTATACATTCCCGTCTCTTCTGCCGAAAACATAGCACACATGATTTCCTGCAATTGCATAATCATCTGGTGTTGGAGACTGCTGAAATATAGTTGTTGAAATATGGTCATCATATACAACGCTCGCACAATTCCCACTAGGGTGACTATGAAATGTCGGATATTCCATCCCTGTAGGGAATTTTATATTTATCTTTTGATCAACGCAAGGACTTTTTACATCTCCTGGTGGAACTTCCATGACAAGACACTCATCAATATACCCTCCATACTCTCTATTATTGCATTCTGCGGAACCTCCATTGCCATCGTCTTGAGAAACAATATCATACATTCTATTTCGACCGAAACGGGACGGAAATATTTCTACAAAGCAATTATAGATATCATTCCATGTTAAGGTAGTTGCCCCTCCGTCAAAAAAGCTTAAAATGTCATCTTTCATACCCATAACTTCTGGTATTTCTGAACGCAAAACATATACCTTCCCATTATCATATCTATTGGCACCTAAGAAATCCCCGTTTTGGTCATAAAATCCTCCAACTCCCCCTCGACTCGTCGATGAGTTATTACCTTCCGTATATCCCGTACTCGTAACCGCCGTTCCATTAACATACCCCGAAGAGCTATTAACGCACGGATGCACGCTCCTTCCCCAAAGCACGTCGTTGGGGTCGTCGGAATGGTATCGGGCCGTGGGGTCGTAGCACTGCTGCTGGGGTTGGCGACCATATCCGTCGGGGGACCACCCCGTCGGGTCGGTATATCGGAGCGGGTTATAGCCGCAATAGGCGTAGCGGTTGAAGGCTTGGGCGCTTGTCGGGTCCTGCACGTAGGCGTCCACCGAAAGGAAACTGCTCGTCAAGGGATCGTAGCATCTTCCATTCATGTTAATGAGGCCGAAGGCCGTCATGTGTTCGTGGCCTGTGAAGCCGCGGTCGAACATGGGCGTGCCAGAATAACTCCCACTCCATGTCTCGGGGTCACGCAGGTTGCCCCAAGCATCGAAGGAAAGTTCCTGCTCCACGTTGCCCTCGCTGTCGGTTATGGTGGTCCAGCTGCCGAGGTGGTCCTTCAGGATGTAGTGGATGGCTTCCTCGTTGTCTTGCTGTTCTACCACAGCGAAAACACCGTATGGCCCTACAAGATAGGTGAGCGTCTTTTCTGTGGTGTTTTCCCCATCGTCTTCGGTGATGTATTCGCACACGCCCACGTAGTCCTTTGTTCGTGTTATGTCTCCTATGTTTTCCACCATGCGGATGCGTTGCTGGTCGTGGCCGTAGGTGTAGGCCAGCGTGTTGCCGCCTTCGGCGATGGTCTTCACCTTGTCGAAGCCCGTGTAGGTGATCTCTTGGGTGGCCGAGGGGAACACGCCCTCGGCCGTCTCGGCGCTCTTCATGGCATGGGGCTGTGCAGGCTGCCCTTGGGCTGCGGCAAAACTGGCGTTGGCAAACACGGCCTGCCCGTCGGCCTGCTTCGAGGTCATGCGGCCCAGCGGGTCATAGACAATCTGGCTGTGCGTCGTGCCAAGGTATATGTCGGTCAGGCGGTTCATCTTGTCGTAGTGGAAGGTCTCCTCAAGGTTACGGAGGTTGTCCTTCCGGCTGGCTAAATTACCAAATTTGTCGTATTCGTATGACAAATTCTGCAAATTATTTGAGGTGACGATGCTGTCGATGTAGTGCATATCCTCTTTGTAGGCACGGTGAGTGGTTGTCCCGTTACCTAAAGTGGCATCGACAAGTTGCCCGTAGGCATTGGCCTTGTCGGTCCTCCACAACACGTTGTTGCCGTCGTCCTTGACGGTCTGCAAATATCCGTTGCGGTATTCGTAAGTGGCAGTCACTCCCGTCGGGAATACGGTCTGGCAAACCCGCGAATATTCGTCATAATATGTCCTGGTCTCATAAGCACCTGAAGGCCGGGTCTCAACAGTCTTTATGTTTCGGCCAAGGTTGTCGTAATCATAGTTAATGCGTTGGATGGGGTGGTAGTCATAGGTATGGTGGAGCACCTCAGCCAAAGTGCCTTTGGCAGGGCCGTCCACCTCGTTGTAGGTGTAGCGGGTATAGGTGCTTTCCATGTCGCACATCTCGACCTTGAGACGCCCTAAGCCATCGTATTGGTAATGGGTCTCGTTGCCATCCGCCAGCTCTTTGGGCGACACGCGTTTGCGGAGCTCTCCATAGGCGTTGTAGGTGGTGGTGAGCGTGCCGTAGTTCGGGTCCGTGAGGGTGAGGCGATTGCGGGCGTTGTCGTATGTGGCGGTAATAGCCGTCGTAGCATCGTTGTTCACCTTGGCCTCGGCCAAGAGGCCGTCGGCATAATGGTCGTAGGTAACGTAGGAGTTGCCCGAAGCGTCGTCGCTTCTCACGGTCCAGCCCATCGCATTGGTGGTGACGGTGCTGGATTGCGGCTGGCCCATGATAGGGGTGACAATGGTTGTCACTTGATTGCCTTGGTAGACCGTGGCGGTCTCCGTACCATCGGGTGTTATGACACTGACAGTACGGTCGAGATTGTCGTATTGATAAGACGTCGCTTGCAGCGCATCGCCGAGGTGATATGGGTTGAACACTTTTCCCAGCCTGCCCCTGTCGTCGTAAGTCTTGTCGGCAAAGATAGCTTCGCCGTCAAGCTCGAAGCTGACGGTACGGAGCTCGACGCCGGTCTTGTGGTAATAGGTCAGCGTCTTACGGCTGCCCGAAGAGCGGCTCCATTTGAGATACGTCGCGTCCGCTGGAGCATAGGGATCGTCTTCTTCAACCCAACGCAAGGCCGTGCATGTCTGTAATTGGTCGGGGCCGACGCTCTTCGATTCAGTGCCAATAGGCAGGGTCTCATACGTGGTGACGAGGCCGTTGCTGCCGACCAGGGTATCCAAGTTGTCGTAATTGTCATAGGCATAGTTTGTCTCATACTGCAGGTCTCCACCGAGGGTGACTTTTTTGGTGACCAAGCGCCTTTGGCTTTCGACACCTTCTCCCGGACCGTATTCGTATTTCTCCATCCTGTCCTGCTCACCAAAGGTGCCGTTGGGCACCTTGACGGTCTTCTTCTTCAGGTTGCCTTCCTCATGATATTCGAAATCGGTCCTGGTCATCAGCGGGTTCTGGTCGATGCACATCGGGTTGTCGTACGAACGGCTCACGAGATAAGAGTCTGCTGCTGCGTATTCATAGGTCCAGCGGCGGCTCACGTCCGGCTTGCCGTTACGTTTCTGGGTAACGATTTTACGGTGAGGACGGTTGATGGTCCAAGTGACATAATCATTGCCGTAGAATTCCATGGTTTCCACGGTTTTGAACTCGCATTGGCTGTAACTGGTGACTTCGTTCGCATCAATTCCCGTGCGCGTCTCTGTGCAGTTGTAGGTGTTGTTGTAGGTATTACCCGTTCCGAAACTGTAGTCATAGTCGATGATTTCCCTATGCAACAGGTCGTTGGGGTTGGGAGTGTCGAAGTTGTAGTAAATCGACGATAGTTCCATGACAGCAGGCTTCACCACCTTCTGGTTGCGGGTGCAGGTCACCTTGCGGAATCCATAGCCGCGTTCCATCAATGTTCGCCAGCCTCCATCGACATACACTTGGGCCGTTTCGTTTTCCGGAAGCGAGAAGGCATGGCTGCCCATTGTCCTGGTTTCAAAGTTGGTAACATTCTTGCTGACAGGGATATCGTTGACCTTCTCAAGTGTCTCTTGTCTCTGAAATCCGAGATAACCGTGTCCATCCTCGTGGAGCAAGGCGTACTTGTATGTATAGACGGTGGTATATGCCGCATTGCAGATCTTGTATTCTGTTAACGAGTGGAGTGTTCGCACAGGTATATTGATGCGGCAAATACCGTTTCCCAACTCCATCCTTTTTTGTCCTGCAAAGGAAGGATAACGATATGACATCCGTGTTTCGTTGCCTAAGCCGTCAGTCACACAAGTCACGCTGTTGTACTCATGAAGCGAATACAAGGAGCAAAGCACTGGTTTCTTCTGCTGCACCCTATCGTTCTCAGGAACCTCGTTGCCGAGGAAGGACATATTGTCCTTGTTGTAGAAGTTGCCCACGTGGAGATATTGGCTTCGTGTCCTGATGCCAGAAACGGTTGCCGAAGACAACGGGTTATATCCCCATAAATACTCGTATTGGTTTATTTGCTCTATTGAACAATAAACAAACTTGGAATACACACGGATGGCGTGTTCTCCGTTGATGAATTTTGACAGTGCCATGTCACAAAGCCCGTCACCGTCGAAGTCCGATGCGAACATGGCGAAATCGCCTCCGTAGTCCACTTTTTCCAACGAGTAAGTGTACATTTTCTTTGACGGCGACAAGCCCAGGTTTTGAAAAGACGAGGTCGTTTGGTATTCAAAGAAATTCCCGTTTGAAAAAAGGAAGAACCATTCCAGGTCTTCACTTTCCCCATGGCTTCCATAGCATAACAGATCCGTCTTGCTGTCTCCGTTGTAGTCGCCAGGGAAAAGATTGAGCTCGGGGACATATTTGATCTCAGGGCAACTGTGCATGGGGGCGAAAGAATACCCTCCTTCGTTATACCTGAGACGATACATCCACCCGTGGCTTTGGTTTACTATCATGGTCTCGGTTTTCCCGTCACCCGTAAAATCGCCTGCTACAATATCGTTGGACGTGAATGCCTCAAGGTTGGAAATCGTGTCATAGGTGCCGATGCCGTTTTCACAATGAATGTAAAACAATGGCACCAAAACGGGGATGGTGTCAACAAGGTCATAAAGCACAAAGGCCATGGAACTCTGTTTCCCCTCTCCCAAATAATCACCGTATGTCAAGTACAGCTTTAAGGGAGACTGCAAAGGCTTGTCCCAAGCCGCGACAAATCTTTCTCCTGATTGATTGATGTATAAGGCCAATGAGGTTGAGGAATTAAAAGGATCTAGCTCATCTTTATTATAGTAATGTAGAATAATGTCGTCAAACCCGTCGTCATTGATGTCGATTACATGTATCCAATCTAGATTGGTCGCCAAGGGGATGCCGTTTGCCGTATTCATCGACAAACTTGGCGAAAGGCAAAAGCTTCCGTCGCCTTGGTTGATAAGAACGTTCATGTCGACTGGGCCAGGATATGTGGCGCATCCTTCTCCCTTATAAGGTACGGTTATGACGTCGGAGAAGCCGTCGGCGTTGAAGTCCCCGACAAAAATGAAGTTGTTGAGATAGGTCGTGTCCAACTCAATTTTATATGAGGCATTGGATTGGTAAGCCTGCGTTTCGTCCCTTTCCCAAATGATTCTAGTTGGATTCAAGGTTTTTCCTTCTTTCTCCAGGGTTATGCCAATGAGACGGTGATACATCATGTTGTTAAGATAAGACGACATTGCGTGGGTACCAGTATTAGAATACTGTAAGGAGTACCTCGTCAAATCCCCCAATCCCCGTTTCGCTATGATTATGTTAGTCAATAGCCTTTTCTGTTGCATGATATTGCCAGCAATGTAGCCAAATTCATAGTCTAGCTTGTTTTTATATCCGAACCTTACGGTGAACTCTGGGGAAATGGACAGATTCGCGTTTGATGTGTATTGGATTGAATCAATATAATGTTCACCTGTTTGCTGTATTTCATTATAATAGTAGCCTATGCTGTTGCCGTTCCTGTCCGACACCTTGTTAAGCAACCAGCACATGGCCATCATTACTCCGCTTTGGGGATTGATGCGCGAGTCCTCTGTGAAGCCATATTCCAGAATGGTTCCGTCAGCCTTCCAAATCCTGAATTTGTCAATCACATTGTATGTACAATGATGTCCATACAATTCTTCCGTGACTTTATATGCCATGATTCTTGACATGTCATCCTGCTCGAGTTTGTACTCAATGCTGTCATCATAACTTGCTACAGCAATAAGCCTCTGCCCATCCAGAAGGAAACGGTCGTTTCCATCATCCAAGGATACACCGCCTATCGCCCCGTCATGGTAAAGTGTCTTTCCCGTTCTCGTTATGGACGACAAGCCCGACAGGTCCCATTTCCAGCCCACAAGCCCGTTGCCGCCTTGGCTGTTGTAGGTAAGCGCCAACGACGGCTGCATCCCGTTGATGCCCGCCGGCAGCTCGATGGGTATGGAATAGGTGGCGCCTCCAATCGCCCCGACGTCAACACTGCCGCCAAGAGCGCCCACATAGCCTTGATCGCCTTCATTTGGTCCTCCTTGCTCGCCTTGGCTTGGAGGAAAGATGGCATAATCGTCGACAACAAGTTCCGTATTGAAAACATGGTGGGGGAAAATGTGCGAAAGTCGTCTGAACCCGGGGCTGAGGACTATAGAGTCGCCCGCAAAGAACTGATAGTCGACAGTTTCCTCAAGGTCGGTGTCGAGGACAATAACCTCATCTTGGACTACCACGGGCGACTGAGCGTAAGCGATGATGGCCGAAAGCCACACTAAAACCATAAGTATTGTTTTTTTCATCTTTCTGGAAATTGGTTATTTGTGATTTATCTTTTGACCACCTTCCAAGTCTGCTTCTCTTGCTCGGATGACAGTCGCAAGAAATAGACACCTGCAGACCTTTCACCCAAGTCGAACTCCTCGTTTGGACCCGAAAAGATACGCCGCTCAATCAAGATGCCGTTGGCTGTGTAAAGCGATGCTACAATGAGGACTGGGGTCCCAGACTGTTGGATTGTGAATCTGTCTTGAGTTGGATTCGGATAGACTGTGATGGGAGAATCACCCAAATATTCTAGTTGACCGTCATGCGTCGGAACCGAATCCATATTAGCCTCTCCGGCAAGGAAATCGTTGCTTTGTATCCGCCTGATTTCTAAGCTGCGGCTTATGCGATTTCCGTTGGCGTCGTAACCGAAATGCACAGTCGTGTTTTGCGCCAAGGCCGATGCCGATAGTAGCAACAGAAAGCAAATTGGTATGTAGAGTCTCTTCTTCATGACAGCGTTTTTACTTTTTTTTCAGCGTGTTGATTTCAGCTTGCATCGATTCTATCTGCTCTTGCAGTTGGATGGTGTAAAGTGTCAGTTCTTCGATTTTCTTAAGCAGAAGGCTCTGCATCTCATAGACTTCCACCCCATTGTCAATCACTTCCTTCTCTGAAGGGATGTCGGGCAGGTGACGGTTTTCATAGACATATTTCTTCAGCTGTCGCAGCGGCATGAGTTCGTAGTCAGGGTTAAACACGTGGTCGAACCAATCTGCTTGTCTTTTGATGATGATTCTATCGGTCAAGATCCCTCCTGTTACCCAAAGGCCGTATGTATCCGTCAAGTCGTCGTAACGGTACGGGTCGATGTTCACACCCACAATGCCATGGAGAATAAGCGGCTGTTTTACGTCACTGCCGTTATTGATGTTGGTTGTAAAGCTATTCAATATCATAACACCATCTTTGTCCACCTCGATTCTGTGCTTTTCGTCTCGCATCTTGATGTAGGTGTTTTCGGTTGTCGGGTCCTTGGGCTCAAGGATAATGCCAGCATCCTCACCGTAGTCGGAGCGGATGTGAAGCTTGGCTGCAATGTCGGGCACGG
>R22__coassemble_2244_pt1 | contig 8513 bp, 7 predicted proteins | sample R22__metabat2_high_PE_030 | metagenome-assembled genome bin R22
CTCCTACCGAAAAAAACTATCAAAAAACCATTGCCAATTCATAAGAATAGATAGGTTTTTTCTTTTTACAATATGAAACTGATTCTGTAACTTTGCGCCAAATTTGAACAAGCTTTCATGGATAACAGCTTCACCATAGGGGGTCAGATTGTCGACCTCGTCAACTCAAGGATTTTCTCAGGCGTCGTCATCGTCGAAGATGGCAAAATCACCAAGATCGAACAGCAACCTGTAGGCAACACGCAATATATCATGCCGGGTTTTGTTGATGCCCATGTGCATGTGGAGAGTTCCATGCTGGTGCCTTCCGAATTTGCGCGTTTGGCGGTCAGTCATGGCACGGTGGCCACCGTCAGCGACCCGCACGAAATTGCCAATGTGCTCGGCAAGGAAGGTGTCCGCTATATGATCGAAAACGGCAAGAAGGTGCCGTTTAAGTTCTTCTTCGGTGCCCCGAGTTGTGTGCCTGCCACGGCCTTTGAGACCTCTGGTTTTACCCTCAACGCCGATGACATCGAGGAACTGATGGCCTCTCCCGATATCTACTACCTCTCGGAGGTGATGAACTACCCTGGCGTTATCAATGAAGACCCCGAGATGATGCGTAAGATTGCCGCAGCCAAGAGATACCACAAGCCTATCGACGGCCATGCACCTGCAGTGACCGGCACCGACTTGCAGCGCTATGTGGGGGTGGGCATCTCCACCGATCACGAGTGCTTCACCATAGCGGGTGCTTTGGAGAAGATCAGCCTCGGCATGAAGATTCTCATCCGTGAAGGTAGTGCCGCCAAGAATTTTGAGGCTTTGATCCCACTGATGGCTACCCATCCCGACAAACTGATGTTTTGCTCCGACGACAAACACCCTGACGAGCTCGACGATGGCCATATCGACGTGCTTGTGCGTCGAGCCATCGAGTTGGGCTATGACGTGATGGACGTCTTGAAAGCCGCTTCGCTCAATGCCGTGCAGCATTACCATCTGCCTGTAGGCATGCTACAAGAGGGCGATGCTGCCGACTTCATTGTTGTCGATGATCTGCGCCGCCCCGTGGCCCGTCAGACCTATGTCAACGGTGTGCTGGTAGCTGAAAACGGCAAGGCCAACTTCAAGCACGAGGAGACGGCAACGCCAAATATCTTTGAACGTCCGTTTCTCTTTGCTCAAGACCTCTTCGTTCCCGATGAGGGCAAGCGGATCAAGGTCATCGAGTGCTTCGACGGTCAGCTGATCACGAAGTGTGCCCTTGCCGACCCCAAGGTGGTTAACGGTGGCATTGTCAGCGACGTGGAACACGATATCCTGAAGATGGTGGTCGTCAACCGCTACCAACCTTACACCCCCGCTGTGGCTTTTGTCAAGGGCTTTGGACTGAAACGTGGTGCATTGGCATCAAGTGTGGCCCACGACAGTCACAACCTCGTGGCGGTGGGCGTCACCGACAGCGACATCCTTCATGCGGTCAACCTGCTCATCGAACACACTGGTGGCGTGACGGCCTATTGCGGCACGGAGATGGTGGCGGTACCCTTGCCTGTGGCCGGTCTGATGAGCAACGAAGACGGCTATGAGGTGGCCCAAGCCTACCGCAACGCCGACGCACTCGCCAAACGCCTTGGCTCGACACTCTTTGCGCCATTCATGACCCTGGCGTTCATGGCTCTGCTCGTCATCCCCGAACTCAAACTCAGTGACCAAGGACTGTTCGATGTCAAAAAGTTTGCATTTACCTCGCTTTACGAAGAAGAGGTAGACAATGCATAAAAAGTTGGTTGATAAGGAATTAAAGTATCTTCAAGCGGTTGGCATCCTGTTTCACGAAGATGGCCAGCATCATGGTGAAGGCCAGCATGCTCGATCCACCATAGCTTAAGAATGGCAAGGGGATGCCGATGACGGGCAACAATCCTATGGCCATGCCGATATTGATGGTGAAATGCACAAAGAAAATACCGGCAATACAGTATCCGTAAACTCGACTGAAGGTGGATCGTTGTCGTTCCGAGAGCAAGATAATCCTTATGAGGAGTGAGACATACAAGAGTACGACCACGGCAGTGCCTAGGAATCCGCCTTCTTCACCGACGGTGCAGAAGATGAAGTCGGTGTGTTGTTCAGGCACGAAATCGTATTTGGTTTGTGTGCCCTGCAGGAAACCCTTTCCAGCAAAGCCTCCCGATCCGATGGCGATCTTGGATTGGTGTACGTTGTAGCCCACACCTTTTGGGTCGTCGAGTTGTCCGAGCAAAACCAAGATACGGTTGCGTTGGTGCTCTTGCAGCACCTTGTTGAAGGCATAGTCAACAGAGAACACGAAAACGAACATCACGGCGAAGACGGCGAGCATCTTCATGATGCCTTTCTTTTTCGTGATGAGATAATAGGTCAGTGTCAGGACCAGGAGGGCACCTAGGATGATATACATGACCTTTTGGCTCCAAAGGAGGGTGAACACAAAGAGGAGTATAGCGACGACACCGGCCACCATCACCCAACCCGTTCCGGGGAAGCCTTCACGATACAACACGAAGATGAAAGAGACGAACACGATGGCCGAACCCGTGTCGTTTTGAAGCAACACCAGTGCCATGGGTATGAGCACTAGGATGGCTGAAATGATTTGATCCTTACGCTTTTGCAGGTCTACGTCCAATCGGTCGAGGTAGCCCGCTAAGGCCAAGGCTGTGGCCATCTTGGCGAACTCCGAAGGCTGGAATTTGATGCCGGCGCCGAGGTCGATCCATGAGGTGGCGCCTTTGGTGGCTTTGCCGTATACCAGCACCGCGAATAGCGAGAATAGCACCGCGACGTAGATCCACATGGAGAAGGCGTTGAAGAACTTGGCATCGATAAGAAGGATGATAAAGCCAATGAGGAGGGAGGCGCCAATCCAAATGAGTTGTTTGCCATACACCTGCGAAAGGTCGAAGATGCTGGGGTGCATCTCATCGTATTTGGCCGAGAAGATGCTGAACCAGCCGATGATCACCAAGGCCAGATACAGAAAGACCGTCAGCCAGTCGATTTTCCCTATGATGCTGTTTCTTTCGTTCATCGTTCGTTCTTATATGAGATTCTGCCTTCCATGATGCGTTTCTCTAGGTCCTCGCGTTCGCTATAGCCACGGATGTATTTCTCTATCATCAGGCTGGCGATGGGAGCCGCCCAGGTGGCACCATAACCGCCGTTCTCGATGATGACGGCCAGGGCGATTTTGGGGTTTTCGGCAGGGGCGAAGGCGATGAAGTTGGAGTGGTAGTTGCCGTGAGGGTTCTGTGCCGTACCCGTCTTGCCGCATTGCGCGATATCTTTCATCTCGTAACGGCGTGCCGTACCTGCAGAGCCGCTGAACACAGTGCGCAGACCATTCTTCATAATTCTGACGTATTTCGGGTTGATGCCAGGGTCCACTTTCGTTGTCATCACCTCGGGTATGGCGGTCGTGTCACCAAAGCATTTGATGAGGTGAGGCGGGTAGTAATAGCCTTCGTTGGCGATCATGGCGGCGATGTTGCAGAGCTGCAATGGCGTCACGAGCACCTCGCCCTGTCCGATGCCCAACGATCGGATGGTTACGGAGTTCCATTGCCCGTTGTACATCTTGTCGTAGTACTCACGAGTCGGGATGTTGCCAGGGCGTTCGTAAGGGATGTCGGTGTTGAACTTGTGCCCTAAACCCATCTGATACGTCATGTCCTTCCAATACTGGTAGCCTTCTTTGATGCCGCCAAATTTCGCGTTGTTGATGGTGGCCTTAAACGACTCGTAGAAGTAGGGGTTACACGAGTTCATGATGGCATTGGCGAAGTCGGGGCTACTACCATGGTGGTGGGTGCATTTGATGGGCAGTGACCCGGGACCGGCACAATGGAAGCAGGTGGCAGGGGTGATGCTGCCGCTCTGCATGGCGATGAGACCCACCACTGTCTTAAAGGTGGAGCCTGGGGGATAGGTGCCGCTCGTCGCCCTGTTGATAAGGGGTTTCATTGGGTCTTCCTGTAACTCCTTATAGTGTTTACCACGTTCACGACCCACCAACAGATTGGGGTCGTAGGTGGGGCTGGAGACGAAGGCCAGGATCTGTCCCGTGGAAGGCTCTACGGCCACAATGGAACCAATCTTACCGACCATCAGCTTCTCGCCGTAGGCTTGCAGGTCGGCATCCATGCCAAGGTAGATGTCTTTTCCCGCTACGGGCTCACGGTCGAGTTCGCCGTCGTTGTAGCTACCCATCACGCGGTTGTGCACGTCGACCATCATCACCTTCAAGCCTTTCACGCCGCGGAGCTCTTTCTCGTAGGAGCGTTCGATGCCTGACTTACCGATGTAGTCGCCCTGACGGTAATAGTCCTCTTGGTCTTTCTCTAGTTCCCCTGCACTGATCTCGCCGATGTCGCCCAAGGTGTGGGCGGCGATAGACATGGGATAATGGCGCACTGTTCGGGTCTGAAAATAAAAGCCAGGAAATTTATAGAGCACCTCAGCGATGTGGGCATAGCTCTCTTTCGAGACCTGGGTCAGGAAAGGGGAGGGCTTCAGATAGGACTCTTTCTTGGCTTTGTTCATGCGTTCGACGAACGACTCCTTGTCGATATCGAGCAGGGCGCAAAAAGTCAACGTGTCGAAAGGGTTCAACGTGTCTTTTTTCATCGCCTGCTTGGGGATGACCATGAGATCGTAGACCGCCTCGTTGAACACCAACAGCTGTCCGTTACGGTCAAAAACCTTGCCTCGGGCGGGGTATTGGGTGACGAAACGCAAGGCGTTGTTGTCGGCCAGCTCCTTGTAGTGCTTGTCGAGAACCTGAAGCGAGAACAATCTGATCAGAAACAGCGCACCCACGGCAATGAAGATGCCCATGATGAGTATTTTCCTGTGTGACAGATTGTTATTATTCGTTCTCATGACTGTTTCCTTGTTTACAAAAGTAATTGTTTTTCTTGATTTCGGAGTGCTCCCTCATGAGTTTTTTTGAAAAAAAATTCATTTCCTTCAAAATCATGGTATTTCATCGGTGGAGCAGAGATTTTTTCGTATATTTGCACGCATTTTATACACTAGTGATATGAAGAGATTGGCTTTAGTTTTCGGTTGTCTTTTCCTTGCGTTTTGCGGTTGCAGGCAGCAGGCGGAGAAGAACGTGCTCTTGCAACGCAGTTTTTACAATAACAACTGGGAACGTTTCGACTTTGTGAAAAACACCATCGATGTCAAAGAGAAAACCTCGTACGACTTGAATCTGCAGATCAGTTTTACCGAGGATTATCCCTACAATGATTTCTCTATGATCTTTACCGTTTTTGACGCCTACGGTGATCCGTATCGCGCCAAGGCATACAAGTTTAATTTGAAGGACGGTGAAGGACAGTGGAATAGTGAACTGCGTGATGGTTGCCACACCTTTGAGTTGCCCATCAACAAGTCATTCCTCATCGCTGACCCAGGCAAATACACCTTCCAGATCGAGAATTACATGCCTATCACACCTTTGGTGGGCGTCAAGGAACTCACTTTGTACAAGAAATAACTCCACATTATGATGAATACCCATAGACTTTTGAAATTCGCAGCGGCTATGCTCCTGTTGGGCATGGTGTCAGCCTCTTGTGTGCCCCAAAAGAAGATGCTTTATCTGAAAGAGGCACAGATGGCAGCCCAGAACAAATCCGTCAACTATGTCAATGAGCGGACTGTTGACTACAAATTGCAGCCGGGTGACAACCTATACATTCGCGCCATTAATACGATTGACGAGCGCAGTGCCGCCGCCATCAATGGTGAGTTGACGACGCGCACGACACAACTGTCGTCAGACGCGAGCATCTACCTCCAGTCCTACACCATCGACGAGAGTGGATGCATCGAGATGCCTCTCGCAGGCAAGGTGGAGGTGAAGAACCTCACTGTCGAAGAAGCCAAAAACCGCTTGCAGAGTGCGATGAACCAATACGTCAACCAAACCACGCTTATCGTAAAGCTGTCAAACTTCAACTTGACCGTTTTGGGCGAGGTGACCCGTCCTGGCATGTACAAGGTGTATCAGTCGCAAATCAATCTTTTTGAAGCCATGGCTATGGCTGGCAACATGACTAACTTTGCCAAGAACAGCGAGGTTAGGATCGTCCGCCAAACGGATAACGGCTCCGAGATTGTCACCGTCGACATGGGATCAGCCGACATTCTCTCCTCCCCTTATTATTACTTGAAGCCCAACGACATCATCTATGTGGAGCCGCTCAAAATCAAGCAATGGGGCTTCACTACCTTCCCCTATTCAACATTGTTGTCGGTCATCTCACTTGCCGCTACTATGTATGCCCTGTTTAGAACCCCCAATAATAGATAAGAATCCTCAAGGATAACATAACTCATAGTATTATGCAGAACGAAAACGCGAATAAGCCTCAACAAAGAGCGGAAGAACAAACCGTTGATATCAAGCAATTGATATACATCTTCTTGAGCCATTGGTATTTGTTTGCCATCTGTGTTCTTATCGCTTTGGTTACGTGTTTCCTTATCAATCGCTATTCCACAAACGTATATCAAACTGCGGGCACGGTACTTATCAAGGAAGACCGCTCCAATTTTGATGCAACCTCGATCATGACCAACATGAGTTTTGGCAATTATCAGAATGTGGATAACGAAATTGCCATCCTTAAGTCATATTCGCTTACCGATCGTGTTGTCCGTAAGATGGACATGGAGGTTACCTATATGGAAAAAGGCCGTATCGCCACTACCGAGATGTATAAGACATCGCCGTTCAGAGTGGAGTTTGACCGCAGTGTCCCACAAGCGGTAGGCCTGGTGTATGAAGTGGTGCTGGGCAACGAAAGCATTACTTTACACGGCACATCAGAGTATCTGACAAGATACGATTATATCCTGTCGGAAGCAACCGAAAGCCATGCCGCAAAAATTGATGTGACCAACGAGTGCAAACAGGGCGAATGGATTGACAACGGTTACAACCGCATGCGTATCGTTTTGAACGACAACTATAAACCTGAAGTTGATAACTCGAGGAACCTTTCATTCTGGTTCAACAGCTATCCTAGTTTGGTGAAAGGAATGAGTTCGTTCACGGTGAGTCCTACCAGCAAGCAGTCATCGGTGGTTTCGGTGGTCATGAACGGCACCAACAAGCAGAAGATTGTTGACTTTACCAATACCTTGATGAATGAATATGTCAGCAGGGGATTGGAGAAGAAGAATTTGGTTTCGGAAAACACTATTGAGTTTATCGACAGCGAGTTGACGGGCATCCAAGCTTCGCTGAGCAAGTCGGAGAGTGAGTTGAAAGACTTCCGTACGCGCAACGACCTGATGAACCTCGACATGCAAGCCAACCAGGTGTATACCAACCTGCGTGCTTTGGACAAGGAAAGGTCTGAGATGGCGGTCAATGTGAAGATTTACAAACGTCTGCAGGATTATATCAGGGTTCAGATCGACGATCCGGAGAACCTTGCCGCACCCAGCACGATGGGTATCAATGACCCCTTGCTTAACCAGTTGTCAAGAGACCTTGTGACATTATCCCAAACCAAAGCCACACAACTGCTCACCCTCACGGAGCAGCACCCTCAAATCGTGAAGCTGAATGAACAAATCGTGACCACCAAAAGGGCGCTCCTTGAAAATGTCAACAATCTTGTCGACAATGCGGAGATGAGTCTTAAGGAGATTGACCGACGTATCAATGCACTTGAATCGGAATCGCGTTTGCTTCCCGGCAAGCAACAGCAGCTCATCAACTACCAGCGCGACTTCGACTTCAACGACGACACCTACAAATACTTGATGCAACGTAAGGCCGAAGCCCAAATCTTGCGTGCCTCCAATACGCCCGATAACGAGATTCTGGACGAAGCCCGCATTGAGCGTACAACCAAGATATCGCCACGCACCTCGATGAATTATCTCATCGCTCTCGTTCTGGGATTGTTGATTCCTGCCCTTTATCTTTTCCTGAAGGACTTCTTCAATGTGAGCATCAGCGACCGTAAGGATGTGGAGAAACTGACGCAGTATCCCATCATCGGACAGGTTGCCCAGACCAGTGACAAAGATCCCCTCGTGGTGGTCAACAACCCCAAATCGCCCATCGCGGAGTCCTTCCGTTCTATCCGTACCAATATCGAGTTTTTGACACAAGGCAAGTCGAAGAGCACCATCTTGGTGACGGGTGATATGCAGAGCATCGGCAAGACGTTCAATAGCATCAATCTGGCTTCCATCTACGCTCTCTATGGCAAGAAGACGGTGCTTCTGGGCTTCGACATGCGCAAACCTAAGCTATTCCAAGAGTTTGGCATTAATAACAACGTTGGCTTGAGTTCGTACTTCTCCAACCAAGAGTCATTAGATGGTATCATACAGGCCTCCAACAAGATCCCGACCCTCGATATCATTACGAGTGGTCCCAAACCACCCCAACCCGCCGGGCATTAAGGAAACAAGGGAAGTGGGGGGGGGGGGGGGGGGGGGGGGGGGGGGGGGGG
>R22__coassemble_4704_pt1 | contig 4738 bp, 5 predicted proteins | sample R22__metabat2_high_PE_030 | metagenome-assembled genome bin R22
ATGAAGTCTTCAAGTTTTTGGTCAGCCTTGAAGTGAACTGAATTGATCATGACTTTCATAATAAACTCCTTTCTTTTGGTCACCCTTTCGGGTGGGCTTGTTTATGAATTTTCTTAAGTTGTTCTATCGTGTTGTGGGCATAGATCTGCGTTGTGGCCAGGTCTTCATGCCCGAGCAATTTCTGTATGGCCACCAAGTTGGCACCCTCGTCGAGCAGATGGGTGGCAAAGGTATGGCGCAGCACATGCGGGCTCTTCTGCTTCAACGTTGTCACACCCTCCAACAGGTGATGCACCTTATTATATACATAATGCGGCGTCATCTCCTTCCCTTTGTCGTTCAGAAGCAGGCGATCGTCTTTTTCGGCGAACATCGCATCACGCAATGCCTGATATTGTTCAATCATCTTCACCATCTGCCTTGATAACGGCACCAAACGGTCTTTATTGCGTTTGCCATGTATTTTAAGCACCAAGCCTGACCGGTCAACATCGCTGTCGCGAAGTCCACGCAATTCAGCCTGACGCATGCCGGTCTGGTAAAGCAATTCGAAAAGCAGTTGGTCGCGACGGCTGGCGAAATCATCCCCTTCACCAAACGACACCTTATTAATATCACCCTCGGTGACGAATTTAACCAAGGCCTTGGGCTGCTTCAATGCCTTGACACCGGTCATGGGCGATTTCTCCATCAAGTTTTCGCGCAAGCAGTATTTATAGAAGGTGCGCAAAGCTGATGCCTTGCGGTTGATGCTCCTGTTGACCAGTCCCTTCTCTTTCAGAGCGACGATGTACGACTTCACCTGCGTTGTTTTCACTTGCGTCAGGTCCTCGACATCGTATTCTTCCTTCATATACTCAGCAAATTGACACACGTCTCTACGGTACGCTTCAACGGTCAGCGCCGAAAAGCGTTTCTCCGCTTGAATGTATCCTATGAACTGGTCGATAAGCATAATAAAAAAACTTCGCTGTAAAATTAGTAATAAATTACCAATTCACAGCGAAGTTTGCCTAAAAAAATTATTTTCCTAAGCGGGCGAATTACATATTCTCTTCAGCCTGACGGAGTTTCTGAACGTAAATGGCCTTCATCATCTGAGCACGCTTGATGACTGAGGGCTTGGTGAACTGCTGACGAGCGCGCAATTCTTTCACAACGCCGGTCTTCTCATACTTTCTCTTGTAACGCTTCAAAGCTCTGTCGATGCTTTCGCCTTCTTTAACAGGAACAATAATCATTTTAAAACACTTCCTTCTTTTAAATGGTTAGTACTAATTGAATTATTTTGAGGCCGCAAAAGTACAACTTTTTCTTTTTCCGTAACACAAAATTGAAAAATTTCTATCTTTGCAAGTGAAAAAACCTCAAAAACATAGCGTATGAAATTACTTACCATTGGCACAACCGAAATCATCCTCATCGTGATTCTTGTATTATTGCTGTTTGGCGGACGCAAGATTCCGGAACTGATGAAGGGCTTGGGCAAAGGCGTAAAGAGCTTCAAGGACGGCGTGAACGGCGTTGAAGAACCCGAGATCAAGGAAGACAAGGAAAAGAAGGAATGAGCGAGCGGGAGGTCAGCAGTTTCTGGGACCACTTGGACGTGCTTCGGAAAGTGCTGTTCCGCTGCTTGATTGCCTGGGCCATCGGGGCTGTGGCGGCATTTTGTTTCAAGGACATTCTGTTTCGCCTACTGTTTGCCCCTTCGACTGACGGTTTCGTCTCCTATCGTGGTTTGGCTTGGCTTTGCGCCAAAACAGGATGGCAATCGCTTTGTCCAGGCAGTTTTCAGGCTTCGTTCATCAACACGGAACTGGCGGCACAGTTTATGACGCACCTCAAAGTGGCGCTCTGGGCGGGACTCGTGGTGGTTTCGCCTTACCTCATCGTGCAGCTTTATGGCTTCGTCGCGCCCGCGCTCTACGACCAGGAGAAACGTCATGCCGCTCCTATTATAATATGGGGCACATTGCTTTTCATTCTCGGTGTGCTGATGAACTACTTCATCATTTTCCCTTTCGCTTTCCGCTTCCTCTTCAATTACCAAGTCTATTCAGAGGTGTATAACCAGATTTCGCTTTCGTCCTACATCTCCAACCTACTCATGCTTAGCCTGCTGATGGGCATTCTCTTCGAGATCCCCATCGTAAACTATCTCTTGGCGAAGGCTGGACTGTTGCAGGCCGACACGCTCAAGAAATACCGTCGCCATGCCATCGTGGCCATTGCCATCGTGGCGGCGGTCATCACCCCGACGGGCGATGCCGTTACGCTGATGTTGGTCACCCTCCCAATATATCTGTTGTATGAAGCTAGTATACTAATTGTAAAAAAGACCACGAAAAGCATGATACAAAACAACGGATAGCTCTACTCCATCTCACTTTTCCACTACGACACGTTTTTGGACAACGCCATTATCTGTAACGATTCGCACCAAATAAATGCCAGAACCTAAGCAAGGGGAGTCCACCATGACATTGGTACCGTTATGGGCAGGGACATCAACCAACAATTGGCCAAGCATATCGTAGAGTTGCACACGCTTTAGTCTTTCAGCCGAAACCGCAAACTGTCCTCTCGCAGGGTTGGGATAGACAAGCACGCCGTTTCCTTGCGGCTGCTGCTCTTCCACCCCATCATAGTCGAATACGTCTGTGATGTGGAGCACCCAATAATTTTCTCCGGAATCCTGCCCATTAAAGAAAACACCATTTGAGCAGTTCACGTCTCCTGATTGAGGATAGCCGCAATATACCAACCCTGCAATCACATACTCTCGGTCATTGAGTTTTATGACATCATTCAAGTATTCATCCGAACTGGTAGCACTACCCATAACCCTTTCCCACAGCAGATTACCATCGGCATCTATACGAAAAACCCATATTTTGCGGTAATCATTATAATAGGGATAGTACAAATTGAGAGCACTCTGCGCATCGCCGTCGTGAGAATCCGTCCTCCCAAACACCGTGAATCCGCCGTCTTCGTTCTGGAAAATCCTGCTGACGGATTCATATTGCGTCCCTCCATAGCACCGGCTCCAAAGTATGTTCCCGTCGGCATCTGTCCTCATAAGCCAGATGTCATCGGTCAGATAACCATTGGGACTTAAGCCATAGTGGAATCCCGAACCCGCCAAGTCTCCATCCTCTGAATCAGTTATTCCTCCAAAAAGCCATCCGTCCTCGAGCTCGACGGCCGTCGAAAACGAGTCGTGCCTGCTTCCGCCATAGCAACGGCTGTCCGTGATGTCGCCCTCGGCAGACAACCAGACCACAAGGCCGTCCACATAGTCGTGGGAAACGTTGCAATTAGGAACGGATCCATTCCCTCTCATATTGCGGCCATATCCCGGAACACAGTATGTGCCATCCTGGCACGGGGTCGCTTTACGGCCCCTTTCTTCGCCTTCCGTGCCGATGGTGGTCTCCCACTCGATGTTGCCTTCGATGTCGAGCTTCACCACCCACGTATCCCAAAACCCGTAGTATTGGCTGATGTCACCACCGGAAAAACAGATGACCAGGCTGAACACCAAGCCCCCGTCTGCCGTTGGCGTGGCCCGTGGACCGTACCAAAACGATTGGTCTGGGGAACCATAGGAACGCTGCCATAAGATATCGCCTTCGGTCGTCATCTTTACCACACCTGCCCTTGCAATTCCTCCGACCCTATAACCTCCCACAAGGTAAACCGTAGAGTCTTCGCCCATAACACCAAAAATGTTTGAAGAACCAAAATCCATACACATCTGGTTTTTCAGGTTCCCCTCGTTGTCAATTTCAATAAGCCAAGTTCGAATATCGTCTGCAAAATCACATTCCACCATTCCATTACCCCCACCTTTCTCAACTCTTCCCACAACATAATACCCGCCGTCTTTTGCCATCAAAGACACGGCTTCGTCGTCCTTCATGCTCCCATAGCACTGCTGCCAGTCTATCCTTATCTGGGAAAACATGACCGTACTGCAGCACATCATAGCCATTATCAACAGTTTGCGTTTCATAGTTATTGGGATTTGCACCATCCGGGGCTCCGCCTCTATTCGAGAGTGGAACCCCGATGGCAAGGTTACTACTTATCTGGATATTACCAGTTTCTCGGCCAGTACATACTCGCCGCACATGACGGTCAAGGTGTATACGCCGTTGGCAAGGCCGCGCAGGTCAACCACGCTTTGCCCCTCGTGCCCGTTCAGCTGCTTCTGCAGCACCTTCACGCCTAAGGTGTTGGCAATCTCAATGGTAGCGGTTGTGTGATCTGACGGCAACGTGTAGTCGATGGCCAACCATGTCGAGGCGGGGTTGGGATAGACACGCACATCGTTTTCTTGCAGCGGTGTCTCCTCCACCCCATCATAGTCAAAAACATCTGTGATGTGAAGAACCCAATAGGAATAGCTAGAACACAGGCCAATATTGGAACAATTAAAGTCCCCCATATATTGCGGGTTGGAGTAAACATCGGGAGTAGCAGCCACTGTGTATTCCTTGTCACTTTCCTTGATGACATCACCAAAATAAACGGGACCTCCTACGGTGCCAACAGCCCTTTCCCACAACAGATTGCCTTCTCCATCAACACGGAAAACCCATAATACCGAGTTTTGAATGAAGTTGGGATCGTACAAGTTGAGGCCACTCTGCACGTCGCCGTCATATGAATAAGTCGTCCCGAACACCGTGAACCCTCCGTCTTCGTTCTGGAAAATCCTGCTGACGGATTC
>R22__coassemble_8833_pt1 | contig 2925 bp, 3 predicted proteins | sample R22__metabat2_high_PE_030 | metagenome-assembled genome bin R22
TCTCTGTTGAGGAACTTCTAGCTAGAATCCGCGTTGCAATCAGACGTGCTAGTTTCGAGCAGCTTGTAGTTCCAGACTCCAGAGGAAATTATGAGAACGGTGATATCTGCATCGACTATGACGCAGGTTGTCTATACCTCGCCGGCGAGGAGATTCACCTCACACCAATGGAGTTCAAGTTACTCTGCCTTCTAGCGCACAACACTGGCAAGGTAATTTCACACAACCAGATCCTGCGTGAAGTATGGGGCGGTGTAAACGAGTCCGATATGGCTTCCATGCGTGTATGCATGACAATGCTTCGCCACAAGCTTGGCGCTTCTGCAGATCTGATCCAGACCCATGTTGGCGTTGGATATAGGATGCTGTGGAAATAGTGGGTTGAGTGGTTGATAATGAGTAGTTGATAATGAGTAGTTGATAATGAGTAGTTGATTGGAATCTTGTTAGATTGTAAGATTCCAATCAATTTTTATGTTAGTTGAAGGCCTGCGTTGATTGGAATATTGAAAGAACAGAATTATCCAATCAACTTTTCAAGTAAAATAAGCGTTTTGTTGATTGGAAAAACAGAAATTGTTGAATCTCCAATCAATCCACACCAAGTTAGGGCCTTAAAGTTGATTGGAGAACGGCTACTATATAGTAATTCCAATCAATCAGACTAAATGATATAATCAAAATAACATAGAATTACATGAAGGGAGCGGAATTATGGCTGAAAAAAGAACTCTGGAGGACTTTATTAAGAATATTGACGTTGATGAGGTCAAGAAGTTGGCCAAGGAGGTTGACGTGAATGAGGTGAAGAAGCTTGCGAAGGACGTTGCGGGCGATGTTGATGTGATGAAGGCTGTGATTGCTTTTAAGACGGGTGATTCAGAGGGTCTGAGAAAGGCTGTGAAGAATGTCGACCTTACAAAAGTCAAGGAATTCGTTGACGCAGATGGCGACGGAGACTGCAAGGACGATGTTGAGAAGCTGATTAAGAGAATAAGTAAAAAATAGACAATAGGGGCTGTTCCAGCCTGATATGCTTCCCGTCAAGTGGACAGTTTAAAAAGTAAAAACTTTTTTCCTCCGGATCAGAAATGGTCCGGAGGATTTTTTATGCTGCAAGTAGATATTCAGCATGTTTTTCTGCAGGAGTTAATACTCCGAGTTTACGCTGGTATCTCTTGTTGTTGTAGTAATATATATAATCTTCAATCATAGAAACGACTGCGTTCCTGCTATTAAATCTTCTCTTGTAATAGCGTTCTCTTTTAAGTATTCCCCAAAAGCCTTCCATAGGGCCATTATCTATGCACTTGCCAACTCTCGACATACTTTGCGTCATTCCCTGGTCAACTAGTTTGTTATGAAATATTTTGCTGGTGTATTGAAAGCCTCTATCACTATGGAATATTGGGTGAGCGTCAGGATTTTCAGCAATTGCCTTATTCAAAGTTTCAAACACTAAAGGATTGTTATTGCTATCGCCAATTACGTAGGCAACAATTCTACGATCATACAAATCGAGTATTGCACTTAAATATATTTTCCGTTTTTCTGGTCCTACATAGTATTTAAATTCTGTAACATCAGTCAGCCATTTTTCATTAGGCTTATCTGCCTTGAATTCTCGGTTAAGAATATTTTCAGCAATATGTTGCGGATCCTTGTCACTAATAGTACAACCTTCATTTTTGTACTTAATTGTGGACTTAATTCCAAGAGCTCTGCATATGCGCAGAATTCTTTTGTCACTAACAGGGAATCCATAGTCTCTATCCACATCATCTCGAATTCTGCGGTAGCCTTTATCAGGATATTCTTCGTGAATAGCTTTTACAGCCTCAGCTATTGCTTGATTAATAATCTCATCTTCAGGGATTGCTCGATCAAGCCACTTGTAGTATGAAGACCTTGGAATACCTGCTACATCACATAGTTTGTTAATACTGGCAACACCTTCGTGATTTAACTCCCTAATGGCTAGATATACATTTTCCTGTCGTACCCGACCTAAGATCGCCTCCTTTCTATTTCGTCCACTTTTTTTAAGAGGATATTCTCCAATTCTTTTCTCTCAAGCTGTGCTCTAAGAATTTTGTTCTCGGCTTTAATCTTCTCAAGTTCAGACATTTCTGAAGCGGGTTTAGCACGACCTCTACGATCAACAAGCCCATCAATGCCATTCTCTTTGTACTTTCGAACCCATTGATAGACTTGCTGGTAAGATACTTGGTATTTCGCGGCTGTATCTTCATAATTTTGCCCAGCCTTTAAACACTCAGATACAATTTCAATTCTTTCTTCAAAAGATGTTTTTCTGCCTTTAGTCATGATGCGACCTGTACCTCCTGGCGAAGATTTAAGTTCATGACTATTATACAGCCTAATCCAGTTCTTTAGTTGTGTTGAAGAACGAATTTTAAAAACCCTACAAGTGCCTTCCATAGAATCTTTACCGGAAAGATAGTATTCGATAGCCGCTGTCTTAAGCTCAACGCTATATTTTGCATATTGTCTAGGTGCAAAGGCTGAATCCCCTTCGGCCTCATACAACCGACACCAATTTAATATTGTTGTTGGAACTACGCCTATTGAATTTCCAATGACTAGAATAGATTCATGGTTGAACAAATGCCGTCTAACTGCAATTAACTTTTCCTCAGAACTAATTTTGGACATAAGCAAACCTCCCAAGTAAACAGTTTTGTTTTTTTAACTGTCCACCTGGGAGGTAGCATATCATAATGTCTCAAAACATTATTCTTGGAGCAAGTGTTTTTGGTTATGTGTTTTTTTATTTGCTTGCGAAACTTGGTGACAGAAAGAAAAACACAATTATTATGGCGCTTCTCGCAACTGCGTTAATTTGTGTTTTCGTAATTGAAAATAGCACGAAATATTTCTATGTAATGATTGCAGGTATTGTAT
>R22__coassemble_23522_pt1 | contig 1549 bp, 1 predicted proteins | sample R22__metabat2_high_PE_030 | metagenome-assembled genome bin R22
TAACCACACCACTCGTTATTGTCTCCAAGTAGTATCGCCATTTCATCCTCTGGATGTGAAAGGCATGTTTGAAACATCAATTCAATTAGTTCTTCGTTTGCCGTTTCATTTTCCGGTTCTTCCCGATAAGCCAAACCGTAAAGCTCTCTATCATTCTCACATAACTGTCTTAAATGTACTCGTTCCATTGTTCATCAATCCTCAATTTTCAGTAGTCGTACTAACCATTTAGGTGCTTTATCCGCATGTTTCTTCGCCCATCCAAAGTAGATGGGGCTCAAAAATCCAAACAGAAACATCAATACGAGTACCAAAACGATGAAACCGCTGATGTCCATTCTTAAAATCCCTTCTCCCAACTCCTGCAGTTCATTCCGCCAGCAGGATTATGCGTTGTCTCCCTTATTTTTCCGCATGGAGCATTACCATTTCTGTCCAAGGCACTTCTTGAAATCAGAACCATTCGGCCTTCAAGCTTTCTCTGACAATTATAGTATCTGCAGTTTGCACAGGATTTTCCGTTTGTAGTGTACTTATACACACTGTCTCTGGGCTGCGGCTTCTGCTTCTGTTCATCAAGCCTTCTAGTAAGCTTTTGTGCACTTCTCGAATTGGAGACTGAATTTACAGCAGCCTTGCCCAGGGCATAGCTCGCCGCCACCTCGACGACGGGATTATCAAGAACCTCCTGAACTCGTTCGCTGTTTGCGGAAGTATTTGTTGACTGCACCGGCCGCTCACTTCGGGCTTTAGCTATTTTTATTTTCCTTGCCTGGCGTGAATCCGTATAAGCACCATCCACACCCTTTTCCAGAATCTTCTTTTTGACCGCGTGCTTGCTAATGGCACTTCCTATGAGCAGAAATGGAAGAAGCACAAGAAATACGATTGCTGCGCCAAATGAAACGGGAGGAAGTGCAATTAATCCAACGGCAAAGATAGAACCAATAATGATGCATTCAACTTTAACCACCTTCCGGAAATGAATCATGTCCGGATGATTTTTTATTGCATTTTTCAGCTCTTTATCGGATAATGTGTTTTCTTGCTCTGTTTTATTGTTATTCATACAACACCGCCTATTTGCTTTTGACAAAATCACGATACTCATCCCTTATCATTGCATAAGAGATCATGTTTACAACCAGACTAATAACCTCCGGATCGTCCAGTCGAAACAATTTATCATTGTTCAAACTTCCAAGATAAAATCGCTTCCCGCTGACTATCTCCGGACGACGATCGTTTACAAACATTCGAAGTTCATCAATCTTGCCGCTTCCTTTATTTCCAATAGCAATTCTACCATGGTGATAAAACCTTACAGTATTTCCTGTAACGGCAACATTATCGTCCACTACTAACTGAAGAGCATGATGCGCTTCCTTTTCATCATCGTGAGCAACGCATATACAGGTTTTAACATTCTCCGGATGTGAGGATTTCCAATACGTAGTAACACCAATGGAGTAATACTCCGTTGAATCTCCGACCTTGATCAGGAAGGATCGGGTATGGCCCGAAAAAGTGTCCGCCTGAAGCATTTCCA